>Ga0209092_10001989_pt1 | contig 19239 bp, 18 predicted proteins | sample FraStrMetagenome_FD_187446 | JGI IMG/M metagenome (GOLD analysis project Ga0209092, IMG submission 187446) | Marine eukaryotic phytoplankton communities from Arctic Ocean - Fram Strait ARC3M Metagenome (SPAdes) (version 2) | ecosystem: Environmental > Aquatic > Marine > Oceanic | place: Fram...
TATTTATGCCAGCCTTTTCTCGTTTCCCAGAATTTGTACTCGTGAGCCACTCCATGTACGTATTCATGACGTGAGTGGTGACTATAGGTAAACAATTATTTTTTGTATTACCCGTACACGGAAGCTTGTAGTTCGCGATACATTCCTTAATACTAACGTCGGCGTGAACCTCACTCCACTTGACTAAGTGCAGTATTTCCAGGTAATATCCGCCTGATACACGTCTACTTTGACATTTTGGATGCCAAGATTTTGATGTGAGAATACTCATTCTTATACTATTTACACACTCCTCTAGTTTTTGCCAACCCCCTGGAAGTTTTTTTTGAGAGTTGTATAACAATTCCAATCGATCTTTTTCAATTCGGAGAAGCATGCAAACTGCATCCTTGCATGATTCCTCATCATAGTAGGAAAAGAGGTTAAGAATCTCTGCAGTTTCCTGTGCTGTCGCTGTTGAAGGAAGTTTCGTTGTTGTGGTTGCGTGAGCGTGGGGTAAGTTGGGCATAGTTGGGCTGTTTATGGATTTTGTTACTCGAAGTATCATACAGTGATGTATTAATAAAAGATAGAGAAGTTGACACGGCAATGGCAATGAATACTCGATTTTGGAATGATATGAAAAGGACGATTACGAGGGATATCATAGGCATACCATGTATAATGAAGGTTCGCTTGTACCAATGGGTTACGACGGTGTATCGTGGGTTACGGAAGTTTATTAGTAGACGAACAATAGTACATGTAGTCTATTTGCACAAAGTCTAATTATCGAACTTCGCAAAGGGAAACGTTTCACACACAATAGTCATTGTAGAATCCTACGAGAGCACAGGTACAAAAATTTCAACTTTGTTGTCGTAGTAAGTTGTCGATCAAATCCCACTTTTTGCGACACGATACCATCACATTCACATTATTTGTGTTTTGTTGTGCTGTTCTTGTTTCTATACAATCTACATTGTACTGCAATCGCTTCCAAACGATATCTACAAGTAGATAAGAGAAATCGAATACAATTCAGTACACCGAGTGTATTCCCAGACTTAACGTACAGCATCAGCTGGATTCAACGAATCATCATGAATGGACACAGAATTAATGATTTCGAACCTGTACCGGTACCGCTCGCTCCGCCGATGGATGATGAGAATAGGAGACTTCAGTTATTACGAAATCCCTCTCAGATGCACGTAGCTCGAAACACGCATGTGTTAACGCAGCAGGAGATGATTGGACTGAGAAGTCAAGGATTTTCTAAGGGCCTGGCGCAAGCAGTTGCGGCAAATCGTCACCATTTTGCTCTGTTTATTTGGGTTGTTGATAATAGTGGTAGTATGTCGACATCGGATGGGCACAGATTTGTCGAGACGCATAAATCTAATGATGTGAAATGCGTTTCGTGTACAAGGTGGGAAGAAATTCAACAGTAAGTTTGCAGGTATAATTAACGTTCTATATTATTTGTGCTCTTACAAGAACGGTTTGTGATTATGGGATTCCTGGAAAAATTGCTTGATCTTCATCTGATGATTTTCTTTTGAAATTTGTAGGACCATAACTTATCATGTTCGCATGGCAGCAGTCACACATGACCCTACTATCTTTAGATTATTAAATGACCCCGGTTCATATTATGGACCTCAATTTTTTGGTGTTGGGTTAGAGGATAAATCTGATGAAATGTTTAAAGCCGATGTAGAAAAAGCTTTGAGGATCATACAAAATGTAGGACCAAGTGGCGTGACACCATTGGCCGACCATATTGTTGAAATAAGGAAGGAAGTTTCAGCAATGAAAGAAAACTTATCAAGATCGGGTAAGCGAGTGACAATTATTCTTGCGACAGATGGCATTCCTACAGATAACTACGGATATGAGCAGAAGGCTGAGTTCATTGCAGCTTTGAGATCATTGGAAGGTTTGCCATTATGGGTGGTGATTCGCCTTTGCACAGATGATGATGATGTAGTTCAATTTTACAACTCTCTCGACGACAATCTTGAGCTCAGCTTAGAAGTTCTAGATGATTTCGCTTCTGAGGCACATGAAGTTAATGAACACAACCCTTGGTTGAATTATACGTTGGCATTACATCGGTGTAGAGAAATGGGATTTTATCATCGAGTCTTTGATATGATTGATGAAAAAGCTTTAAGTAAGAGCGAATTACGTGAATATGTACGTCTTATTTTCGGTGAAACAAATGTTGACGGTCTTCCTGACCCAGAATTCGAATGGAGTGAGTTCTGTAAGAAGGTTAACGAGCTTTCAAAGAAAGAATCAAAGCAATATAATCCAATCACAAGAAAGGTTGAACCTTGGATCAACGTGAAGAAGATGAACAAAGTTTACGGAAATAATGCTTGCATAATATCCTAGAAATGATGAGCCCAAGTTCCGGTTGGTTTCGTTGGTTTTGTGATCTACAAAAATATGAAGTTAGGATACCCTTAGGCTACTTTGTTCATTTTTTACGATCTACATACAAAAGCGATTTTAACTTGTAAGTATAGTAAGAAAATGAAAGGGTTGCATAACTGAAAGAGTTTTGTGTAGAAATTGCGGCAATTGTACAGTGCCGGTTATCATGTAATTGCTTATATGCTAAATGTAGTGTTTATATCCTTATGTTTCTTTTAGATTTTGTTTCATTTGTATTTAGTTCTACCCGAATGAGAATGTTAATGATTTACGAAATCTTTGCCATTATTATGCAGGACGTAGACCCAATTTTTTCAAAAACAAAAAAATAAATAGCGATTTCCATCATGTCTTCAGGCTGTTCCAGAAGATGCATGTTTCCTAATTGATTGTATCCAGGTTTTATCGTCCGCCTAGCATCCATTTACGACCTCTTGAATTTCTGCTCGACACAGATGCATCATCTTCCCTTCTCGATGGAACTGGCAAACAACCGGGTCGAAAGTTAATCATTTCTTCCCAGATAAGCTCCTTTAACCTTATTCGATCAAGAGTTTGGTTTTCAAAACTGTAATCAAAGACGCTGTTAGTTGTATACATATCTCTTGGATCTCGAATCGAGTTAAAAAATGGATGCATCAACGCATCGTCAACTGTAATTCTCTTTTTTGGGTTTATTTGAAGCATTTTCTTTAATAAATCAACAGCATCGGGAGGAGTTCCCGAAAACTGGTTCTCTAGAGGTGGACTTGACGAGTTGGGGAGGCCAGCCAAAAACTTCCTTGCCTTATCAGAAGAAACAAAGTCCAAGTCTTCTGCCGAAGGCTTTCCCAACTTTTCACATATAAGCCTTAGCTGAATAAGAAAGGATGAAAATAGTGGACGAGGTTGAATCATAACGTAATTGGACCTACATTGATTAATTATTATTAAATCTTACCTGGTGAATATAATCATCTCCGGGGAAAAGTGCTTTGCGATGAAGAAGCTCTGCAAAAACACAACCTACACCCCACATATCAATAGCCTCTGAGTAATTGTTGCAAGCAAGCATTATTTCAGGTGCTCGGTACCATCGTGTAACCACGTATTCTGTCAATAACATGCTTCCTCCTGACTCTGCAGATTTGTCGTCACCGTTACCAGGAAGAGCTACACCCCTAGCAAGGCCAAAGTCGCAAATCTTCAGTAGACAATCAGCATTTATGAGCAGATTGCTAGGTTTCAAATCACGGTGGATAACTCCAGCAGAATGAATATTCTTAAGTCCGCACAAAATCTGATAAGTAAAATACTGTATATGCTGAATGGAAAGGGGCTGTTTCGAATAAATAATTCGGTGCAAATCAGTCTCCATCAAATCCGCAACAATATAAACATCATTAAAATCATCAATGAAACGCCTAGCTGTCGGAGGGGGTGGAATCATGTCCAAAATCGAAATCACATTATGATGTCGAAAGTGCTTCAAAAGTTTAATCTCGCGCAAAATACGTTTCGCATCGATCTCATCGTGAAAGGCACACGAGATCATTTTTATCGCCACATGGTCAGGTAATTCGACAGGATTTGATACCTCGTATCCACTGTCTATCATAGCACTATTTTCTTTGTCTGTTGTGGATTTTTCAACCTTACATCGAATTACGACGCCATAGGCTCCGTTGCCGATAACACGTTCAAATGAATATTTTCGATCGATAGTAAACGACTTTCCACTGGCTTCAATAGTGTGGTAGGAGCATTGTAGTGACTTGTTTTTGGTTTGGCTACTGGTGCTACTAGAAAGATGAAGTTTGTTGAGCATCTTAGATTGAAACATATTTTTTTGATTTTTATGGCACATAACGACGTAGAGAATGTGTGAGGATCAAGCCCCTCGCTTTTCAATTTCAGCGCTGATGTCTCAAGTCTCTCAACGGATTACCGATAATAAAAATGGAGATAAATTAGTTGATGAATAGGCTTGAAACGAACTTCGAATTCCTCTGAGGCAAGTCAGTCACTACGAACTAGTTTAGCCTCATTCCCCCTAATATCATGTTTTTCAAGTAGAAAAGCATAAACAAATTTATTCCGGAATGCTCCAATTTATGGACATGCCTTTCTGCAATACGATGTGAACGTCGAATGTTTCATTTATTTCTCCGACATCGAACTCATATATGTTTCAGATGGAATATAGAGTTCTTTTTCGTGTTGAAGCCCTTTTTTCTTTGAAAATGTAACATAGTATGCAATACGATAAAAGTGAATGAAGTTGATGTGAATGCTTTGGAGTAAATGAGTTTTTGAATCCTTGCAGGATGTTTGAAACTTGGTATGGTCATCACCCATACATGAGATTCCGTTTATATGTATAGTAGAGCAGGTAGGCTTTTTGTTGACGTTGAAATATGATTGGGATTCGGCGAAGGAGCAAATGGATGAAGAGACGAAGAATGTAGTGATGGTTCATTTGATGAGACTGCTCGTCGGCCATAATGAGGGCTAACTTATTGTAGCATAGCTTGACGGATCTCTGTTCGAGTATTGGTTGGTATCATGATGTCGGAATTGACGGTAAGCTCAATGGTTGTAAGGCTTAGCTAGATATTGCTACGGACATTTGATGGCATAAAGGCTGAAATCAACGAAGATAATCCCGTCTGTATCAGCGAAGATAAGCTCGATGACAGCGATAATGGAAAATATGACGGAGCGCAACTAAGGGTTATAAATGGGGTAGCAGGGTAGCATAGCTGATGACAGCAGGTTCAATGAGTCCAATGGCGGTAATCTTGTTGGGGTACTACTGGACTACAAAACAGTAACAAACAAAATGAATCGATGGTCGTTAAGAAGAACAGAAATTACAAGTTATTATTAGCTGGGCTATTTGAAGACCTATATGTTAAAATAAATAACGGTGATCTTAAAAGCTGGTAAGGCGGGTCATTCGAAGGCACCAATGACTGTAAGGTTGCTCGTCAGAGTGGTTGAAAAAAATGACTTGAACCCTGGACTGGTTGAAAGTATAAGTTAAAAAATTCGGCAGGCTTTCCCTGCTCTGCTCTTCAACTTTGTTGGCTAGAAAAGTCATTGGCTACCCTTGTGATTATCTCTTTTAAGAAGTCCTAAATCTGCAACTCCCCTCAGTTTGACTTGCAAAGATCCATCAAATCTTGTTATTCAGAAAATTTATTATCTTATTATTTCTGTTGATAAGTCCATGGTCTATAGCTCCTCTTCGCTGGAAATAATTCGTAAATTTTATGAAATACTTGTTGGTATATATTTCATGTAACAGAAGATTATAATTTCTCTTAAGAAGTCCAAGCCCTGTACCTCTGTCTCGCTGGAAATGATTCGTAAAATATATGAAAATACTTCTTGATATTTGTTTCTTGCAAAAGTGATATATCTCCAAATTACATCAGATAGAAATCATGAGTTCAAGTTTAGATACATGGCTCTCACTTCTTACTAATGTTTGGTTCAATATGTTAAGATTATGCGGCTGAATTGCGCATGACGAAAGTCAATCGCATTATACGTCAATGAGAGGATCATTTGATCGGATAGAAATCCGTTTGGGGCATTTAACACCCCGTCTGCTCCGCAAAAATATGTAGGGGGGTCCGAAGTAAATACAAACGGGGCGATTTGCGCTTGATAATTCACATGCTTTACTTGGTATCCATTAGGTATGAACGATAGAACATCAATGAGATTGACTTGTGTGTGAAGTTCGATAGATTCTTGCCTTTTGAGCATGACATCTGAATGCTGTTCTATTTGCGTAGGTGCCAATTAGAATATATAGAATAGCATATATATCCTTTACTCACCAAGGTAGTAATCTAGCAAACTTTCAGCATGGACACAATTTCATTGATGTTCCATCATTCATTCGCATAACAATGCCAACATGTGACAAATCTATTATAGCACACCATTTAGTGTATAATAACATGGTTTTTACACTCGCGGATAGCATCATACGAATGGACGCTATTTGTCGGCTTGCATTGCGAGTACTGATCGATTTTGATGACGCACCTAATACAAACGACAACCTACCTAATATTTGCCGAAAATCTCATGTTCGTGGCTTTAAACTGCCTCGGAAAAGTTTGGAAACATCTCTAATTATCTACCTTACACACGACGTGATAATGACTGAACCTGCTCATCCATTTCTCAATAGTTATGCCAATCACCTCTACTGTAACTAGAAACTTGGTAGACAAAATGAGGAAAGACTGGAAGGATGATATATTTCGCGCTGTCAATCCCTCTTTACCTGTAGGTAACGACAAAGTGATTGCTGAGTTCTCGTAAGTGCTTCGATGATTAGTAAAGATTAGAAATAGGACTACGAGCAGAGGTGATCAGTTATTGCATCAATTGCGAGTTCAGCATACGGGGCTCAGTAATCCCGATTGTTTGTAATGACGACAGAACCAGAAATGAATCATGACACAACTTTCCAACGTAAATGAAAATGAGAGTATGTTGCTTCAACAACTAAAAATGTAAACCAACATGTACTGAAAGCACTTTGCAAGAAGAATGTGAGGAGGATGCTATCGAAACAAGAAGGACTACCAAGAAAGCGTAAGAAGAACTTGACTTCTGCAATTGAAGAGAGAAAAGAAAAGCAGGATTATACAAGTGCAGTCAAAGGGTTGGAAAAAATATTTGACTTTCTTCAACGATCACGTCAAACAGTAACACAACTGTTTATGCATTTTGACTCGACTCGTGACGGAGTTCTTGAAAGAAAGGAGATAGTGGATGGGCTTTTGAAGTTTACAGACACTTCTTTGAGTCATAGCCAAATCGAAGCATTACTAAACATACTCGACTCCTCCGGAGATGGCGTAGTTCAATTAAATGAGCTTGATGAATACATCAAGAATTTTAGAAAGTTGCACAAAGAAGGGGGGTTCGAGAAAGTGGTAAATGCATCCATAGAAAAGAACACAGACTTCGTGTTCCCTAATTGGTTAACTAGTCGAAGCGATTTTTGTGCTTTGTTCACAAGATTTGCAAAAGATAAGGATCAGAACGAGAGTGATAATGAAATAATTTCAAGATTGTTTGGAAAGTCAGTTGATCGAAAATTGACAAGAGAAGATATGCATCTTTTAGCGCGATGGCTGCAATCGAAAAACATATTGAATGGGCTTAGCTTCCAGCGATACCTTGAGCTTTCCCCTTCTCTAAAGTTTATAGAAGCTGAGCCAGGGTATATTGTATGCCGCCAAGGAGAAATTGGGGACGCATTCTATATAGTCTTCAGTGGTAATGTCGATATTATTGTTGATGGTCAGCACGTTCACAGAGTCGAAGCTGGATGTGGGTTTGGTGAGAGATCCTTGGAAACTGACGAACCCCGTAATGCTACATGTCTATGTTCCATAACATCGCAGTTGCTGCAAGTCAAAGCGCACGATTACAAAATGATGATTAAACAGCATCGAATAAAGAAGCTGAAGTTTGCAACAGAATTCCTTCAAAGTGACTGCAATATCGTTCGAAAGTGGCCTTACTCGAAAATATTTAGTCTTAGCAACATGCTTGTTCGGCGTCAGGTGAGTGATTTATTCATGTCAAAGTAGGTAAGAAAATATCATTTAATGATAAAGTGAATAATTTCGTGAAGTTTAATCGAGGAGATATCGTCTTTCATCAAGGGAGAGAATGCATTGCTCTTTATTTGCTTCTATCAGGACAGGTAAGAAAATGACGAAAGCAGGAGAGGGAGGAAAATTCTCTAAATGTCTGGACTAATACGAGGTGCAACGTGTTTTGTTAAGCTATTAGCTCAGAAGAAGGTACGATTTGGTGAGTGTAGCCGAGTCTTCGATTTGAAAATCTTCCAACGGGGTGATATAGTTGGAGAAGACCTACTACTAGGCTACCAGTGTAGACAATACACCTGCATGGCAAAAACCGATATTGATTGCTTCGTAATCAATCGCAAAGACGCCTTAGATTATTTTTACGGTAGCGTATCGGAGGTTGAAAAGTTGGCAGCAGTTTTGTACATCTCTCACTTTGATTTAGAAAGGCAAAAACAGAAGGAACAAATATATAACTCGATAAGGCAGCGTGCATTTGGAACACGATACGCTACCCGATTACGGAAAGATTAAGTCATTTCAGACAAATGTTCTTCCACAAAAATATTGAAAAAAAGTTGCAACATGAAAATTATTGTGAAGGTGAGAAACATCGTCATCATTTGCGTCTATATTAAACCGATAGGTAATTGAAGTTAAAGAAAGGAGTAATGAATATGATTGATTCTCATCCGCTTGTTAGTAAAAAGGCACGTGTGAAACTGAAAACTCAAAATTGACGATAATATTGAACTCGTGAATCGGACCTCAAACATGAACAGATGTACGCGGATGCGTTACGTTTTAAGAAATTGTCATAATTCAATTAGTGCCTTTTCTGACGTTTGTTCCGTTTGACTGCCAGAAGTACATGTGCACTGATATGTAGATATCTCTTCCAAATTACAACACGAAGATCAATCTGGCTGAAGTAGATAAAATATGTCTTGAAGTAAACATTCCCCCAAAATCCAAAACGAATTCCATCGACAGTGTACAATATACTCTTTATCTTAACTTGTGGAATGTAGAAATGCTAGTACTAAGCATCTATTACAAATTCTCAAAAGGTGAGTTTACTTTCAATCTTAATACTATGAATCCAGAATTTGATGATAATTAAACCATTGATTTAGTTTACGCCTTGTTTAGCCTGAATAGCCATTGCTTTTCTTCGATCAAATCTAACATCGGTAACAGCACCTCGCTACCGTTTTTGAGTGTTTTGCATGAGCCAATTAAAATAAGCTTCCGTTTTGCTCTCGAAATTGCTACATTTATCCGTCTTGAATCGTTTAGAAGCCTTCCAGCCTTCCCTTTTGTGTTACTCCTCACGAAGGAGATGATAACAATTTTTTTATCTCTACCTTGATAGCTATCGATGGTGCTGATTTCTACACCTTTGTCTTTCGCGTCGTGCAGGAACTCGTTTTCACAAAGTTTTCGCACTTGCGATCTTTCCACAACTTACTCGTTAGTCTTCCAAAATAAAGAGAAATATGTGTTTAAACGTACCTGTACGGAGTTATCAAACCGATATCAATCGGCTGCGCGCCACATTGGAGAAGGTAAACGACAACTTGTTCGACTATGTCGACCTCGAAGGAATTAATAATGTTCCCCCCGGACCCATTACGTCCGATTGATGCTTCGAGACTTATTTGTTGGGGAGGGGAGACGAATTTGTTACCATCACGGACCTTCGATATGCCCTCGCATACAAAACGTGTCTCCATTGCTGTATCAGTATCAACAAATACCACGGGTTGTGCAGGGTTAATAATATATGGTAGCCAACGATTTTGATTTGCTAAACTTTTCAAGTGCTCGAAATTAGGCAGGGATAGTGCCTTAGTGTCAACTTCGTTGTTTGCTGATTTAAGAGCACCATTATACATTATTTTGTTGCATAGTTCGGCGATATTTCCGTGCATTCTGTACTGCAGTGTCAGTTGAACGCAGCTTTGAGGGTGAGCTTCTGCGAACTTTTCCATCAACGAAACAGCATAGCCTTCAAACAACAACACTTAACTCAGTTTTGTCTCATCGAAAAGAAGTTTAATTAGATAATGATGCTTACCACCTTTTATTGCAGCTTCACTACGGACTGTTGGTGGCAACTGTTTATGATCCCCAACTAATACAAATGTGTCTGCGCACATTAGAGGACCGAACATAGCAGGTTGAGTTATTTGTCCAGCTTCGTCGCAAAATACAACATCAAAATGTTGCCCAAACAAAAGTGGCGACCTAGATGCCTTGAGTGCTGTAATTCCTACAATGCGAGATTCTGCCAAAGCTCTTTTTAAACTTTGAGACGTTGGATCCTTTTGACTAGGGTCAACTTCAAACTTTTTCGCAACCGTTGACACTAAGATGTCAGTGACTGATGAATGTGCACTTAAACCATTGTCGACTCTAAGTAAAACTCCCGGTTCAACATTTGCCTCGCCGAGTTTAATCATCAAATTATCTACAGCTGAGTTCGTGTAACTTGTTATAAGGACACGTTTTCCGTGTGCTACCAATAGTCGACAAGCAAACGAGATGACACTTGTTTTCCCAGTCCCCGGCATTCCTTGAATGATAGTGTAGTCTTTGGACACCATTACCTTTCGCAATCATTCCGTGGAATTAGATATCGAAATAATGACCTTCAATAAACAAAGACCAAATAAAACCTAACTAACCTTATGAATTGCATTTTGTTGGTCGGAATTCAAAGTCTGAAACTCAACAAGTAGATGGTTCAATTTACATCCCTCAAAGTTTCCTCGTCCCTTGGAGTTGGGAAAATAGTCCCCACAAAAAATTGATTTTCCTGCCTTCATTGGAAGAAATGATGGCGGTTTCAGTTTAATAATTAAATCTCGAAGCTTGGGCATTCTTGCCGATAACAACGAAGGGATTTCTTTCCTCATACTTGCCACGACGTATTCCGCATTGTTGCTTTGACTAGGGCGGGAAATGTCGCCAATTAATAAATTGACCAAATTTTGTCGAAGACCTCCAGTACCGAAAGCATTATCATTCTTGTCAAGTCTGAATCTACAAACTTTTCCATATCCAACAATTTCTGTAAACTCAGAAAGTTGCTTAATGTCACCTTTTGAAACCAGTAAACAGATACTCGTATCAAGTATATTTGTAACTCTCCCGCGAAGAATATACATCTTCCTCCCGCGTGGGTTACCTTCGTAAAAATGTCCATCAATACCATACTTCCCTGTGTCAGTACTTACAATAATGTTATCACTAACATGAATTTTCAATGAAGAAATTTTTTGATTAACAAAAAGACTGTTAGGTCTGAAGAACTTGATCTCTGTATGCCATCCATCTCTTGGATAGGCAGGATCTGTATGTTCTTTATCCCATTCTACTGCTGAAACACAAAGACCAGTATTTTTCTCCTGTTCAATTGAAGTTACGAGCCACGATTGCACAACATTTTGATACGCTTCAAAAGCTTCCAGATCAATCATTCTATCCCAGTCAATGAAAAATCGTATTTCCTCTTTTGATAAATGACTGGTGACTTTATTAATTATTTCCAAACGATTGTTGTCTCGTTCTGCAGTTAGACTTGGATTGGGATCCTTGCCAAGCTCAAGTGCATGAACAATATCCGACTTAGCGTACAATGAGCATTCCTTATTAGAATAACATCGATAACAATCATTAATATTCACAGAGCACTTTGGAAGACACGCAGGAGATGATGTAAGTGCTTCAATGTCACCCGTCGGCGAATGTTCATCTTCGTTGTGAAAGACGTTATTGAAAACAACACCACGTGGTTGCGAGACTCGTGTCCAATGAGAAGCAACAGAATTTCTATTACTTACAAGAGCTTTTACGTGATGCATAGGGGATGGGATATATGATGTATTTAAACCTTTTCCATTTAAATACAGAAGAAGACCACCGCTGGCGATTTCATCCTGATTCCCGGTTGAAAAGTATGATATGTCTCTAAAATTCATCATCATCGAATAAAGCGAAAGCTGAGCGGCATCTTGTACTTGGACGGTTTGTCTACTTCCAGTTTTCAGTTCTAGAGGAAGCCTCGCGACAGACATGGACTCCATATTCGTTTTATCGCCGGCAATTTTGGCTTCGACTACTGCGTCAATTCTACCAGTAAGACCAATTTCAGGAACTACGATTTCATGTTCTGTCGCAAACGTCTTTTTAATTGATATACCGACTTGTGCATTTGATATCATCGTGTTTGTATTTCCACACACATGATTGTTATTAATGAAATTAGTAAAGCTATTGAAAAAGTGCCTTATTTGCGGCACAGAGACTTTAAGCTCAAACATGGCGTCAGCATCGGTCACTCCACACGATATTAATTCTTCTGCATGAGTACGAATAATGTTCTGAGCCGTAACTGCTACAAAATCGTTACTAACTTTTTCATGTTTTAAACAGCATTCAAATAAATCATGCCTCATTCGACCGTATACTGCATTCCTGTCTAAACATCCAATGAGTTTATGAATAGAGTATAAGCATAATAATATCAAAATTAAGTTCTTAAAAACGACTCACTAGACAATGAACTCGATCCCATCCTTTTTCGTAATACCGCGCGCCGAACACATGTGGTGGCATCACTAATTATTGATGGAGAAAGAAACAAATCGGGATTGGTGACGAAGAGCAGATCATCTTCAGTTGATGAATCGATAACCAATGGCAAAGCAGCATAGGTAATATCTGAACAACCATTTACAGATACGACATGAACTACGTCGCCCTTGCTAACATCGGAATCATACCACATACCACGTAAATATATGTATGACGACGCTTTGCGCCCAACTTCATCATGGAACGGTCGAACCGACAGAGTTTTCGTCCACGTAAAAGAATCATCAGATACGTCACAAACAACAAATCGCGAAAAGCTGCTTGATTTGTTTTGGTTATAGAGAGAAGATTTGTCACAGGTCGAAGCAGAAATATGCTTGTCCAAAGTTTCAAGATCCATTGAGATGTCGGGCAAATGTCCAAATGGATCTTCTTCTACAGGTTGCGCTATCTCCTTACCTTGTTTCGAATCGCCGTCATGTGCTTGTTGTGAGAGCCCATGTCTATCCTGTACGAGCGCATCCATATGGGCAAAAATATTGTCATCAAACATCATGCCAGACGAGAATGGAGAAAGCGACTCTTTCTTATTTGACGACATGGTAGCTGTAGGTTTAGGGCTATTTTTCTGTGCTACATTTCTGACGTTCGGTGAAAAATACGATTTTAAACTGTATGAAGTCTCTTTGTCTTCTTCCTTTAATCGACCCGTCTTACGAACGACCGTCGGCGAAATATATGGCTTAAGACTTGATCCTTCAGAGTGATCTGCGCACAAATTTGTCACATATATATCATCCTGGATACCACGAATTGCAGCTTCAAAAGCAGGGTTTGGTTTTTTTACACTAGAAGATGTAGTAGGGCATGTAGCCGGAGTCAAGTCTAACACAGACTTTTTCGGTTTGACAACCGTTTGAGGACATATTATCTCTGAACCTCCTTTGATGGAAGTCCTTCTTCCATTTACCACAGAAGAATCCGTCGCAACCGTGTCAATTGAAGATCTTTTATCCTCAGAACGAGATGACAACGGAAGGGAAAGTTTCGTCCTCGTCCGCCTCCTCTTTTGTGCCGCCTGTGCAATCTGCTGTCCAGGAGAAAACGTAGAAATACACTGCGTTTTCTCCCTCAGTTGCTGCCCTTTTCTCCTACTTCTCGACCTTGACAACTTTCCACTACTACCATTACGACCTGATATATTTTCCTTCGTATTCGCAGCAAAGGACACACTACTACTACTGCTACTACTACTACTACTACTTTTATTACCACTACCACCAATCGCAGAAAAGCAAGATTGACGCAATGGATGAGCCCCTTCTCCTCCTCCTCCTCCTCCTCCTCCTCCTCCACCCTCTACATTAGCCCGCAACTCATCCACATTAGCCCGCAAATCACTTCGCGAATCATGAAACCTCAAGGACGGCGTCGGTGGCATGGACGGTGAGGCACATACGGAAGATGTTTCATCCCATCCGACGTATTGTGTCATCTGTGGAATTCCCTCCGGTGACGAGGACGACGGTGATGTTGGTTGGATGCCCCCCATCGATGGTATGTCCTGTGTATTGGATTCCTTGTCGTTATCATAATTATCTTGGAACTCATTTCGGAAGCTCGATTCGATTGGTTGGATGGAAGCGGCGGACGAAGATTGGGATTTTTTCATCGTTTCTATAAATCTTTATCTATCCTATATATTTATACAGTCGTTGTTGTTCTATGGTTGCATGTATATGAATACATCCTTTGCCTCATTTCTAGTGACTTGACTACCGGTAGTGAGTGAGAGAGTGAAGGTGAGGATGAGTGAAGGTGAGGATGAGTGAGTGAGTGAGTGAGTGAGTGAGTGAGTGAAGGTGAGAGAGAGGATGTGGTATATATTTTTTAAATTATGAGAGAGGCTGTATTGGATCATCATCATCATCATCATCATCATCATCATTGAACTCTCTCTCTCTCTCTCTCCACACCTACTCGTACCTGTCTGTCGTTCAAAATAAATATTTTTTGGAACTGAAATGCGCGGCGCGATCGATTGTCGAAAATTTAGACTTTGAATGCGAACTTTAGACACGCGTGCATTCGCCATTCATTTATTTTCAACGGAAATCCCGCAAGCTCTCAAATTTCGGTTATTACGTGTGTGATACTTATAGGTGCGATAAATAAATGTATCCATAGCGATTGGATTCTTTTATCCAGTCTATCCCTACGGAATAATTCGACACTCGTACTCGTACACATGTTTGTGTCGAAGTAGTATGTTGCGGGCGCATGTATACAAGTACATGTATGTCGGAACGGCATCCTTTCATCGCAACAATGCGCAGGATTCTTTTACTGTTTTACATACATAGTTTTGTGAAACACAATTGCGACGACGAGTTGTCCGTATCCAACTTGGAGACTCTAACCCTATTCGAATCTACTCTACTCTACTCTACTCTACTCTACTCCATAAACTGCTCTAGAGTGTTTGTGTGAGTGAGTGAGAGACAACCGATTGCAATCTACCAGTGTCTTCGTAGATTACCAAGAGTATCCATCTCATTGCGTACCCATCCTTCAACACCAACACCGATACGGTACTCAGTGAACGACAGAGGAACGTTTACGTTACGTTACGTAGCACCTGAAGGATTCATCGAGGGACGAAACAATTGTATAACTTTCCATATTGACATCCAATTTTTGACTTTTGTTCGTAGATTTTATCCAACGGGAATTTTTCAACGAATACGATGAGGAAGGAGAAGGCTACGTTATTCCTGCTTGCGTTCGTCCCCACAGTTGCGGCAGATGGATACGGTAATTATGGTGGTGGAGATGATGCCGATGACTTCTATCAACAACAAGATGATGTAAATAACTATGCTGATGAAGTGCAATATTACGATGATGATAGCTTCATTCAATACTGGACTGAATATGCTATTGAACCTCGTAGGTGTATTAATTACCAAGGGGCGGACGTTATTGTGTTTTCGATGTACGAGCAGAAGCATCAGATGTGCAGTGATAAGCCGATAGGGACCTATGTGACGCCGGTGCCTACGTTTATCGATGCTTGGTTGGCCCAGCAGGCACAGCAAGCTCAAGATAATGGAAATGATTACGAGGCTCCTGATGCTGCGAGTTATGTTCAGTGTACGGTTACCGAGGTAGAAAATCAAGTGATGTATCTGCAGGTTGGATGCTCTGATGTTACGAGCAAGTCTATTGCGATCAACATTTACAGCGATGCAACTTGCGAGACACCCAGTAAGGTCGATGGATACGATGACGCTAATGTCGACATTACCGAAATCCAGCCTCCATTTAAGTCATGCCTCCCTTGCGTTGTCTGGTATGATACGGATGATCAAGGAGTCGACGATCAGTTCTATGAAAAGCGACAAACCAATCCTCCATTGTGTAAAAATGTTTGGGATTATAGAAGTGATTGTAATAAGAAATGCCAAAAGATTGGCGTCGAAAAGGAGAGTGAAGGATCAGTGTGGAATACCAGCGATAAAGTACTTCTCGTCATCTTGAGTCTCTTTGGTATGAAACTTATCTCCTTTCCATGTCTAATTGTTTGAATATCTACTTTTCCACTCACCACTTTATCATTTTCCAAAAAGCCGTTGGAATGTTCATCAAAATATTTACAAAACGGCGTTCCATGTCAAATAAAAATCTGCTCATAGAGCAAGCAGCTCTGTCGGCAATTGGTTTACAAGAAACCCACGTTTATGGAATGATTGCTCTTTGGATTCTCGTAACAGTCATTTTCGTATGTTTGGGGTTGAAGGGCGCAACTTGGGCTATGCTTCTTATTGTGAACATAGCACTTTTTGCGTACTTAATGAAATTGACGGTTGCAAGCGGAGCAACTGGTAAGAGAGAACCAATAATAGGACCCGATGGGCAAGAAATAGATGACGATGATTCTGATGAGGATTCGCAAGATGATGATGATGATGATGATGAAGAAGATAATCCAAGACCTGTTGGTGAATTGATCTAAAGCACTTCTATATTACCCACAGGGATCATCATGTTATGTTAAAATATATATTTTCTATAGATGAAAAGTTATGTTTTACTTCAGCATTTCTCATGACTTCTCAGCTTCGTCATTTGATACTAATAGAATGAAGCATCGAGTCAGTCAGCTACGATTTCTCAGCTCTTGGTAGGAATTCTCAAGGGTAAGAATACTGTTGTATACCATGAAAGATGTATACGTATAACTGTCGATTATATTAGTTAGTGAGATACTTGGCATCTTCATTCACGTTTCAAGTAAAAAAGGAAAATGCTCAATAATGTTGATTCTGTAGCAAAGCATCCTCGTTATTGAACTACTTTGCTTTTTCGTGATACTCTTTCAGAATAGATTGCAGCTCTTTGATTTCCTTCCTCAACTCAGTATTTTTGTCGGTGACCTCATCGAACGACTTCTTTATCTCTGCAAATGCATCGTTTTCGACGTCATTTTTTGTGTTTGTCACCAATACTGCCTCTCTCACTTCAGGTGGCCAAAGTGCACCAAAACTGCCTACACCGATAATTAACCAAATAACAATCAAAATCATTGCTACAGTACGAGTAATGATATTGAGCCAAAATTCAAAATGAGCTGGACCAGGGGTATCTGCGCCGTCTCTGTTCTCGCCTTTTGCGTGCTCAGTCAAGGCATTCCACATCCCTGACCCGATTCCGACATTGTCATTCTTAAGAATTTTAGAGCGAGAAGGGTTGCCAACACTGAAGTCGTTGAAGTCCACGGTGGGGTCCTCATCTTCAGACGTTCCACATCCATAACAGCTTTGAAAAATTTTGAGCACTCCAAACTTAATTGTATCCATCTCTGATACGAAATCTAGGCGATTATTCCAGAACACAATTGCTGTTATCAAGTATGCAAACCTTGTAAGTTTTTATGAAAGCGTTCAAAATCACCCGGCGTTGACTACTTACCAGCTTTTTGATCTCGAATAACATAGTAAGAGTCAGTCACAATTGCAATGAGGACGTTCGCCAAAAGAATCACCACAGTCAGAAGAAACAAGAAGAAAAAGTAAATTGCAATGGGAGACTTGAGGAAATCGTCCTTCTCGACTTCACCGAAAAGCATAGTATTAATCCTCAAGAAAGCAGACCCGAATTCGCAAAATGGGAATTCAGACAACTCTTCTCGCTTCATATATATATCAGTACAAAATGTTTCTCCCGGTATCGTCTCAACCTCCGTCGTGTCACTTTCAACGGAAGTGTATAATCTAGTATAACTCACATCGTCATACACACTGCAAATATAACCTGATTGATTGTACGCCGGATCGTCTGGCACCAAAACATGTTGTTCCTCCATCAACTCTTGGAGGCGATCAGTGCCCAAGTGTTTTGGACAGTAATCTGTGTTCCGATGAATAGATAAAAATATCACGGAGAACATAATAAGAATAATCATCAATGCCATCAAAAAGGATGTAAGCATTTGTGCAACGTAAGATACGCCACGGACAAACACTGCGAATTCCATCATAGTTGACTGATAATTTTGCAAAACCAAGAATTTAAGTAAACATAATAGTATGAAAGATTTAAATCGAGATTTTGTATAAGTGTACTCACCCTTAAAAAAGCAAGTACAGACAAATAAAGTACTGCGGTTGTTACCGAAAAGATGATCCGCACATCGTCTTCGTTAAAACCAGTTATTGACTCATTCAAGATGAGCGCCGAAAAAATCACAAGTAAGATAAGCACTGTATCAATCATATTTTGTGTATCGGAATACCACGAACTGAAGGAATCGATTGTAATCAAACTGATCATTTGAAGAAATTCACGAAAAGAAAAGTAAGCCGCTCCTATACAATATCGCAAAAGTAATCTCTGATGAGTACGAAGATAATAAATTGATAGATTTGTTTATATAAAGACCAACCTAAGAATAGTAAACCTATTTCCAGTTCATAATATTTTCCCATTGGTTCACTTGAATCATAATGTTGATATTCACGAAAATCATTAATAGCATATGTGTAACATATAATCAACATCAAATATACATACAAATCCATAAGGAGCATTGCAGTAGGGAAGATTTGGGAAATTTTATTATTCAAAATCTTTTGCACATCGTCGAGAATAACAGCTTTGTCCAGCAACCAATCGGGAAGGAGTTGCAATGCAGTAAAGAATTCTGCGTTCGGGACCGGCTTCGCTTTGAGGTACCTCTCGAGGCATTTGTACGTATTTGTGCGCTTTTCAACGCTATCCGCTGCATCATCTGGTAGCCTTTTGGCTTGATTAGCTAAAAGCTGTAGTGGAAGCTGCTTTGAGTCATCCGTTTTGTTGATAATAGTTGGATCTTTTTCAAGAACATAATCAATGATCTCAACTGACGATGCTCTATCTGCATTTCCCATCACAAAATGAAGTGCTGTACTACCTTTACCATCTATCTCGTAAATAGATGCCTCCCAAGCATCGAGTAGCACCTTTACAACTTCAACACGGGCACCATATGCACAGGCGTAATGAATGGGGTAACTACCATTTTCGTCGGCTAGACCAACAGCTATAAAAAGGAAAAAATGAAATA
>Ga0209092_10001990_pt1 | contig 19222 bp, 8 predicted proteins | sample FraStrMetagenome_FD_187446 | JGI IMG/M metagenome (GOLD analysis project Ga0209092, IMG submission 187446) | Marine eukaryotic phytoplankton communities from Arctic Ocean - Fram Strait ARC3M Metagenome (SPAdes) (version 2) | ecosystem: Environmental > Aquatic > Marine > Oceanic | place: Fram...
TGTGTAATGTGTGATGGGTGTTGGGTGATGACTCGAGAGGTCGCACCGTACGAATGTTCGATGGATATCTCATGGCATTGGACCGATTTCCTGCTTCCAAATCCAAATCTTTGGATGTTCGAAGTTTGATTTCCATCTCTCCACTCCAATCTCTGCTACTCTATCTCTACTACTAATCTCTACAAACAAACATTTCTCTTTCATGGAAACAAGTTCATATTCCTTCCACAATAATATCTAATATATAATATCTTACATTTGGAATATCCAAGTCTCACACGATGATTATTCGCGTACGAACGAACACGGGCATGCTACGAGCGAACATCACAGAAGAATCGTCACCCACGGCAGCTTCCATCCTCCACGCACTGAAACAAGATCGACCTAATTTAACCCTCACGTCTCCTCTCTCGTACGATCCCAAGGGTGAACGGACCATCGAGGATCTGAGTCTTACCCTAGAAGAGTGTCAGTTACAGCATGGGAGTATGGTGTACTGTTCGGTGGAAGAATCGACCGTGACTATGGCTGCTGCTGCTGCTGATCATCATCATAATAATAATAATAATAATAATAATTCTAATAGTAATAATAATTCTAATAGTAATAGTAATAATAATTCTAATAGTAATGCGGGTGGAGGTCAGATGACGGTGAAAAAGGTGATACAGAAAGATGGGAGTATTGTGACTACCTATGAAGAAGGGGCTGGTTCTAAGAATGGATTTCGTGCGGGTATGAGGTCCTTGCGTGATATTAAAATGAGTTGGACATTGAATGAGTTCATGGCGATGGATGCGCAGTATGAATTCAAAATTTCACCTCAGAAAGAAAGTCATTGTACGGGTGGAGTTTCTTTGGAAAGTAATGCAGTGAATTTCTTTCAGAGTTATTTGAGGACGTTTGATTTTAAAAAGTCTAGGTTGGCGTATTTGTATGGTACATTTCATGAAAATGAAGAGGATAAGAGTTGTAAGGCAGTTGTGGAAGGAATTTATGAGCCGCCACAGGAAGGGTTTTTGGAGTTACTCGACGATCCAATGGAAGAAAAGGTTTCGTGGGTAGCTGAGAAACTTGGGTGGAAGAAAGTAGGATGGATTTTTGGTCATCCGTACAGGTAATAATGTTTTTCTGTCCAATTTTTGATAATCTATTTTATGTGTGTTTTCGCTTACCCAAGTCCATGCCGTTTGCATTGTTTTGAACGATTAGACCAAAAGACGATTCGGGCAAGAATAGTGTGTTTCATTCACACGAACTCATCACAATGGCTGAATTTCAATTAGAGGCTGCAGACGGTGTTGAACCTACTCCATTTGTTACTGTCAAGGTTTCACCGAATGAAACAGGTGAAGTACAGGTGGAAGCCTATCAGGCAAGCATGTTGTGTATGGAAATGGCAGCCGAACAAGCCATTCTCGTTGATGATGAGGAACCTTATAAATGCTTAGTCCATGAAACATTTACTGCCCTGGTAGAGGCTAAACCATCACAGTACGTGGATAATGATTATTTCTTATGCAACGTTCCTATTTTACAACATACTAGCGAGCAATATGTAACCATGTTTCCATGGGCTAACCGAACATTTGGAGATGTCCAAAATAAAGAGGCTATGAGAAAGCAACTGTCAAAGAGCAACACTCAAGGATGGGAATTTATTGATCTACTGTCAGATTTTCAGATGCTTCTTTGGCTTTGCGTCAGTGAAGATTTGGTAAGTACAAAAGTTTGAACATTGCAAGCTTGTCCGCGAGACTTAAGTTTTTGATCATTTTAGGAGGAATCTGATATGGAAAAGATCCTGCAAGCATGCAAATCGCGAAATCTCGAAGAAGGTTACAAAATTATTTTAGCAAGTTTGTGCGGTTTGCATTCGGCATATTAAATTTTGTAAATTAGATTCTTGTTAGTTTTGACGTCGTAATAATTATAGATTTTTTTTGACAAGCCTCACTTATTGACAATGTGTGATACGGTGTTTGTGAATCTCGGTACAAGAGTTGAATCCATAATTTTGAATAGCTTGTGCTTTCCACTAAGCTGAACTCTTTAAATTTTGATTTGTGTGATTGATGCATCGTTATTATCTTGTGACAGTAGTAAACCACATAATTTTTACATTTGCCATCCTCATCAGTCAAGGAATGAGTTATCAAAAACTTAAAATCTGCATATAGTTATATTCATGATGCACAACATTAAGACATTATCACTATGTCTCTAATCACGAAATTGAGTAATTAGTAAGAAATTTGCTACATGCTGAACACAAACTCTTTGTAAAACTCGTCCACGATTATCAAATTGCTTAATTATTTTTGTGCTGCAAAATTTGCGACTCTAATCGCTTACACATTCCGGAATTAAGTTATTTGCAAGTGTCTTACTACTTTAGACAACTAACATGCGGAAGCTAAAATTATTTGTAAAATTCGTCCATGATAAGTATCTTTTTCGAAGAAACCACTCGTAAATTACTTTTATTAGTTTCGACGTCGCAATAATTATAGACTTTTAAGCCTCACTTATTGACAATGTGTAATGCGATGTTTGTGCATCTCGGTACAAAAGTTGAATCCATAATTTTTAATAGCTTGTGTTTTCCACTAAGCTGAACTCTTTAAATTTCCATTTGTGTGATTGACGCATCGTTATTATCTTGTGACAGTAGTAAACCACATAATTTTTACATTTGCCATCCTTATCAGTCGAGGGATGAAATATCGAAAACTTAAAAACTGCATATAGTTATATTCATGGTGCACAACATTAAGACATTATCACTATGCCTCTAATCACGAATTGAGTAATTAGTAAGAAATTTGCTACATGCTGAACCTAAAACTCTTTGTAAAACTCGTCCACGATTATCAAATTGCTTAATTATTTGTGTGCTGCAAAATTTGTGGATATTCACACTACGACTCTAATCGCTTACACATTCCGGAAGTAAGTTATTAGTAAGTGTCTTACTACTTTAGACAACTAACATGCGGAAGCTGAAACTATTTGTATAATTCGTCCATGATAAGCATCTTTTTCGAAGAAACCACTCGTAAATTACTCTTTCTTTCCTGCTGAACTCTCATCCTTTTCCATGAAGTCCATCAATATTCCAGCATCATATTTCCTGTACAACTGCATCATACCAGTACCTGCCATAAACACATTAACGGACGCTAGATTGTAGTTTATCGGAACAACAACTAGACTCAACCGAGTAAATAAAATACCAGTTGCCGTAATCGCAATTTGTTGCCCAGTACTAACATTCTCCACTGGACGACTCATGTCAGCTATCAATGAATATCACATACAGATTGAGCTAAATTTATTTCCAGAATATAATTCAAGCCAAATAAAAACGTAGTAACCAGCGCAAACAAAAAGTGCATGCTAACAAACAAACTAATAAACTAACTTACTAACCAATGCAAACACACACACTGACTTACCAATATTTGCCAAACTAATACACCATTTAAACGAAGGCGCCCAAAAATGAACTAAAGATACAAAAAAGAAAAGAGTTAATACCACACATCACATCCCGTAAACGAGTATACATAATGCACAGCAAGCATAATATATATGTATATACGCACTCGTAAATGGCCCAGCAGGCGAATCCAAGAACTTGTAGATCATATCATTATTTTTAATAGCCGGTACGTTAAGTACAGCCGTCTTTAATCGAGGCACAATGCTTATCATGTTATTACTTTACACAATCAAAAGATGTACACTATGAGTTAAAGTGTTTGTGTATGAATGCAATGTTTATCAAACGTTTAATGGATTCATGCATGCACATGCACATGTAGAGGTGATGATAAAAAAAGTTCGGCGAATCATTTTGGTGCAAGTTTCCAATCGGTAGATTTCGATTTTTGGATGATATTTTTCGGATCTGGAATGAAACAATTTAGCTTTTAGCGTTATCCTGAATATCGAATATGACGTCATAACGTCATAAATCGGATGAGAAAGATACATCATTTATCATGCAATCATGTTACATGTTACATGTTACATCATGCCTCGTAATCGGATACTCGATGATGAATGATGATGGATGACGATTAAATTACACTGCTGCTGTTTCAGTGTTGGAAAAACAAAAATAACGATGAAGCAGTGGTTGCAAACGCTGTTTCTGCTGCTACTGTTGAATCCTAATTCTTTATTCACAATCACTAATTATAATAATAATACTATCATCTTTCAAACGATGGCATATCCTTCCTGTCAATTTAAAGTTCGTACTGTGACAGCATTTGTCGCACTGAGTCCTTCTGATTTTCGTGAGGAAGAGGAGGAACAGTCCGCCGTCACTTTGTTAAGGGGAGTGGAGAAAAAGATTCAGACTTGCGCTCGAGTTTTGTCTGAGGTGAAAGGAGCAATTGAGCAAAATGGGTATGAAGTGCAAACGGTACGGATTGCTTTCAATCCATTTGGTGAGTGGTTAGTGCACTTGTCGAATGACGGAGTAGACCGTCGATTAGAAAGATTGGAGCTAGTTGATGATTTATTGTCAAAGTATGATATTCAATTCTGTTCGTTAGGACCCGCTGCGAAGGTTGATGAGGTACAGTTTTGCGAAAATATCATAGAGTGTTCGCCGAGGATGTCGTGTTCTGCGATGGTAAGAGATGGGGATGTCGAGATGACACATGCATGCGCTGCTCTTATTAAACGAATTTCTAAGCTAGAGAGTAAGTCGTTTTTGAAGGGTGGCCTTGGGAATTTTCGATTCTGCACAGCTTCATGCTGTAGCCCGTTTATCCCGTTTTTCCCTGGCGCCAAAGGCGATGGAAGTTTTCCGGGTGTGAAATTTGCGATTGGATTGGAAAATGGGCATTTGGCAAAAGAGCTCTTGTCAAAGGCAAAAACAATATCAAATATACCAACCATATTTCGAGAGGGCTTTACAGCTGCGATTCTTCCGTTAACTGATATTTGTTCTAAAACAAAATTTTCATCCTCTACTGATGAAGATGCATTTGTTGAGTACATTGGTTGCGATACAAGTTTGAATCCTTCCTTAGAAGACGATGGATCGGTTGCTGCAGCTATTGAGGAGTTAAAAGAAGTATCCACGTTTGGATCAGTCGGAAGTGTCGCAGCAGCTGCAGCCATAACGACTTCATTACAGAACGTTCCTATTAAACGCACGGGATATTGTGGATTGATGTTGCCTGTTTTGGAAGACATTCGTTTGTCAGAACTCGCAGCATCAACTCCTTCTAATCTGCGCATATCTCAGCTGTTATCGATTAGCAACGTATGTGGTGTCGGTGTGGATACAGTACCAATCCCTGGTGATTGCAATGATCGCGATCTTAGTTCACTGATTCTTGACGTCGCTGGTGTTGCTCATCGTTGGAACAAAAGTCTTACTTGTCGAGTATTCCCGACTGGGGTCGTCAATGCTGAAACTCAATTCGATTCACCATACATGTGCAATAGTCGCGTTTTCAACATATCGTAACTACTTTTTCAACTTATTTTATTTGCGAACACCTTAAGGACTGTCATAACTCGCATAGTTTAGATCTTAATCACTTCATCAGCCAATGGATAAGAGGCAAAATGTGTTATTTTATCGAAACTTCTGATACTCTATTTAGACTACCGGTAGGATATACAACATACAGAGTACTTACTACTTGTGTTTCAAGCACATACTCCCTGAAAAGTGGATTTTCTAGTTCTTGCAATGAATGGTGTCAGCATAGCACTAAATCACTTTTTGCTTGATGTGCGATACCTCCTAACAAAGCTTGAAATCTCGTCATTAGCGCGTTTACTTTTGTAATCCGTAGAACCTGCTGGAGTCATGTTTCCTGCTTCTTGGAATTCCACTGCTGCTCTCGCCAAGGAATATATGAAATGGTTTCATCTCTTGTTTATTTCTCCAAAGTGATCAACTACAGGCTCATGTCCTTCATCTTTGAAAGACCACCATCCGAGACTTTTTACGGTGAAACTGACCATAGGTCATTATTTGAAATAATAAACTTTTTGAAAGCTGATTATAACATGGCTTACGAATATTCCCTGGAACAATGATTTTCTTACTTTGCGATGCGTTCTTGGTACTTTATTAACTGACAACTTATATGCGAGTATATAGATTTATATTTTTTCGTAGGATGAGAAACGACATCTAATACATTTGAAAAAGATCACTAAAACCTAGCATTTCGACAGCTGCAATTTATTGCCTTAATAAACTATGTACAGTGTATATGGAGTGAAATACGTTGAAGGGTTATGGATTAGGAGAGTCAATGCTACTGATATCTTTTTGACATGAGATCACATTGGAATGGGACATAGGATCATAGGAATCGCATGCGTCAGGGATTATAGTGTCTTTAGAATATTTTGGAAACGTCATTTGACGCCCTATTTGTAGAGAAGGATCTCAATTTGTGGAGATTGTTATCTTCACAAGTGAGCTATTCAAGAATCTCTTTTTACGAAGCACTGATAAATAGGCAAACAAAGGCACAATTATATAATTTTGTCTATCTATGAATATAATTTATAATGCATTTCGACAGCTGCGATTTATCGTCTTAATAAATTATGTACAGTGTATATGGAGTGAAATACGTTGAAGGGTTACGGATTATTGCTACTGATATGTTTTTGACATGAGATGACGTTGGAACGGGAAACAGGATTATAGGAGTCGCGCGCGTCAGGGATTAAAGTGTCTTTTAAATAAATTGTAGAAACGTCATTTGAAACCCTCTTTGTAGAGAAGGATCTCCATTTGTTGAGATTGCTACCTTCACAAGTGAACTATCTAAGAATCTCTTTTTACGAAGCACTGACAAATAGGCAAGCAAATGCACGATTATATAATTTTATTGTATGTGAGGAAGGATCAAGATTGAAATATTTTAATAGATGCTAAGCATTACACTAATTGACGTCAGTTAGGCAAAGAATATATCAACTGTTTGTATCCCTTGTAAATGACTCCGAAGCTGCCAACCAGGTATATCGATATGCACTTAAGAGCATACTTGTCTTAACTCAAGTAAAAGTTTGGTTCTATAGGACAGATTGGGGTTAGGGATAAATAGGACACCTAATCTTCAGATATTTATTACAGTGTTACGAGTAGAACTTTCATTCTAGCAATTACTATATATTACACAACACATATATTTCTTAACGAAAACTTCAAGACTGGAAATATGAAAGACGTTTCTCGAAATGGATGCGAAAGGAAACCTCAACAAATACAATGTAATATACAATGCACATCGAACATCTCCGGAAATACGCCAAGCACTCTAACTACGCTGCTACAGCAGTCACAGACTCTTCATTTCTATCGTCAATTCCGATGGCAGTTTTACTCGACAGCATAATCACTTGCACTATGTAACGAAGTACGATCAAAGAGCGCCTGTCTAGATCATTTGCATTGCAATACTGTTCCTTGGTTGGAGACGATATGAATAAATTACACTCGATTAAATGGGCCACTGCTACAATCTCTCTACTATGTTTCTCCTCTAGGGTTGGATCGTACGAAATCAAAAACCCGAATATTCTCCGAATTGTTTTCCTACGACAGGCATCTGTAGACTTGTCGTGTGTGAGATCTCCCTGCCATGGTACGTAGCCTCTTACTCTATTTCGAAGCAGGAAACGACGAAATTCTGGCGAGCGTGTATCTTTACCTGAAAAGTGATGACAGACTAGATTAAGGTCGGGGCGGCATGGCAATGAACGCTGTTGAGTGGTGTGAAGATGATGTTGGTGATTCATGATTGATTATTTGTGAACTTTTTTTGTGGGATAGCGAGAAAGAGAGAATGGAAACGTTGAACCTGGAAAATTCCTTGTGATGTCACGAGTCGTTCTCGATTGACAGGTGAAGTTGCAGTCCATGAATGTCAAGGATTGATTGGTTGCGCAAAGTCTTTTGTTCGTAACCAATATGTGACTCGCATCCAAACGTCGAAGAGTTGGAAAGGTATTATTTGAATATTTTCTTTAGGGTGATTGAAGCATTCGACATTGACATATACATGTATTTTTTTCTACTTTTCTACCGTGTATTCAAAGTAAAATGTATTCTACTCTTGTACTGTAAAGTTCGAATGCCGTATGTGCAAAGGATTTTACATCGGTTCTCAAACATAGCGAAACAAAAGAAAAGAACCTCGTTAGAAAACACCGAGAAACAGGAAACTGCACAGCTGTAGATACAACGAAACTTCTACATCTATTCTTGCCAACGATGCAAAGAAAAAAAATCTCGTTTTACAAAAAAAATCACGTGTCAAGAAATCCTGGAATTGTTAATCCCATCCAATGAGAAGGAATAAAAATACGAAGTATCCAGTATCCAGTATCCAAAATCCAATATCAAGTTCATCGGCAAACGCAAAAATTTTACAACGTTTAAAAGGTGAAGTTGAATATGATATTCAGAAATAGTGCGCTTAATGTATTTGATACCTGAAGTAGTTCAATACATAATGTGTCGCTGGATATAGTAGTTACCAATCATTGTGAAGTAAGATTGATTACTAATTGAAGGTTAAAATATGAATTTGTTTTGGTAGAGTTTTGTAGATTAAGTATTTGAAAAGCACTGCAATCTTGAGGTCGGAGCAGATGAATCTGAACATCTGAAGGATTTTTTGGAACGTGCAAAAATAAATAATCACTTTCTTCGATGCGTATCAACAGATCAGATAACCTTTACGCTTCATGATAAACGCGATTTTAGTTAACCTATCCTGTTTTAAATTACCAAATACCCCAAACACTGCACATGCTTCATTTCACATGAACATCAATAGTCTTCGTATAATTTCCCGAAAGAAGGTATGGGTGTCGTAATCATTGTCACAATAAACAATTTTGTGAACTTTTTACGGGATTGAAAGCTGTTCACGTCCACGTCTAAATCATACCTACGCAAGACTTCATAGCATGTTTGCATAATGTACCATGTACCAGTATTGACAAAGCATCGAACTCGGACGGAGTTCAGCCCCATCCTTAAGTTATATTAGGATTCAAATGTGTCAATCTCACAAACGATACGAAATACAGACCTGTACAACTTCATTCTGAAGAGAATTCGGAACGATGTTGACGCCAAAATGTTTTCAATGAATTATAAACGTAGATATTATTCCTATTATCCGTCATTTCTTCTCATTAATATCAATTTATTTCTGATAATATTTTCATTATTCTTTTGGCCATTCTTCAATATATAGTGCTAGTAATTATGCTGTCGAGGAAAAGTAAGTTCGAAAGTGAGGATCGAAATGAAGTATCTGTGACTACGGTATCAGCGTAGATTGCTCATTTCGCAAGGCGTTCGTTGTGTATTCTATATGCATATCTTGATTTTATAGATCTATTTTACATGCTAATTGCGAAATATGAATCATTAATATAGTATTATTTCGTTATGCAAAAAAGTACAAGAAAATTGGCAATACTGTTGCTCACGGTCATCCAAGAGCCAAACCTACAATAATTGCATATACAAAGATTGTTACAATAGAATCTTGCCATTAGACATCGGCACATACGTTGAACTCAATTCAGAAGCTGATACATTAATCGGCAACTTTGTTTTGCTTCTTGCTATTACTGATCATTGATCATGAATTAATTTTATCTCCATCATCTAAGAACATATTATGTAGGTCATTACTATTCGACTTCATTTTCATCAGAGTTATGGTAAGGATTTTGTCATTTCAGGCGTGATTTAGATGTTCAATGGATTAACTACACACGCAGAGGACGGTTTCTGCAGTTTCTCACACAGGTTCTCACAAGAGTATAGATTTTTTGTAGTATCAATATCTTGTGGTTCCAAAAGATTCAAAAGATGCTTATCAAGAAGACAATACTGCGCTAGTTCTTTGTAAAATTCCTTTGAGTGAGCATGCTCCATAGGTGCAAAGATAGTATCTAGCACACACGCACATCATAAGTCAACGGATTTTTGTAGTATCAATATCTTGTAGTTCCAAAAGATTCATAAGATGCTTATAAAGAAGACAGTACTGTGCTAGTCCTTTGTAAAATTCCTTTGAGTGAGCATGCTCCATAGATGCAAAGATAGTATCTAGCACACACGCACATCATAAGTCAACGTAATTTTTTTAACAAACATTAGTCTAAATAGATGTTTAAAACTCTACAAATACCGAAGACGGTGCAATCCATCGAAGATTATATAATAAAATGGTCCGCTCGTACCACCCATGATAATGAACAAATCGTACATTACTCTATTATTCTTTCGCATTTGAACCCCTACCATGTAACTCTAAATTAAGTTGGAATTTCACGCGAAACAAGAATTTAATGTTTCCATAAAATTTAATTCGTTCCTGACGCCGAGAAGAGTTCGGAACTCTGTCGGAAAGTATTCTATAAAGTAGATTTGATATGTATTCAAGACAAAAAATACGCTCAGCCTTCTAGGAGTCAAAATAAATTGTACAAAAATATAGAAAGAACTGCGATCGAAAAAAGATAAGCTGAGAATGTTTGTATATTTGGAATCATCCGTTCTCCGAACATGAGGTAAAAAAAAAGAGACGGCCAATTAAGGCTTATAAAACGGTTTTATTATTATGAACAAGGATCAATTAATGATTAGTTCTAGTAAAGAGATATTGACTGTGATGGGGTTATCCTAAACTCAGTCGTAGTAGAGCTTAATTTGCGTATTCAACCTTCACTTCACAATGGTCTAGACTAGCGTCTGAAAAGTACTGATAGTTCCATGTTTCTATCATCTCTTTCTTTCACTCTTTCCTGTGCGCTGTTTTCTTTGCTCCTTAGCTGTACTTCGTTCCAATTTACCTCTAGCGGTAGCCTCTTTTGATTGTTTCTTCGCCAAGGCATATTCCTTTCTCATCTTTTCACTTTTTTCAGCCTCCATTTTCTTTGCCATTGTACGATTATCTAAAACCTCATCATCACCGCAACCCTTGTTATCGCCTCCCCCCTCATCATCTTCATCCTCATCATTTTCATAACCATACCGTTCCAATAACAAACGTTTCTCTTCACTCATCTCCACCGACGATTTATTATCATCACCAACGTCTATGACGCCATTACTGGAAATGGATGCAGCCTTAGCAGCCTCTTGAGCCAAATTCATTTGATTCATAGAATTCTGTAGACTCTCGATTTCCTTACATTTCTTTTGGTCATTCCGTCGCTTCAACCTCTGATCTTTGATCCGTTCCAACACCTGACTCTTAAAATCAGACCAGACATCCTCATCCTCACTATGCGTTTCACTCGAAGCCTGTAAGAGTTGTACAATATCATCAAAGTCATCCATGTCAATGTCCTCCATGTCATCATCGTCATCGTCATCATTATTTGGGACAGAGGAAGTAACGTAGGGTGCATAGGCTTCATAATCCAAACCATGATCGTTAAGCCATTTTTCGAGAAATGGATTTAGAAAATGTGTATCGTGTTCATCGTTGTTGCTTTCGTTCATTGTCTCTCGTGCTATTTTAAACGCAAGAAATGAGATTTGGATGTGGTTGTTGTGACAAATGACAAATAGTCATAGTAGCTGGAAAAGGTGTTGTGCTTTTGTTAGAGAATTGGAAAAGTTACGTGTAAACTACGTAGAGATCTACTTTTTGCGAAGTTTTTATTTATGCTCAAAAATAAATAGAGCACAAAAGTTAATAATAAGCTTTTTTTTTGCTTTCCGACTTAAAGCTGGCTTAATAAACCTTAACAAGCACTCCCCTGTTATTACAAGGGCCCCCCTTACCACGATGTGCATCGTAGCGGGGCAAGACTAGCACTAAGTCGCAGAGCAAAGCCCCGGTCATTCAGTCGTGTTAGTCACGGTACTATAGGGATCACTCCTCACCTATTCCTTCGAGTAATACTGCGGGACTTGGTCGACACTCTTACAGTCGCCCCTCACCCGTTAAAAAACCCTTCTCTGGTGGTTTCACATGATCGAGCCTGCTTCCAACCAGCTTGCTCTCCCACCTTAATTCGAGCATATGCTCTAGTCAGTCTCTCCAGTACGCGGATCGACTTGGCCGTGCTCTTCACAAAAGAGAGTATGCTACCCTTTTGACCTATTGCATCGAAGACTAAGAAACTCTTTTTCATTTTTATTTGTTTAAAGTGTCATCTTTCAAAATGTGGATAGTAAATTTTCGTGTTTTACTTTTGTAAGCAACATCAAGTTGAAGCATTGAACAGCAAGCAGTGATAATCACTTTATCCTGATTAATTTATATTCCACTATAAATGTATATAGTTACAATTTAATAAATGTATTTGTGAAGTAACCCTTGATAATTAAGGTATGTCCGAATGGTTGGGGACTCAATTGTGAAACATTGTTATAATTAGTAGGGAATGGGTAATCCTGCTACGAACAAGAGTTTTCATTGTTTGTCGCAAGTAGCACTAATTCTTCATCGTCTGTTGCGTCGTTCGATTTCATCTTTCATGCATACATAATATCGCAACCAATTCAGTCTTTCATCAATTTCACAATCATAGACATGAAACGACGAGCAAAATAAATCTACCGTTAATTCATTACACACAAACTGTTACAAGAGCAGATGTTAACAAGTATCAACAATTATTTCAGAAAGATCACTACACACCCACTTCCCGCATTTGTCCAAACCTATCAAGACTTCATATTGGGAGAATCAGACGTAAATTGAATCTGCTCGACATTTGCAATTTCTGAAAACTGCAACTTCCTAAGATAAAATGGCGAATTTTTTTTGCGTTACCGAATATGACATTGTATAAGTAGTTCTTGCCCGAGACTTCGCATTCCTCTGTATATGGCATGATTTATAGCACATAATTCTGTTATACAAGAACCTTACTCAATAATGGTCCAAATACCCTTTCCTTTCGTCAACACATTCCAATTTACTCTGTCATTACATTAAATCATTGTTCTTCAATAGGCTTTTTAAGATTGGTAACCCATATCATTTTCGATTTTTTGATACCAGATTATGCAATGGTGAAATTATATTTATTTTTTTAAACAATAGCCTCAGTGAATTTGTACCCACATTCTGTGCTAAGTACAATGGGATGATGGACTTATGAGAAGGGGAAACGTTACTGCTGGACCATTGATGTGAAAGAAATACACCTGAGTGCCTTCACTTCGTCAAACCTTCCCACCCTCTTACAAAAATATCATGCCAACGAATGATTTCATTAGAGTACATGTATTGATTCATACTTTAATAATAAAAGTAGACGATGTTCTTTAGATCCTGCACATAACTCATAATTCATATACCGGTAATACTTCTCTTCTACCGCGTGTCAAATGTCAAAAATCAAAAACCAATCGGCAGATTCGGTAAGATTAAAAGGCTAATTTTGCATCATCCAAGTGGAACTCATCAGCAGCCCCATCAAATAAAAATGTGTATCATAAAGACAGAACATACATTCAATCAGGTTCATTCCTATCTATATTCACTCCTCTTTAACTTAATTGCCAAGAGCAACACATTGCAACACATTTCAACTACTAAACACTAAAACCACCAAAATAAATTACAAGGTGGACTAAAAGAATCTTCAAAGTTACAAAAAATCATCTACAGAAAATCTTGTGGAATACCGCTTACTAATTGAAGAAATTAGCCATAACCGTTACATACGAAGATGGCAACGGAAGATATTTTAATGGCTGAAGAAGAGAGGTACCTTCTTGAGACTGTCCACGGCGATGACGAGTGCGATGGTGAACTGATGCAAAGCTCGGTTCACCTACTCGAAATCACGGACGTTACCGGTGCAGTAGCAACTCAGGTGAGCTCCGGAGACGACGATAGCACGACTCAACATCACCCCCAACAACCCGCGTCCACCAACCCTAAAATCGTGCTCGCTGCCCAAGCGCCGGGCGGGAGAAGGCGCCTCTTTAGCATCGATATATCGGAGGATCATTCCACTACGCTGGCATCGAATAACGATTATATCCTAGATTCGTTAAACCCCGCGTTGCTGCTGGGTGACGCGAGCATTGATATGATCTTACCCCCGCTCCTAAATTGCAGCGGGGAGAGTCATAGTAAATCGAGTGGAAGTTCCAAAAAGCAGCCTCAGTCACGTAATCGTGGGTTCAGTTTTGAATTTTTTAGCTTCGCTGCGGACGAATCTACGTTAATGGAGAATGGTGTGGCGGCACCGCAGCGTATGCGGGGTGATAGTATCATTTTCGATCCTACTAGTTTTAACGATGGTGGAATTCACGAAGAGAACGCGCTTCGTATGGCGTTAAGTAATCATGGGCTACAAGGAGATAAGAAGCAGCCACCTTTGCCAACGATTAGCAGTAATAATAATAATATCCATAACAACAACAACAACAACAACAGCTGCAGCAGTAATAACAATAACAACGTTCGATGTCATCTTTCAACAACGTTACCATCGGTTGTTTCTTCTACCAGCGCAAGCAACGCCATCACACCTACAATATCAGCGGATGTTGCCAAACGTACTAAAAATCCCAAAGCAATGTCATCCAATGTAGTTTTATACGGACAAAATCATCGGCCTGCCGGGAATGCGCGTCCGCTTCCTACGACAGTCCCACCATCTATAACGTCTGGCAGCACGGCCCAATCCACGAAACCGTCCATCGTCAGCAGCACTGTCCCTCAGCAGTTACATTCCTATGTGCATTCTGTGCCATCCACATCGAATAGACACTCCAAATCTTCGAACAGCAGTAACACGAACAATCCCATATTAACTTCGAGGGAACTTCAAAGCTCGAGTCGTCATCGTAAGAATCATACGAATACCTCAACGAATCCTAGCAGCACTTCCTTGCAAATCACAAATTCTGTAGCTACCCAAAATAGCAGTAATGGTTTGCTCTTTGATGCAACTCAATTCGAATTGATAAATAAAGGCGGGCGCATCGGTATATATTTACCAGAAGCACGACGAGAACGTATTGCAAAGTTTCATCGCAAACGTAAGAACCGAATTTGGCGTAAACGTATCAAATATGATTGTCGGAAAAAGTTGGCCGATAGCCGTCCTCGTGTGAAAGGACGATTTGTGAAACGAAGTGAAATGGATGATTTGGTGAAAAGTTCTGCAGCTACCGGATGAGACAGATTATAAGTATGTTTAGATGTGTTTGATTAAGATGTCTATTTTGTAATAAAGTTAGTTGTCGATTTGATGATAAAGTTCATTGTCAAGTTGTCTTAATAATATAATGATAGTTACTGTTATATGAATGTCATGTTGAAGTTCCAAACTACCGGCAAACAATGTTTGTTTTGAATTGCTGTTAAAGATATGTTGCCAACCGATTGCATGATAGTAGATGGCACAAACTTGTTTTGAAGTAAATCGTCATAGAACAGCTTAGGTTAAAAATTGTGATCACATATCACATCGAGTTTGTACCAATATAGAGACGTATACCTTGTAACTCTGCTTAGAAAACACTCCTTTTAAAGAATACCTTTAATTATTTCAATGATTGTGTCACGTCAATTTACTTGAGAACGTTTTTCCAGGCACCACCTTAGAATTCTCAACAACTCCGGTATAAGCTATGATCATTGTTCCAAATAGCCAAATTCCAATAATATTAACTCTTTGTACAGTTATACAAAAAAATGTAATCAGTATTCCAATAGTGAAAACAACAATAAGTTTTGAAAGTAAACGGAGTTCGCCGAAAGGTTTAAATTAAAGTGGAGATATCGGAAATCTCATTTGCAAGTGTAGGTGAAAAAAGAAGTCTGAGAAGGTGCGGTAATTGTAACAAAAAGGAGGACCATATTTGATATTAAATTTTGTGTCAAAATTGGAATCAAGATAAGGCGGAAAATCAAGCACAGCTTATCGTTAAAATTGGTGAGGTTTTCCCATTGTTTGAAAAAGCCTCCAAAATATGAAAGTACACTAACCAGTGTATCCCCTGTGTCGAAAATCCTATGTTTGTCTATTTGGTTCACCAAGTTGGTGTTGGTGAATGTGTGTGTGTGTGTGTGTGACCGTGCATGGAGCTATATATCATAATAGTGATTTTATTCACACAAAAATCATCATAAGTTTGTCAATAATCGATATCTTTCAATTTCATTAAAAGGAATATTGTTATGATAGAAACCCTTTCTAATGATAGAATTGAAATCTGGTGATCGCACAAAAATTACCAAAGCCGTCGGCGATAGAACAGTGTAAATGGCAATCGTTCAACGGATAATTGATTTTCATCCAAGAAATGCTCTAAATAAATTTGCAATACCTCACGGAGCCTAATCGAAGGATAACGTTCACTAGCTAAAACACATTATCTTAAGTTTCAAGATCTGACTAGACGTCTACCTTCAAGGATCAGATCAATGGTAACACTACGTGGCCTAGGTCCTGACCTACCGGTAGATCCTTTAGCATCTTTGGTTCAGCATGTCGACATAAAATTCTACGAGACAATTTTTTGAATAACAAGCTATGACTCGTCATATGTTACCTTAATCACTTTGCTTCATTAGAAGTGAGCGTCCAATTTTCCTTTAGTTAGTATTTTAATTGCCAAGCAAATAAAGATTTCTATTTAAGGATTCGCTCATTTTTAATTATACTAACATTGTAAGTTAGATCTAGCTAGCAAGACCAACTAGAAATAATCAATATTCCACACATGAAGATCCTTTACTAAAAGAATTCATTATTTGTTGAGCATTACACTTATTGGCGTCGTTCTGGGCCCAGGTTCATTCTTGTCGTCGAGCTTCCATGCGAGTTTCGATTATTCGGCTAAAGTATTGTGATTTGTATCTCTTCTCTGATCTATAAATTTATTCTTTATTAACATGTAAGCATTTCTCTCATTTTAAGAGGGTATATTGTATGAATAATATTACTTATAAGTCGTATACTTTAGATCTAACCCCCTTCATCAATCACTGGATTAGAAGAAGGTTACCGGTACAGTACATATCGAAAAACTTAAATTTCAAATCTCGACTATTCGGCTAAATTATTGTGATTTGTAACTTACATGTAGTTATTTTTCAAAATTCTTTCTTTCGGTCAGATAATCGAACGTTATTGTTATAATTCGCACAACTTAGATCTCGCCCTCTTCATCAATCAATGCATCAAAAGAGGAGAATCGGATTATAAAGTAGCAATCGATATCGAAAAACTTATTTGAAGATGTTAAATATTACACTAATAGGCGGCAGACTATGTTTGAACTTATCTTTTTGTCAAACGAGGTCTAAGCGAGGTTCGGTATCTCGGCTAAATGATTTTGCTTTGGAACTCTGATCTGATTTTCAAATATTGTCTTTTGCAAAATTAATAAATGAAAATAATGGCCCCGTATGAGTTTTGAAAACGTATTCACTGGAGAGAGATGAAAATAAGTGTATTACGAGGTCCGCTTCACGGCTATTTTGACAACCCGGTGCGCGACCACAGCCAACCGCGACCACACACCAAAAGAAACACACATCATCATCATCACTTCCACCTTTCAAAACTCTTAAATACCAAAAAAAAACTTGAAACTAAATAGTACAATAGATTCATATACTTCCATATTGAAAGTCAAAAAAAAGTTTGAATTTTTTCTAGCATTTTACAGTGTAAATTCCCCATTTGTCGCTTCTACAACTTGTGTTTCTTCAACATTCTCCACCGTCTCCTTCATTGGAACCAGTCACTGCACAGTCTCTCCAAAAAATATCTCCTTTTTTTTGCTTTATTTTACCATCAGCACTGTTGTTCGCCTTTTGAGCAACACGAGCAGATTGAGCTCTTGTGAATATCAACTTCAAACCCTCACCGCCATTTTCAATGGAGTCTACAAAGGCATAACCCACCATGGCAATTCCCATCGTTTTTGAAATGTGATTTTTGTGGTATGCTTTAATTTCATTTGCATTTAATCCATTCTTCTCCAATACCCTCTCATATTCTTCAAACGTTTTGGCCGTCTTGCGTAAAAGGAGACCCCAAAACCATTTCTCATCGTAGTGAATCAAAAGAAACTTTCCGCCACCTAGTCCCCAGTTGTTCAAATATTTCTTACTGAATTTCAACTGTTTCTGTTTTTGCTCTTGACTTAACAAAGGAATGACTCGTTCAGTAAACAGATTGTAGCCCTCTCTTGAAATCACCCATCTCCGAATAGTCGCTGCTGAGCACCATTGATTTATAGATCCTGCTAAAGCTTCATATGAGATTGAGTTGTTTTTCCGCAGAGCATCCATTAATTGCCCTTTAATTTTGGGTTGTATTTTCAGATGCTCTCTCCTCTGCGCTTCCCAGTGCTTCTTGACAATGTCACTTTCATTCTCAAATAATTCCCCGAAAGTTTTTCTTTGTGCTATGAGATCTGCTTGAGAACATTCACCACATTCTTCCCGATACTTGCGCATTTTTGCTGTACAATAAAAATACTTTGTTGTAAACACAGAATCTGTAACTTCATATGAATCAATAACATTATTCTCTTGGACCTTTGAATCATCTGTATTCTCCTGTGGTGTAATACTCATAATGGCTTGAACATCACTTAAATCATTTGCAAGAGCTTTACATATTTTCTGTTTTTTCATATACGATACGGCTTGCCTAGAAACTCCCCATGCATAATAGAAATTTTCCATCCCAACTATCTTCTTACCATGTTTACTTGCTTTCTTGAAAAATCCATTTTTCTGTCTCTTTTTATGACAATTTCGCTTGGTATATTTGAAATGTTGGCTCAGTAGTTCGTGCTCAAATAATATTTGTGACTTCCCAGTTTCGGTCAAGTGCTCTTTCCCTGATTTTACATCACTTAAACCAAATTCAATTCTGTACCATCCCTTCCTTTTATTTCTTTTTGCTGCTTCTGATAAGCCATAAACTAGCACCTCTGCTTTTGTCATCCCCTTGAATTTATCTGTGGTACGTGCTTTTTTTGCATCAGAATTCCCATCTGATTTATTTACTGCAGCTTTTCGCTTCAGCTCTGAATTAGCAGTTTTGCTTCTAGAAGAAGAGAAGTCCAAAGGGATCTTTGTAACAGCATCAACTGCAATATTTGAAAAAATATGTTTCCCAATATCATACTGCACCGTCAGTGAAAGATCTCCGTCATCTTTTCCTAGAACTTGGGTCACCCAACCTATTC
>Ga0209092_10001991_pt1 | contig 19214 bp, 7 predicted proteins | sample FraStrMetagenome_FD_187446 | JGI IMG/M metagenome (GOLD analysis project Ga0209092, IMG submission 187446) | Marine eukaryotic phytoplankton communities from Arctic Ocean - Fram Strait ARC3M Metagenome (SPAdes) (version 2) | ecosystem: Environmental > Aquatic > Marine > Oceanic | place: Fram...
CTTGAGAATAATTGTAAATTTAGGTTATAATCGTCGTTGGTAAGGGTTCAATCATTCATTTTTAACAATTTGATATTTATAGACTTAAGTGTTTCTCTCATTGCATGGTAGCCCCATATCGTGTAGGAAAGGAATTACTACGTAGTATTCCAAGAAGATAAAGTTGTAAATGTTGCAAATGCCATTCCAATCAAACCCAATGCAGCAACGAAAAGATTACAAATTCTTCCAAATGACCATTTAGTTGGATCTTCGACTAGCCGATTATGAATCAAGGGAGGAAAGACAAAGGCAATAGGACATCCTAAAAGCGCACCCACTAAACTTACTACATGGTCAAGGCTTTTCATTTCAACAATCGCAACAAAGGAAAGCAATATAACAATGGATGATGTAATAATCTTACGATGATTTGATGTGAGCTTGTTTTTGGATGGTCTTGATGTATTATTACTCTTTTTTGGTATGAAGGGCTCAATGGATCTGCAAATAATTTCATGGGCTGGATATGCCTGGAGAGGGAATGTAAAGATAACCTATTCATTCGAAGAGCAAAAATACATGCATCAGGGTTTCAATCTATATTCCTACAAACGGCAAAACGTATTTATTTATATTTCAAAACGTACCGCTAAGGAATATGCCAACTGGACTGTGGTTGCCAAGACACCATTTGGGAGAGAAGTTGTAAGTGCAGTTTGTACTTCGTCACCAAATGCAATCCAACATGTCATAGCGAAGAAGCAGTAAAATATAATAATGCTAAGTATGGTTTTTTTGTATATAGTAGGGAATTTCTGTCGCGACTCTTGAGTATCAACAGCTTCTTGAAGAGGAATACACAATGTGATAGATCCTTCAAACAATAGCACCTAAATTATATATTGAAGTAAAACATTCTCAGTGAATCTTATGTAAAGATGCGCTCAACGCAAAAAGATGAAGTGTTTATCAAAATCATTACAACTTACGGCAGTACCCACAAAGAAATTCCATCCGGGTTTAATAGGTTCAAGATTTTCGAATTTATTTACAATTGCTTTCATGTCTTTGGTGTCAGAAATATCAGAACGCAAAGCCAGCCATATGCAAGTGCACAATCCATACCTTTCATTTACAAAAGAGTGTTATTCGATCTGCAGTAAAGAAATGATGAAAAGATTGATGAAGTACAAACTTACAATATGAGGAAATTCGCCAAGATATTAGTAAATGTCAATTTGCGTATATCTCGTATCCATGAAAATGGAATCTCCATCAGAACCATAAAAATAAGACACACCCACATGGGAACATCAATATTATAAAGCGTTCGTAGAGAAGAATGTAAATTTTGCGGAACAAAAATAAAATAAGTGAGACATACACCCAACTGCATCAGTGCTATTCCTGTCTTGACAGCTTGTTCTCCAGTTTCACCGTAAACGCGGTATGCTAATTCAGGATAAGAAATGTGCTTTGATTTCGTTTTAGGTTTGGTGGTAAATGATGCATCTTCTTGATGAAGAAGAGATCCATACCCGGACGACATTGTCACACTACTTTCTTTTTCCGTTTCATATCTCCAAGCATCCAATAGACGATCTGAACTGTATAAAAACATGGCAGTTATTACAAGAACAACCAAAATAGCAACAGCGTAACCACTTGTAGCGAAGCCATGTGGTAAATATAAAATAGCAGGCCCTACCATAGCCTTGATAATACCGAATACAGCAGCAGCGATGGAACCTCCTCCTCCACCACCATGTGGATCATGCGAAAAATCGGAACTATCTCGGTATATGTTTCGCTTCTGTATGTCATCTCCCTTCATAAAAGATTCCAAATCCAAAGTTTGACGTTTACGACTGCTTGGGGATGAAATTACGATACGCCCATCTTCATTATATTCATCCTCCTCCAAATAAACCCCAACTGAACGCATGCTTGCATACTCATATGTAAAATCAGAAAACAACAACCCAACCCGTCCCATGATTCCGCTAGATAAACCACGGATCAAACTATTTGAGACCGTATTATTATTTGGCTGCTCCATAGAAGTACTACCATTTTCGACCTCTGGCACCATGCGAAGCATACGAACATTTTGTTTCGGTATTCTATGAGATCTTAATCCAAGCGATAAAGCTGCTGCTGCCAATCGACCTTTGTCGTCTCCAACCGTATAAGTATTGTTCTGAGGTGCTGCTTCAGTGTGGTCCTTCATTACACTGTTGTCCTTCATTTTTTATGGTGGGAGTAGAGAAAATATTAATTTGAAATGGGAATTGGAGTTCTATTTACAATGGATGATGTTGTTCTCAGACACGTAGAAGTCAGTACAAAAGGATTCGGTAAAGCTGTAACATATACTTTCCTATGTCACGTACGGTATGGAAGCTACATAGGTGATTATCTGATGTGTTCTTCATCGAGACAGAATCTATTTTCAGTCGTGGACACTAATTTTCCTGTGTGTAGAGGTATTTTTTTTTCATGCATCTTTGACATGCAAAGGTTACGAATAGATGACATTGGGAAGGGCTCCAATCCTTTGAGCTGATATGAACCAATCATTCTTGCATATTGAATCTATTTGATAAAATTCAAATGAATTCATTTTACGTTTCCTTGCAGACGAAAGGAAACACTTGAATGGTCGGCTTTCTAAGGACTTCATCTTCTAATTCGCAAATATTTGTCCTGTAAGAATCCAACGAATACTAGCTCTCCTGTTAGCGGATCACACATATCTCCTTCTTATGTTTGCTAGTTTTTTATGGCATCCATCTAATTTGCCGTCTCTACTAAATATCTACCATCACCAATATTTTTCATATTTGCATTTCCTACAATCTTTGTCATTTGATCATCAGGTTCTGATATTCGTTGCAGAGATATTTTTGTAACAATCTATAGATACATTCACAAAAAAAAATCAAAATTGTACACATGCTATTTTCTCTTGTACCCACCATCTCTTTTCTTAAAAAAAAAATCCCGATGAATCGAGAATCTTCGTTATTACTGGAGGTGTGTTTGTCTTTTGAATTATAGATTTTATCCAACAGTATTATTTTGAAACTGAAAGTAGTCCATGCTTTGTTGTGATTTCTGTTTCATGAATCTTTCTCCGCCAATCCAACGATTTTTCATCATTTGTTATGTCATGACAAGACTCACTCTCATTTGAAAAGTTGTAAAAATTAATATGGTGATACAATTTACGTGATTAGAAAAGGCCGGGCGGGAAATTAAAAATAGCACCTGTGTACGACTGGTATGTGACACACAAATACGTTATATGTTATCACATGAAACAAATTTTGCTGTAATTACGAACAATTTTCAAGTTATTTAACTATGGAGCAAAGTTACTGGACATTTTATGTGCAAGTCTACAATTGGAGAATAGATAGGATGACATATATGTGAAAGAATCTTGTTGCATGTGAGAATTCATATTGATGACAACTTATTCTTAAAAATACTTAGAGAGGGGCATTCCTGTCGTGATTACTTTAGTATAGTCAAAATAACCGCGCACAATCGAACCCGTTTCATGTCAGACTGGTAAATGTGACAAACACAAACTATCATAGAAAAAAACGTTTTGATACGATTGCAACACATACAAGATCGATCCTCATCCGAATGGAGAGACTGCATTTCAATTTGTTTCATTTCAAAGTAGAAAAAATTGAAGTTGCTGTTGGAGTAAATACGACACTAGCACTAACACAAGCACAGGCACAAGCACAAGCACGATGGGTATATTTCCCAAACGAACTAAATCGAAATTGAAAGATGAGAATTATCTCACCATCTCCACTCCCACGAAACAAAACCCTTCCAACAATACCAACAAGCAATCGAAGATATGGAAGGGCTTTCGTGGATTTCATGCCAAGAGCAAAAAACAGAAATCGCAAACTTCTCCACGAACTGTTTTGCATGATCCTTCCGTATTTAACATCGGTTGCTTTGAGACCGATGGTGATACTTCCTACGAAGTAAGTTTTTTATCAGAGAATTCGTTGGCATCTCCTGGAAAACAGGAGACTTATTTTCCAGGCCGGTCGAAGAGTCCTTCGAAACTCAATACTAGCAGTTCCAGCTCCTCGAGCTTTACTTCATTGTTGCTACGTCGAAAAAGTTCATCTTCTTCTACCTACAATCCCAATCAAAAATCGGATGTGTTTGATGATTATTATAAAAAGGAAGAGACACCGCAAAAGAAAGTATTTGATGAATACTACAAAAAAGAAGAAGACTTCAATATCCCGATACGATCATTACGAAATGTGAGCACACCCAATAAACAAAAACAAGAAGAAGAAGAAGAACAAGAAGAAGTAGATGAAAACAAAAACGAAGTGGAATCACCCTCCTTGTCCGAGAAACAAGAAAGTAATCAAGCCATGGATCCATTCCTACAAGAAGTTATTCAAGAAAGTATTTCGCAGGAAGAATCCCTACAAACCAACACTTTGGACTCTAATCCCACTATTGAATCAACCTCGTCTCCCAATGCTACATCTAAACCCACCACACCAACAACAACAACACCATCGACAATACCCTCCACTTCCAATCCAAACGATACGAAACCCGCGTCCTTTGTGGATAGTATACCATGTCAACCATTAGCTCAAATTTTTGCGTGTGCTACTGATTTGACTGAATTTGAAAAAATGCTGTTTGGAGATGATTTACTACCAGGATGTAGTAATCATTGTGAACCAATCTTGAAGGATAATAAAGGCGTGTCTCACAATTCAGTCTCTTATGAAAATCGAGATCAAGGAGAGATGGAAGAATACTTTCGAGATGTACAGTCAGGAAATGACAATCCTTCTCATATGGTAGATACCTTCTTGAGTGTAAGTAATACTTATTTGGAAGAAACATTTTTTCTAGTTTTCATGTTAAGATGTAGTAACTCAAACACACTTTTTTTTGTGTTATATTTTCAGCAAGCAACGAAACGAGGTCTTCCATTAGTATACTTTCAACCCAAAAATGCTCAAGAAAGTGAATGGGATGCACATGACATTACAATGTATGTTACTCCCGGACGAAGAGATGAACAAGTTTCCGTCCCACCAAAACTCATGTGGGTCGCTCGTGACAATGCTAGTCATTCCAATACCAATGTCTATCAGCATTTGGATCTCAATGAGATTGATTCTATTTTAATGCCAGAGGATCATAATTCAGACGAGGAGGAAAATAATGTAGAAGAGGAAGAAAATGAGATGGAACAGGTTTGTTTTAGTTTAATTACGAAAGCAGGTACGGTATATATTTTTGAGGCCTTGGATGATCGACAACGGAATTTTGTGGTGGAATCACTTCAAATTGTAGTTTCTAGATTGGCCTTTGTGTAATGTAATTTTTCAACCATCATTTTTATATCATCACCACTTTTGCACTTTTAGTGACAATGTGTTTTCGTGCATTTCATGGATATTGTCATTATGTGTGTATAATAATGATCTATGGAATATAGTTTCATGGGAGCAAATTAGTTTTAGTAGTTTCATATTTTCAAACTAGATATTAGTGTATTAGCTGCCATCATGTTGGTCGTATGGCATTTCATTCTTTCTCTGTGATGTGAATCTTGAAAAGTTCATAATAAAGAATCCCAGTTCTAAATGTTTGGTCAGGTTGTTCATTTATTCGCACACTCTAGTTAGAGTCTACTGAGCAATTATTCATTCACATTAGGTCTTCTACGCCGTATATACATATGAGACATAAGTACTGCAGTACAATCATAACGGCACCTTGTTCACAAACAACACCAAATGAGCGAGCCATATACAGGATCTATTCTGTATTATTTTCAATTCCGTCTCTCAACATAAGGAACACATTGGAAAACTTGTTTCATACACACACAGAAATCTGAAAGACTCAAAATAACATAAATCTAATCAATTCTACAAAGAATTATTCTCATCATCAACATGAATCGAAGCATGACAGATAATCTAATGATCGTCATACCTCTCAAGGTAACACGGCGACATGATATGTTTCCTCCTCTAAATCAATACATACAACAAAATTCCACCTCCCATTCTTCTACCGTTCGCCAAGATCTAAAGCGTTTATCCTCCATTCGAAATTGTATAGCTTCCAACATTTGCAAACACTACGCACATAAAAGCGCAATAGATGATAACGTGTTGAGAGATTGCCAAGAATATCATGCCATGTTGATGGAATGTGAACGGATTGGTCTCCCTATTAAGGAAGATCTGGGTATGTCCGATTTGGAAATTAGCTGGGAATGTGCCTTTCAACGAAATGGACAACTGATGATTCGCTCCAATATACGACATGAACGAATATGTGTCTTATTTAACATTGCAGCATTGGAATCCTATTTAGGATCAATACAAGATTTGAATTCCAAACAGGGCCTTGCGAAAGCTGTTCAAAAATATAACATTGCTGCTGGGATAGTGCATTTGATACGAACACAACTCCTTCCCAAAGATCCTTACCCAAGTCTTGACTTAACACCCTCCTGTCTTGCTATGTGCGAATCTATATTGCTCGCTCAGGCACAAGCCTGTGTTTATGATATGGCTCGGTCTACATCTATCAAACCCCTCCCTTCACTATTGGCAAAATTGGCCATGGGAGCTGCAGAGTATTATGGCGAAGCTGTTCTACATGCCAATGATCGGATGATTCAATCACAAATGGAAGATTATCGAATTACCTTAACGAAACTCAAATTACAAAGTGCCTGTTTTCGTGCTCTTTCAGAATTTCATGAATCGATTAAGAATCGGCAAGAGCGAGAGTTTGGAAATGAGATTGCACGATTGACCTTAACCGAACAATTGTGTCTGGATGGGTTAAAGATTGGAAAGTCAGAACATTTGGAAGTGTTAAAACGTGTATGTAAGGAACGAAATGAAGTTGCGAAGAAAGATAATTCGGAGATTTATAGAGCTTTGGTTCCTAATTCTAGGTAAATTCTGGTCATTCTATTTTTGATAAGAACGTGTGAAAGTTCTTTCTAACTTCTTTCACTTTTCACATTTTCTTGGGATCATTAGAACCTTACCATCTCCTCCAGGTCATCGAATGGCGAAAACTCTTCCATTGCAAGAATCCTTATTTCCATCGTCTTTGTCGAATCCAATTTTTATAGATGTTCAATGTATCTCCTCTCACTAATATTTTGCATCGAGATGGATCAAATTTGAAATGCTCTTGGTTATGTAATAGATAACTACGGTTGGAATTTTTGAAAATATGAATGAAAACGGCATCTTGTTTGTTTACCGATCTTTTGCTTCTGCAAAATGTACGATTATTATTCATAGATTATAATTTCATCATGTGCCATAACTTTAAATTATGATTAATCAGAAATAGATATCATTCGCTTTAATAGATCTGTGAATACTTTCCCACGACAAAGAACTGGGGCAAAGGTAATAGCTATCGCTTTTGATGGTGTGCTTGATGGTGTACTTGATGGTGTACTTGATGGCTTATTGGATGAGAAAAGTGAGGGTATATTAGTTGGTAAATATGATGGTTCATTTGATGATAGCGTAGGTGCATTAGATACACTAGGCATTAGGGACGGAACAGAACTAGGAATTACAGACGGCAATAAAGATGGAGAAAGCGATGGAAATTGACTTGGTTTTGTGGAAGGTATAACACTGGGTAAAAGTGAAGGTACTTGACTGGGAGCATTACTCATTGTTGGTGATAGAGATGGTACAACACTGGAGAGATCCGTTGGCGCAATAGATGGTAATATAGATGGCATCATGCTTGGAATAGAAGATGGAAGTTTAGTAGGAGTCACCTGTTTACATTCTTGGTTGTTACAAACTAAGTCACCAATGCATTGATTGTCGCTATCACAACCAATAGCTCCTTCCCAACATTTACAAATATCCGTGCATAAATCACCTTGGAAATCTGTTAAAGTTCGAGATCCACCATCACTGCATTGATAAACTTGGCGGATTTGTTCAATATCCACATCACTCACACCCACTCTTTGACCAAATGGAGATAAAAAAGAAGATAATTCGGGGTCACTACACCCTTGCTGTCCAACTTGTAATGAAATCGTAAACACGAAAAAAGATGCTGCAAATGCAGTTGGTGAATAATGCATCACAGAGCAATAATCATAAGGACTCCCTAGACTATCAATGATCGACGATTTCTCAAAATTAGATAAAGCAGCTTCCTGGATATTTTCTGTATGTATATTCACATAATCGTCTCTATCATTTCGTGATTGTTCGTGGTAAAATCCCATTGCATGCATCATTTCATGTTTTATAGAAGCTGGAGCATCCACGCACCAGCCTATATTCATTGTCTGAGCTCCACCAGAAAAGAAACGACCAACACGCCCAATAAAAGAAGAACATCCGCCATCATTCTGAATTAGCACGTATTCCTCTTCAGTAGTTCTGGGTATAAAATCAATCACTCCTGCAGCATCGGCGAGTTCTTGAAGAGTATCTTCTATGAACTGTTCTTCTTCGGATGTGTAGGCGCCATTACTTCCAATTCCAAAGCTGTAGGGTACATAGTATTTTCCATTGCTTGGATTGACAAATACTTTCCAATGTCGAGTGAGACGTCCATCAGGACCTCGGCGCGCATTTTCATCCAAAGGTTCCAGGCCTAGTGAAATGGCGAGTTCTTCTCCATAAAAATCAGTGATGCTTTCATATGTTGGAATGATATCACCTTCAAATAAGTTTTCGTCATGATACTGAAATAAAGGGTCTACGGCATTTGCATCTTGTGCCTCTAGAACTTCAAGATGACATATCCATATGCAAAAATTGATGATTGCGATCCGTAACATCTTTATTTGATGTTAGATTATTTGAATTCCTAAATTTATGGAAGAATTGTACACCTTCATAAAGGTAGCTTGAAACAAGACACTTGTTGAAAAAAAGTACAACTATCCCATAATAAGTTAAGGATCCCTTTTCAATTGAAACTATTTACATGCCACGGTATAGTACTAAAAATGAATAGGTGTATGGAAGGATTTACTTGCGTGGTTTTGTGTTCTTTGATTATTGAAAATAAAGAAGAAAATGACCCTCCAAAATTATTACAATAAAATTGTCTATTGTGTCTTGCACATGACTTCTTATACTTCATGTGTATGAGGAACAATGCTTCCTAAATACCTGCTGAGTAAAACAGGTGACAAATTTGTCGTCCCAAAATTCATTTATATTTTAAGGAAGTTACTATCATTATTATTATTATTTTATATTATTATCATGAGTCTGAAGAATTAGATTAAGTTTGACACAAATCAACTACTTCCATCAATCCTTCATGATTTTTAAAAAAATCCAATACAAAATTGGATTGCTGAAGTTCTTTACCATTTCGTCAGAAACTTGCTATAGCTGTGGGGCTAAAGGGAATTCAGTAACTGTATATCATCCAGATTGTTTCCCTGATTCACACAAGATAATCCGTCTTTCCCACAAAAGATATCGATCTTATTATCATCATCGACATCTCCCCAGCAGTTAACTCTGGTTCTACAAGAATTGCACACTAGAATCAATATTCGGCAACGCCGACATCGAGCTTCTTTTCCTTCGCTAGGAGAGTGCCCATTATCATAATCATTGTGTGCAGCACTGCAGAGAAGACATTTTCCAGGAGAATCAGGACCAATTTTTGGATCTGTACGACGTGGATCAAAAACAAAATTTTTTCCTTTATATAAACATGATGATTTTGAAGTAGAATTGACTGAGGAAGATTCAAGATCCTGAAGCCTAGTCTTGTTCATAGTTGTTTCCATTTCTCCATAATATTCGAGATACTTCTGTATACCGCCTTCCAATTGGTATATCTTTAAAGGAGGATTAGCATCTGTTTCCGAAATTGTATCGTTTTCACTTCCATCTTTACTTTTCCATAAGTCCTCTTTTACTGTCAAGCTTGCAAGGTATTGAGAAGCACGCTCACATCGGACACCACCAGTGCAGTACATATACACTTCTTTACCTTTTAGTTCATTACGGACTTCTGGTAAATTCAATATCTGGGGCAAAGACGAGTATTTTCGTGTATTCGTCAGTAAAGTAGGTATACCAGGAACTTTAAAGTGCCCCACGTTGCTTTCATAAATATTTCTCGCATCAATCAGTATTTTGTCACTGCTTACATTTGTGAGATGGTAATGCCATTCTTGAGGAGTCAAATGAGTTGCAGTGTCGAACTTTATGTAATTCTGATCATTATCGTTATTATTATGATTGTGTTTCCAATTATTTTCTTGTTGTTGCTGTTGTTGTTTATTTCGTCGTCGCTTTCTTCGTCTCCATTTATTTTTTTTATTTCTGTTGATACTGTTCGGGTTTTCATTATCTTTCAAATTATAGATTTGACTATTTGGTTCATGTAAACTCACTACCTCTCTCGTTTTTTTCACCGATAAAGATGAAAATATTTGCTCATTTTGAGGTATATCTGAGCGCAAATGGCAGTATTTTACATCGAACGCAAAGTTGTCATATTCAATGCAAAAAGTTTGATTCATGTTGGATTGCTGTTTTTCCACGCTTATCAAGCTCTCGCCATTTCCGATCTTTTGTGAATTATTTTCTTCATTTTTTGATGTATCCAAGGCGGAGCTATCTAGCATATCAATTCCCTTTCGAAGATGTTGACGTACATCATCTTCGTACTTTTTCAGCATTTTTTCAGAACCACTCAATACACCATTGATGCCTTCGTCGCTCACACGAACACGACCGTTTAGAAAATACTCCGTACATAGTTTTTGGTGAAAATTGATATGTTTGATGACTTCTAATCTGTAAGGGGTATAGCAATAGTATAACGCTATCATGGTTGTACTGTCGACCGACATTATAGAAGGTTAGGGTAATCAATAATGACTAAAACAAAGTTTTCAGTTGGGTTGTCTTCGCAGACAGGGGTACCTTTCAACTATTGCATAAAGCACATTTTTAGGGTTCCTAGAGGCTTTCCTCCTTATACTTACACCACCGTTTCTTAATTCGTAGTTCCCCATATTATTGAATGTCAGCCGTTGAAAAAATAAAAATAAAAATAAAAAATAAAAAGAATGGAGAAAACTGGAATCTGGACGCATATTAATAATATCTTCTTAAGCTGACAACATGATTACGTCCACATGTGCTTTCAGATGTTTTTTCTTCCTTGAGAACACCAAGCATCTATACACATTATTACGTCATGTAATTGATATACGACTCATTTGTAGTATGTTCATAATTCCGTAATTAATTTTATATATTTTATTTACATCACATTTTACGAAAGTCGCTGTAAATGCATTCAAGATGCAAGCTGCAGTGACACAAATCAAACAACAGATTTGCGATCAAGTCTCTGACTTTAATCATAATTTAACAAATAAGCCTACTGTACATTGAATTGAGTGATATTCAATTATATTTGTTATAGCAATTAAATTGCATTACTACTTCACTTCTGATTTAATTTTGTGAAGATTACGATAGGTCATTCTAAAACGTTAGGAATACTAATCGAAAGCTCACTAGTTTATCCAGTACTTGAAATTCGTTCTGTTTCCAATGACTTTCATAATTCTTGAATTTCTCATCGTTTGTTTTAGGTAGTGTGTGAATTCATATTCACTCATTCCTTGAATGTCGGCACCATCCGTGGATGCAATGGCATCACCTTCTTAAGCCATACTAATCAAAAGCTCATTAGTCCATCTGGTATTTGAAATCCACTCGTTCGGTTTCCAATCACTTTCATAATTCTCGTTGAATTTTTCATTGTTTGTTTTAGGTAGCTTGTGAATTCATACACACTCATGCCTTGAATATCGACACCATCCATGGATGCAATGATATCACCTTCTTGGACCATGTCTACCAATGGAGAATCTAGTTTAACCCTGCTACATGTCAGTGGACCACCATCTTCATGCTTTTCTAAAATCAAACCTAAGTAACCAGGAGGAACCGAGATTGTGATCAAACAAGTATAACTCTCATCTGCTGTTTCATCGTTATTTTGATTATCTTTCGAATCATCTTCTTTTTTACTTCTTGAAGATGAAACAATTGAAATAATATCGGCTTCCCCTGCTGCGTCAATAACAGCAAGAGTTGAAGTTTTTCCTCCATGTGTCTCTGTTTGCTTTTCATCAAAATGAATGTTTTTTACCTCTACATTAGAAAGTTCTTCAGAAAAAGAATCGGCATTTTCGTTTATTGATAAATTCGGAACTCGTCTCAAGGCAAGAGGCTTTCTGACATTAATGCTTTCTTCTTCGTCTTTTGATGAAAAGGTTCTCTTCTATTTTAATTTGTCGCAGAAAAATAGAAAAGAATTATTTTAGGATACATAATTTATCCAAGTAGAAGAGAAATACAATGAATAAAAATAATCAAGTAATATGCACATACCTCAACTGCTTTAACTTTGCTGGAGGCTCCAAAAGCATCCATGTTTTGAGAATGTAGCCCATAGTTGCTTATTGTACTAAAACTGTCTTGTCGACTTAAATGAATGGATGTAGGATACGGATCTGTAGCGGTTGAAGCCGCCGTTGATCTCATTCTTAGAAATCCCTTCGGCTCTCGATGTATAGGTACATTTGCTAATTTTTCTTCATCGTTTGGACTGTTCCAACTAGAGAAGCTGGGCCAAACCTCTTGAATTGGTCTAGGCTCTCTCCATCTAGGAGAATGAACTCCACGATATTTACGAAAAATGACGGAGCCACACAAAAGAATAGCTAAAGTTCCCATTAACGCACCCATAGCAGCAGCAACGGTGATGATGGATTTTGAGCTTCTAATAGTTTGTGATTGAGAAGGGGATACTGGAAGAGGAATTACAGCCAAAACCTTTTCAAAAAAAGAAGAAGCCGAAGCCAATCTTGATGCATATTCATCAATATCATTTTTCATAACTTGGAACAAGCGATCATCGAATGAATAATTATTATCATTCTCAGAAATTATTGAAATTTCAGCGTCTACAGACAATTCAACCAACAAAAATTGTCGAACTTCAGTCTCTTCCAGTCTCCTATTTCCATTTGATTCCGCACTAGTTCCATGTTCCATCACCCAAACAATTGTTGTTTCAAGAGCTCTCTTCTTAGTCAATAGTTGAATACCTTCAGATGTATTAGACTCAGATTTTAGTTGATCCAACGCATTGACATCGGTAATAACAACTTGCACCTCGTCAGTCCCTAATTCTTTTTCCAATTCTTTCAAAAAAGCAATAGTCGTATCTTCGAATATCCTCATTGTTTCTTCGTCCATAGTTCCATCCGCCCGAAAATTGGTAAAAAATGTGGTTGAGACTTTTTGCGTAATAATCCCAATGTTACTTGGTGGAGAACTTGATTGAATTGTGGGCGAAGGAGTTGGATTTGTCGTATGACTGATAGTTGGACTAGAAGAAGCAATAAGAGATGGATAGCTTGTAGGATTTGTGGAAACATCAAAAGTTGGATGAATTGATGGAGAATTGGATGACGAAATAGTCGGTTTAAAGGAACCGGTGAATGTAGGGCTCTCTGACGGCCCAACTGTCGGATTTGATGACGGTGAAATGGTAGGTGAAGGACTGGGCATAGGAGTTGGTTTCCTAGTTGGCTTTGTTGTTGGACTAGGGGTGGGTTTTGGCCGCCTGGTAGGATTTCGAGTGGGTTTAGGAGTTGGCATGGGAGTAGGCGATCTAGTTGGAGTGTTTGATGGAAACATTGTAGGGGTGGGTGTAGGTTTTGGAGTAGGTTTACTAGTAGGGTTCAATGTAGTAGGTGGAAAAGTTGGTTGTGGAGTAGGAGGACTTGTCTCTATAGCACATTCAGAACATCCTCCGCAAGAAGCTGGCCAATTGCACTTTTGACTTGTGCTTGGATCAGGATCAAACCACGGAGCAGGATTTTCGACACACCATGGAAGGCATGCCTTTGTAGGGGATGGTGTTGGTGGATTGGATTCGAAATTTTCTCCACATTCGAGGCATCCTCCACACGTGAATGGCCAACGACATTTTTGACTAACAGCAGGATCAGGATCTTTCCAGGGTGTTGGATGAGGAGCACACCAAGATTTACAAATGTTTGTGGGAGAAAATGATGGATTTGATGATGAACGAGGCGTTGGACTCTTCGTAAAGAAATTGGAAGGAGTACTAGATGATTTTTGAGTTGGTTGAGGTGTGAAATTTGAAGGTTTTTGAGATAATTGATAAGATGGAATGCTTGAAGATAATTGAGTTGGAAAAAAAGAAGTTCCTATAGACGGTTCAAAAGACTTTTCAAGACTAGGTTGCATGGATAATCTAACTGTAGGAGGAAACGATAGCTCAGAAGAAGATAAAATGGAGGGGAAAAGGCTTCTAGTCAACGTAGGATTACTAGATTCAGTAGAACTTGGTTGTAATGATTGTATGATTGTTGGAGGAGACGAAAAAATCGTGGAAGGTATGTTAGACTCAATTTGACTGGGACTGGATGATGCCAAAAAAGAAGGAATCGAAGTGACATCGGATCCACTTTCCAAAGATTCACAAGGATTACATCCCCCACAAGTAAATGGCCAATCACATTTGTCAGTCCAAGGCGCTCCATGACTGTCACACCAAGGTAAGCATGGTTTTGTAGGCGAAATAGTTTGTGTGAGTGAAGGCGCTGGAGTTGGCTCAGATGATGAAGGCTGTGAATTCAAGATAATCGATTGTGTGGATATACATTGCGAACAACCCGAGCACGCATTTGGCCAATTACATTTTTGACTCGCATCAGGGTTAGGGTCTGTCCAAGGTGTTTCATTATTTTCACACCAAGTTAGACATGGTTTTGAAGGGGAAGGAGATGGTTGCGTTGATACAAAATCATTGCGACACTGTGGACATCCAGCACATTTTTGAGGCCAACCGCACTTTTGTCGCACGTTTGGATTTGGATGTCTCCATGGGCTCTCGTGGCCTTCACACCATGAAAGACAAACATTTTGTAATTTTCTAGATTTCTCGTTCTCCATTATTGGTCCAGTAAGACGTATTTCCGCTTTGACTGGAATTATAAAAGCAAAGATGCCGCATCCCAAGAGATAAAATAGTAGCGGTGCCATTTTGTGATGGAACATCTTGGATTTGCTCGAACTCACATTAGTTCCCTTTCTTATTTCTTGATAAATCGAAACTGCTTCATCATTTTGAGTTTCTTTTCCAATACTTTGTTTTGCCATCGCACAATTTTCGAAAATTCTCATCATTCTCGTTTTTATTCTCAGAAATGTTATTGCAATTTTATTTTTTTGTGATTTCAATTTGAGCCTTTATACCTTTGTTAACTAAGGCAATCGAAGGAATGTATATTGGAATAATAAAATTTCTATCTGTCAGATATTCTCAATTAAATTGACTGATGAATGGAAAAAATGACTTGACATAAGAAACCTTGAGTCTTGAGTATTTGGAATGTGTTATGTGAGTTTGTAGTACTGTTTGGTTGCACGTCTGAACTTTGTTGCAGTGTAGTACTTCCCAGTACCGACTCATACTTTTTTGATCCTTTAGAGTTGTAAATATTGCTACAATACATATGATGTGGATTATAAAATTAGACCATACTTTATGGATATAGATACAGGTATTTAAGTTTAAAATACCAGTCATGATTTCTATAAAATAAATTTACTTAAGAAAAGTTTGTTTTTGTATACGTTAACGCTTGTCTCGAACGGGTAAAATTTCAAATTGTATGAAAGAAAAGAAGTCAAGGGTGAGTCGTGGAGAGTTCACACTTAAGAGGAACGAAAAGATCTAATTTAGTAAGTACATATGGAATATTCCTATCGAGACAGCAGCAGAGAAGTAAAATAGGAGTATATGCGTATTAAGTATACCATCTAAAATCTTAACTTTTAAGGAAGCAGCATACGATCCATAAATTCAAAGATGTTACAATACTGTTGCAGAGAAAGCTCCATCAGAATAATTTCATGCAAATTTCAAAATAACTTTAAGTGCCAAAATAAGCAACAAAACAAAAATGAAATAAAAATTATAAAATAACAATTGGAGTGACGGTTGATGTATTAAAAATAATTATTCATTTTTTACCTACAAAAGAAAGGTCACCGTCACCATTTTTCTTGAATATTGAATGTTGACTATTCAAAAGTTGTCTTGTCATCATTAAGTTATGTTTGCTATATCTTGTGAATCGTTCAAAATGCTTTCCAACCTCAAGTGAGTTAAAAGTTCATTTCTTTCCAAGTGCAAGCAGTAGAACGCTTGGTGCAACAATAAATTATCTAGTAAAAATGTAAAACCATGAATTACTTAATTCTTTTAAAAACTGACTAGTTCTGACCTTTTTGTTGCACCTGGCCGACTACCTATAACTTTGATCACTCTCTGGGAATGAATGTTTATTTTCAATACGTGCTTCGAGAACAAAGTAGGATTCATAGTTTGTGCATCAATGTTGTCCACGGCTACTATTATATCGCCCTTCTCCATTAATCCAACTAAAGGACTATCTGACGCTATATTTTGAACCCGAGGGCCTTTTGTACTAGACTCTAGATCTACCCCCAGTGATCCCGGTGGTACTGATACGGTAATTAGAAACTTTTGATTTCGTTTATCGTCTGGAGAAGAAACGATAGATATTATATCTGCTTCTGAAGTTGTATTCAGACACGTCACGTTAGAATCATCACTACTTTTCCTATCGATGGGAGGTGGCATCGATATTGAAGATTCTATTGCGGTAGTAGCACTTGATAAAGGGTACGATCGATGTATTTCCTTGGCCATCATTTTAGTTTCCCAATTATTGCTGGAAACTATTACACCAGTGTCTATTTGCTGTTCGTCACTTTCATTTCTACTGCTATTTTCTTGGGATTTCAAATTAGAATCCGAATCCTTTGACACAAGGCCCAAGTTACTAACAGTACTTAGACTCTCTTGGTCGTCTCGTATTTGTATGGATGTTGGAAAAGGATTTGTCAAGACAGAGGGTTCTGAGATGTCTGAAGTTTCTAATGTGATAATTTTATTCTCGTGCGAAATAGGAGGAGGTCGTTTATTGTACATGAAGCTTGATCTCCACATATTGGAATAATTACCTCCTGGTCCGCGCATCAAGTCAGGTTTATCGTTCCGTCGCTGATTATTGAAATAAAAAAATATGCCACAAATAATAATGACCAAGGATCCTACAAGTGCTCCTACTGTGATGGCAATGATCAATAATGTAGTAGTAACATTTCCGTTTCCGTTAGATTCTGTAGGCAAGATTGAGTCAGAAGAAGGATCTGATTCCAATGTTCCTAACGTTCCCAACGAAACGTCATCATCTAGTACATTCAAATCGCCCATAAATGGTTGCTCGATCACATCAACAAAAAAAGGATCTGAATTAGCCAGTTTTATTGCGTAGCTGTCCATGCCCTTTTCCATAATGGTAAAAAGTCTGTCTTCGTAATTCAAATCATCAAGACTTGCATCAGTAGAAACAGGTACAAGTTCTGTAACCCCATTCACAACCAAGATGACAGTGACAAACGGTATTTCCGCATTTTCAACTTCCTCTTCCTGCAATTTTCTCAATGAATACAAATTTCGACGATTCCCGTCTTGTCTGCCACGGTAAACACGTGTTCCAGGATTTATAATGACCGTTCGCACTTCCATGCCTAGAAATTGTGCTTCAGTTAGCAGCTCCAAAGGTTTTGTATTTTTCGACGTGCTTATAGATGGTATTTGTCCATCAACATAAGTATCTAAAATTCTGACTTGCACATTATCAGTAGCGATTTGTTCTGACAAATTATCCAAATGTTCGAAAGTGGTTTCTTCGAATATCTGTTGGAGATTATCATCCATATGATGGTTCGCTCGTATATTAATGAACAGGGTGGTATTATACTCCTGTTGCTTCAATTTTGTCGGGCTAGAAGAAGGTACTATAGAAAGACTTGGGGACGTGGTAAAACACTCTTCACAGCCAGAACATTGTGTTTCCCAAGAACATTTTCGTGCCCAGAAGGCTTCGTGTGTGCCACACCAAGCTAAACAGGGTCTTGGCGGGACAGGCGTAGGTGCTTCTGATTGGAAATCAGAACTGCATTCATCACAACCTGCACATATATTTCCCCAATCGCACTTTTTTCTCCAAGAAAGGGGGTTTGTGGCACAAGTAGTTTGGCAGACTTGATTGAATCCTGCTTTCAAGCTTGGTGCCTCGGAAGGGAAAATTGGAATACCGTCACTAGAAGAAGATTTTTTCTCATGTACAAAGGAAGGTTGAGGGCTTTGTATCTCCCCAAATACCTCGGCTGGCGACGGGTGCGGGCTTGGTAAAGATACGGAGATCAGCACAGCGCATTCAGAACACCCAGCACATCGTAGAAGCCACAGACATTTCTGGTTCCAGGACGTAGGATCATTTAGACAAACGGATTTACAGGGTAATACTGGTTTTGAAACATCCAGAGCTTCCTTGCTAGATGCAGTCGCAGTACTAGCACTGTCACAGCTCACAAATGCAAGAATACTCAGCAAAATAGTCACAGTGAAATGCAAATATCGTCTCTTGCTTGGACCTATCCTTAACACCTGTTTTTCGTTTATGCAAATATTTTTATCTTGTTTATCTTCGAGCATTTGTAGATCAAGCTCTTGATTCGGATCCATCAACAGGAACACAATTGAATGATAGCTCATGTGCCAGACTACCTGCCTTTAATCAAGGGTTTCATGTAAGTTCATAAGCATGCGTTGGGAAGTGCCTAATTAAAAATAACTTTCTTCATAATTGATTGCAAATACGATTAATAAATAAGAAAAAAGAGAAAACTTGAATAACAGCCGTTGTATAGATCAAAGTTCGTATCACATTCACATGTTGAGTTAAATAATACAAAACATAAATACCTAGTTATTATCGCGTCCGATATTTTTCATGGTGAAATATAATCATGCCGATTTTTCCATAACGTAGGGGCTCGTTAAGCCTGGTACGATTCTCTTTTTTTGGTGCAACTCTGGCAGATCAGATTATATGCACCAAAAAAGTCATTTTGTTTCATTTTTACTTAGCAAATTTTGAATGACCTCTCAATATTTCTAATCTAAGTAAGGGTCATTTCAAAAAAATTTCAATCGATAACATTTTT
>Ga0209092_10001992_pt1 | contig 19214 bp, 18 predicted proteins | sample FraStrMetagenome_FD_187446 | JGI IMG/M metagenome (GOLD analysis project Ga0209092, IMG submission 187446) | Marine eukaryotic phytoplankton communities from Arctic Ocean - Fram Strait ARC3M Metagenome (SPAdes) (version 2) | ecosystem: Environmental > Aquatic > Marine > Oceanic | place: Fram...
ACAGATGAAATAATTTATGACTCAAAACTTCAACTGCATTTGCTTTGACGAGCGATGATTTGTCATCGGTAAAAGTATCAAAATATTAGGTGCTTTCATCAACCAATTTCCTTCACTATAGCTTTATGACCTTCAAAAGGAATCAGATCAAATATCTCACTTCATGAATGTAAAGAAGCCATCTCTTTCTCTGAAGCAATAATCCAATAATGCTTCATCAGTTTGTAGAATCGTTCCTTTCATTAATTTTTAATCCATACTCGGGCATACCAAACTTGCATGCATTTCCTCTTTAAACATTTTTTTCTGTTTTCAAAGAATTTTGACAGAGGAAATCTTGTCATTTGAGTTGGAAGCACTACTATACTTTCTTGTGTTATTTGGCAGTAGAGGCTCTGCAAAAATTTTAAGTTGTGCTTGGCCAATTCGTCACAACTTCTTCCCAACTCCTTAGACAGCTATCGGCATATTTTTCATTTGAGAGACCACTTCTACTTCTAAACAGACTAACTAGATATTAAATTATAAAAAAAATAATTGCTTTTGCAAATTGTGCATGCAATTGATAAATATGCAAGACAGAATAATACTTTCAGTGGTATCCATAATTGCACAAACTGCAAGATAGTCAAGAATCTTGTTCATTTAGCACTGAATGTTTTTTGTTCAAAAATATGATCGTTTCATTTGGATGTGAACTCTTCATTTTTATTGACAGCAGCAGATGATGGAAGAAATCATTTGTTCCTCTACCATAAAAAGAACGAGGATTGTTATCTCTCACTTTTTCCTTAAACCATAAAGTTAATAACGGATACTTATACTCATCTACTTAAAAAACCTTTGTTTCGAAAAAACCGTTGATAACAAACAATTCACCGTAGGCAACATATGGTGTACGTACCAAACAAATACCAAAATCTCGATTTTGACAAACCATGTGTTTAAATTAGGCTCGAGTGAAAGAGAAAGCATTGGTGCCTGACCTCAAACTATTCAAACATCTTTGTCCACAAATTCAACCGAAATTAATAAAAGTATCCATTTCAATGGAAAAGGAACCATTTCTTTCCAGTGATTCTACCGATGACGATAGAAGTGTTGATTCAAATAATTCCGACCATGAAGAAGGTTTGTCTTCTCGCAATGATAGTGACTTGAAGCAACATGGCCTGGCAGTGATAATTTCATTGATAGCAACAATTCTTTCCTACACCAAGCTTTCAAACTCAATTGAATATTCTGCATCTAAGATTTTCAACGAAGAAGCTTTACAAATATCCGAAGGGGGTGGTATCGCACATCATGCTGGTTACCGTCGAACAGCTGGAATTAATTTTTGTGAGGAAGACGAACTTCAACAACAAAAAAACACAAATGACAATATTCAGAGATTTCAGTTCGAATTTCCTCCGAAATTTAATCCTATCATGATTTCATATTTTGAGGAAGACGATCAAGCCGAGAAAGCTTTAATGGATGAGCACCCAGATTTCTTTATGAACACGACGTTTGAACCGGATCAAAATATACAATGCATTCATGCAATAGATAAAGTATATACTTATGGCACCTCCTCTGCATTTATCGCACCAAAGATAGATACATTCTATCAATTAACTCCTCCAAAAAATCATATTTCTGGTAGACCAGTAAAGGAAGCATCGAACTCATTTACTGGATTTGCTGCTAAATTTTACAATTTAAGTCCTAAAACATTGGATTTATGGTGGGATGGTGGTAGTGGAACAAATAGAAAACGTAAAAAAATAGCAAGGGTTTCTCCATTTGAATCAGTAGGTAAGTTACTTCTTATCAAATATCCTTCTATGTAATCACTTTATCAAATTTACCTCGAGACCTTAAAAAGAATTCGTGTACCATTTTCATACAAAGGAACCTCAACTCACAATGGCCAATCATTTAGTTTTACACCAACTTATGATGGCGATCACAATCTAATTCGTTTTATTGTTACTAGTGACGATGCCATATCAGTATATGATGCCATCAAAGATACTGAATCAAACGGAAAACAAATAAAATTAACAGACAAGGAACAAAAACTTTACGATGGTCAACTTCTTAATTTATTATACGGTCGCAGCTATATTGTCAAAACTGGCAGACATTGGCTTTCAGCTTTTCCACGTCCTCCACCAAAATACCATATTTATCCGTCAAAATATTTTGGACAAAAACATAAAGTTGAAACTCAACAAACCCACTTTATTAACATGCCTCCAAAAAATCAATTAGAACGGCTTGACATTGATTCTTATAAGTCACGTCCGTCCGTATCACTTCGGGAATTCCGAAAGAATGGAGAGGCATTAAATCTGATTCTTAAGACTGTCAGTTGTACACCTCGAGTTTTTGAAATCGACAATTTTCTCTCATCTATCGAAGTAGATCATATTTTAGAACTGGCTTCTAGTCTTCCTGTTGGATCATCTTTAAATTCACGTACAACTCTGAGGGGGGAACCCATTCAAGATGGGAATAAATCTGTGAACCCATGGTTAGATCGAGGTTCATCTCCTATAATGGATGCAATTTATCGTCGAGTAGCAGACGTTGTAAAGATTGACGAATCCTTGTTGAGACATCGGGAAGGCTATGAACACACTGAGTTAGCTAGTGATCATTCTATTGCTGAAGCCATGCAACTTGAGCATTATAAGGAAGGACAGAATTATGTAGCTCAACATGACTTCATCTATCCTGGTATGTCTGATCGTTACCAACCATACAGATTCTGTACCATCATGTTGTAAGTAAGGTTTCGAGAATATGCGAATGCATACATTTTTAACTTATTTCCATTTTAATGACTTGAATCATGTTATTCTTCCTTTTAGCTTCCTCAATGATGAAATGGAAGGGGGAGAAGCTGTTTTTCCTCGTTCTGTTACTGCTGAGTCCCATTCTGGGATTGAGATTATACCGAAAAAAGGGAAGGCTCTTTTGTTTTACAACATGCTAGAGGATGGTAATGTAGATTCTTTAAGTCAACATGCGAGTAATGAGGTATTGAAAGGTGAAAAATGGATAGCAAACATGTGGATTTGGGACCCAATAATCAATTGAATCTATCAAGAAATATTTGTTGAATTGGTACAGAACTGTTTTAGTAGGTGATTGAGACACAACATAAATTATATTTTAATTTATAAGCCCTTAATTTATTTTATCCTAAAAGAGTTTGAAAGCAACAGGGCATTAATTAGAGTAGTTAATTGAAATGATAAGGTGCAAACGCAAATTGAGCTTTTTGAAGATCGTTTATCAGGAGAATTGTTGCTCGTTTTTGAAGTGTTCTCACTCATCTAAATTATTATCATATTATAAATGAATTTTTCTAGCCATCCTGGTGTTGTTGTTCCGGGAATCTAGCCATCCTGGTGTATTATATTTTTTTAACTTATTTTTAAATTGTGAGCTCAGATATGCAATTCTTTTGATATATATTAATTACGTCCACAACATGTTATGCGTGTCGATTCTGCTGGTCCAAGTAGATTTCATATTGGAGGTTTTCATGTATATGGTAAACACGCGTAATCATAATAATTAGGAAAATCCTCTCTAAACTCAGGTTCATATTTAGGTTCTGTATTGCAAAAAAATTAAGTCTTCCTTAAATGTCTACAATTTGAGAAACGCACTTGACATCGTCAAAACAAAAATGAATCGAAAAGGAGAAGATTCATCGGAAGCTGTCATATCCTATTACACATTTTCATAAAATAATACACTTCGATTCCTCCGATTAACAACCATCCAGTCGAGATGAAAATCAAGAATAGGAATGAATTAAGATCAATATCAATTTGGGCTTTATTCATGCAAGTCCAATGCATAAGCTCTTTTAGTGTATCATCTAGAAGTTTGGTGACGCGAAATAACTTACAGACAATATCTCAACCTGATTGGAAGCCGTTAGGTGTTTCACATTTTGCTCAAACGAATTATCATTCAGGACTAGGAAAAAAGAAAAATTCTCTTTCAATGACTTCGCCATCTGTTGTTGCAACAGTGAGTGAAATCACATCTATGTTTACAAAATCATCTTCTAATTCATTGCATCTTGTGCAAGACCTGGCTTTATCCACACCACCAATCACATATTTCTTAGCCCTAACATCAGCTGGCATCGGAATTCCAGTATCAGAAGATGCTATTTGTATAGTTGCAGGTACTATATTGACAAAATGTGACAAAATACTTCGTTGGAAATTGATTTGGTGTCTCTATTTCGGTGTAGTGATAAGCGACGCATTGACATTCTGGCTTGGTAGAGCCTTGAGGGTAGGCGTTTTAGATCCTGTCCGTAAATTTATGAAAATTGCAAAGCCAGAAGCAAACAGTGAAAACGTTCCTACAACTGAACTATCCTCAAAAGCAACACGAAAAAGAAAAAGAGATAGAATGAAAGCAAAAATAGAAAAGTCCGGAGATTACATCGGATTTGTCGTACGGTTATCAGTTGGTATGAGGGGACCGATGATGCTTCTTACTGGTTTCACTAACACGGTCCCATTCGTAAAGTATCTTGGAGGAACACTCTTAGGTGCTGCTGTATCTCTTTCTCTTCAACTGGCAGTTGGATTATGGATGAGTGGTAATCTAGTCGCCTCAAAATCTAATCTGCTTCGGCCAGAAGTACTGATAGGTAGCACTATAGGTGTGTTGCTTATGTCTATCTTAATTCGAAACATTTTCTTTATTGTTGAAGATGAACAGGGAGAAGAGGTAGAACTTTAAGTTGACCTTTTCCTCGTGTTATTATTTAGCAGTACATGAGAATATAAGCAATACAACAGCATTTTTTTTATTAAAAGAAAACACAATTTACAATACATGACCTTTAGTATACATTCCTTTTTTTTAAGAGGTTTAAAGTTTTACATGCAGTTGTTGATCCATAAAATTAAGATTTACAAGTATTTTGAGCTTTGAATCATCGGCCTCATTGGCCATTTTGAACCCAATAAGTTTTCCATTCATGCTCGACATCGATCATATTTTCGAATTCGTCGTAGCCTTCTTTTGAAGGGATTTTTTGATTCCTTATCTTTCCCATTTTTTCTTTTGTCTCTATCTCATCATTCTCGTCGACGTAACCTAGCCATTCTCTTCGACTCTGTTCTTCGTCAATTGAAAAATATATTGGGTCGGGTTCGATGAGCACGGGCTCAAGACTTTCTTCTCGTATAGACCGCCATTTTGCATCGCAATGTATTTTTCGAACCTCTTTTATTCTATCAATTAAAATCAAAGTCAGAGATCGCCCAGTTCTATCTCTTGCAGTTGCTTTATCGAGCATAGAACATTGTCTAAACTTGCTGATGGCAAGCAGTCGATCTTTCAAAATTTCATAACTCGTGCTTTGTGGCAACAGCATCAAAAGAGATTTTAAGCATCGGAAAAGCATCGCCCCACTACCCTCTCTACCGGGCTCGTCGTCTCGTTCTAACATACGTAGGTGCAAGTGACGAAAGATTGGCCGCTCGAGCATTTCTATTAGCTGATCCAGTTGCAAGTAAAACATCAAATTCATATCCAATGGATCAGTAGATTGAAAACAACTCGAAATAGTTAAATATGCACCACCCCATAAGCACAAAGATGATGCTGCTGCTAGATTGTGTGCATATGATCGTAAAATAATTTGGAAAAGCATAGATTTTCTGTCACTCTCATCAGTATCTTGTTTGTGTCCTATACTATCCAATAGCAAGAATCGTAATCCTTTAGTTTCTGAGGCAACTAGAAAGACATTGTTCATTTGATGAACAAAACTCGAAACAAATTCTAAGTCCCTAGCGAGGCTTTTTTGTTTGGAAGTTATGCTTTCGGTAGATGCTTCAGCTGAAGCTATGCCATGCATAGTATTTGCCCAACTATTGGAAACGAAATTTTCTAATTCAACAGCGAATGAAACAAAAACAAACTCAGCAGGTTGTAATTTGCACATAATTTTAATAACTCGTCCCAAGTCTGTCAAAAGGCGATAGTGACGGGAGTAGAGGTGGATTAATACTCCAAAAACTTCACGGTCTCTAGACTTCAGCTTCTTCTTCGAGCCATCCATTATATCTAATGCAAAGTCTATGTTTTCATCCTTCATAACCTCACATTTATCAACGTCTGTATTGTGATTACTGCCGGAAAGATTAGTTCCAGTTTTTGCCCAAATTGGCATTCCTTCCAAAGTTTCATCAATATTGAATTTCACTTGTGATTTATCTTCATTCAAAGGAGTTGTTATTTTTGCCAATACTTCAAAGCTCTTAATTATAATTTGTTCTGGAGGATTTTCAACAAGTTGATGTAAAATAGGGGAAATAAATTCTTTCGCATACTTAAGTCAAAAAGTACATTTATCGTCGGAGTGAGCTTCTCGATTATTTCAATAATGAATGTATTACGGATTTTCAAATGTTGATTCTTACCTGAGCTTTCAATGAATAAGGAACGACTCCTTCATATAGCACTATGACCCAATCTAGCGCACATAATCTTGACATTAGCAAAGCATCTTTTGGGTCATTTTCACTATCACTTGATCGAAACCAACCAGTACTCTCAATTCCTGTACCGTCCGATTTTACATCAAGGCGGAATGGTTCTCTTTCCACAGCTGCCGGATTTCGTGTTGCGAGACCACCTGGGGAATCTAATTCCTCTCTCAGTGCAACAATGAAACCATCGAGATGAGACACATACGTTTTACCATCACTTCTAACAGCGTTTTGAAAATAATTATTTGTTTGTTCCGCAAGGCCACGTGTTGTCATTCCGGGAAGAAAAGCATCTGTAGTAGTTGATCGAGTTGTGAATTGGTCTCCAATGCTATACATAAAATTGGAAAAATATCAGTTCATATTTAAGATTTCACAGTGGAATCGGGACTAAATCAATTAGTATTACATACCTCAAAAGCACACCAGGCAGGACATGCGGTAAGGAGTTTCGCACAGATATTGTTGCTGAGGTCAAAATTTCTGTTGGAGAACCCTTTTTTTGCTCTTCTTGTGTTGAAATACTGTTGTCGACTAAATAAGTACGAATAATCTGGTTCATCCAATACATTGCAACTTTGCTACGATTGTATCAGTTTGTAATTTTTTTAGAAAAGCAATGAAGGTCAATTGAACGCATAAAAGAATTCAAAAGCTTACCGAACAAAAGGGTCAGGATGCTCCATCGTTGAAACAAGGCTTTGTAGAATTTTGTCAAAATCCACGTACAAAGACGATTCATTTTCCTCAAAGTCTTCGTTGTTTCCAAGCAACTGTGGTAGAATGGTTTCTAAGAAAATGAGAGAGGCTTCACGAATTGATGCATTTGGATCAGCAAGAGTAGCAAAAACTCCTCCCAAAATAAAATGAAGGAATCCAACCATTGGAGATCCCACAAGTTTTTCAGAGAAATCTTGAAGCCATGTTAATGTCAATCGTTTAGTAGCCTTGTTTCGCATGTTAACATAACGCGAAAAAAGAGGAATGCATGCTTCAGTTGTAAATGATCCATTGTTTATGGCTGCAATGATGATTTCTTTCAGCTTTTTGTCCAAAAGTTGTGCTCCACTACGAACATCAATATCCACATCAGCATAGAGAGATCTTAAAATTTCAAATAAAATAAAGAAATGCTGCACAGCTAACGGAGGAAGGACTTTGATAACATTAAAGAGAGATTCAGTTGCATAGTATCGAACCCGCTATTACGAATTAAAGTGGAATAAAAAGACATTCATTAAATAAACTTTTCTGCGGAAAAATATTAGTGCTTTATGGACCTCTACACTTACCTGATTATGATCTTGACAAGCATGGACAACAGACGCAAGAATAAGATCCTTGCATTCATCATAATGGGGATTATCCTTATCAGCTTTTTTCAATCCAATTCCACATGCTGCTAGTGCAACAACTCCACCCTTAATTAAGTTGATAGTAAAACACATCGTGAGTAAATCAGAAACGTTAAGAATAAAATAAATATATATTGAGCTATTTCAATCTCACCTTTCTGGCATCTTCATTCGTAGATCTTACAAAATCCTCACTCAGAAAAACAAGAACGGCTCTAACTCGTTCTAATTCGTTTTCTTGGACAAGACTTCGAACAACCTTTTCTATATCCATAGCAGCATTACGTCTCCTTTCATATCGCTTGTGAGAAAGGCTTACAAGGATTGAAGCGGAAATGGATTGCTGAAAAACTCTTCGTAAGTTCTCTTTTGATTTTCTGGCTTCTTCATCTTCACCATCTGTAAAATCTTTACCGATTTCTTTGAACAAATCTGAATCGAAGAGTGTCATTGATTCGATTTTTTGGCGGACGGTAGTTAAAACGTCTATTATAGATTGTGCATTAAAATATTCGGATTTGTCATGTAGAAGTGTTAGTAAAAAAGATTGGATATATCCCCAACAATATGAAGAATGACTTTCAGTGGCTTACCCGGTAACATGCCTCCTGTCAAATCATCCTCTTTGCTGGAAATTTTAGTTGCAGTAGGAATAGGGTTGAAGGAGGATCCATGTGCAAAAGTAGCCTGTTTCTTTTCTGCACTCCATCTTTTATGCCTTTTTTGGGCATTTGTTGGTTCTTGATAGGGCGCGGCACTTTGCTCTAATATCTCACCCAAAACAAGCGATTCTGCTTGCTGCATAAATTCCGAATTGGAACTAATTTGTTCATCTTTCATCAGCTGACTTCTGCTTACTCTTCGTGATCCTGTTTCTTTCTCTTCTAAATCGTCATCAGAGTTGCCATCGTCACTGGGCTTATTTGACTCATCTGAATCATCATCAGAGTGATTCGAATCATCCGAATCATCTGAATCATCCGAACCAGACGATGATTCTGAGGAAGAACTGAATGCATCTACACTTCGACTTTTCTTGTCTAGACTTACAGCAGCATTTGCGCCGGAAGCATACTCTTCTTGCCTATCAGAATTCATAGCTTGCTCAGCTTCGTCGTGCCCATAATTAGGATTCTCTTGCTCTAGAGGATTCATGTTGAGATTTTCGTTACTGCACTGTTCTCAATACGGAACCAGCTTGGTACTTAAAAAGGAAAAAAATGATACTTCTTGTTGGTGAAACTTAAAAAGTGCTCTTTTAACGTAAAATAAGGAGTCCGTTTTTCAACGTGAAAGATACCAGATTTCTTAAAAAGTAGAAAAGAAATGAAAACGATATCCCTTTTTGGAAAACAAATCAAGGAACAAATTTTTGTTTATGGAATGGAAAAAAAAATCATCCATCATTGAGTGAAAGAAAGCAAGTCTAGGAATGCATGTATTATTTTTGCTAGATTTGTTGTTCTAGTCGTATCGCCTTCCTACAATTTAGAAACATTTTTTTTGGCACACAGTCGCTCCCTCCATTGTAATTATTAGAATTGTATACATCATGATAGAACAGTGTCTGTAAATTATCATTGAAGCTCAGAAAAGTATGAATTTTTTTTTAGTTTGGATACAATTAGATACTTTAATTTTTCTCTTCAACTGAAGTAAAAGTAGTTGAAAGACACCCAAAAAATGCATTCCTTCCAAGTTGTTTTGCGTTCAAAATACAAGTGAAACATTGGATTGTAGTGAAATATTAGATTGTATTTTGAAAATATTGATTGAACAGATGATATCAAAGATAATGTTGGTCGAGGCTAGACGAACAACAGAAGAATTGTTTAAGAATCGTTGAGGTCGAGATTATTCATTTGGAACGAATCTAAAGTTTTTAATAAAGAGTTCGCATCGACTTGCAGCGCGTAAAAGAATCACTAAGCAAAAAATCTCTTTGAACTATCACTCAAATGATTGAAAATAAATTGTTTCAATATACCTATAGTTCATTTTCCAATAATGAGAGCCTTGTCTTCAAATCTTGAATTTATATGATGTAATGCTTTCATGAGAACAAAGTTTCTGTTTTCTGAGTATCAAATAAATATATTAATTCAACATTTTGAGATAATGTTTATTTCCAGCAGTATTGCGACGATAAAAATGAAAAAAGTTTGCGTTCTACTGTTGTGATGATAGATTCAAATATAGGTTGTGATGATAAAGATGACTCTTTGGGATAAAAATAAGAGTCATAAATGCGTAGTATGAGCTGAAATGAATTTGCCATGATTTAGATAAGAAGTTCATGCATTTAGATCTCTAGTTAGTTGTAACAGTTATTCTTGCATATCTAAACAAACTATGTCCAGCTCCCCGAAAACGATAAAATTGTACAGAATAAAAATCAGCTGTTGGGTTATTGCAGAGTACGGATTGTACGTGGAAATCAGTGCACGAGCAAAAACTTATGCTTAGAAACTGTTCATTGTAGTATGAGCAGATAGAAGTGAGGTTTCATGAAAATCCATGCAAGATACGACTATTGAAAAAATAATCCTTTCAACTTGCATGTGGAGATTAGAACTAAAATAAAGCACAGGAGACGCTCATTGTTGAGCATAATAAAGATCTAATTTGTGATAATTAAGCATGAATCTTCCACCACGACATCCACCCTCGAAACCTTCACCAGTACAAGCTCAAAATAACTCAAATGCCAACGATTCATCAAAAATAATCAATATGTTGAGAAAGACGAGTCAAGATTCTCCTGGAAGGCGATCCTCTTTATCTGCCTCGCCTGCTTCAAAATATCTACCAAGCATTCTACCAGATGATGATGATGAACCTTATAGCTCTAAACAAGCTCTTGATGAAGCCCATGCAGTCATGTCATCGCAAGGATATACCTCAGGCCAGCTAGCTAATTTCAATTTGTTGGAAGTTGTCACCAACCCTCGGGGTGGTTCATCAATTCCTTCAACATCAACGCACAAAAGTATTCCATCATCATCTAGTCATGGTTTAAATCTTGGTGCAACTAGTGCAACCTCCATTGATGTAAAGAAGAAATTAGAATTGGGCGTTCCTACAGAGTTCGATTCGATTACCGGAAAATTGAATAGCATGACTACTATGTTAGATTCTTTCTCACGAGATTATTTGGGAACTTCTCCTATCGATCCTCAATCAACAGCCATGGAAGAATATGAAGGATGGTATTATGATTCTGAAAATACCTCTAATCACTTATCTGCAGCAGCCTTGCAGGAATTGCTAGGCACTGAACCTTTACCAGAGCATCTACAAAATGTAGATTTGCAAGGTTTAGAAGACTGGCTGAATCACTGTTGCGGATTGGCGTTTAAATTTGTAGCTAGAGGACAAGATGCAGAAGGTGTAGTTATGGATAATTTTGATGAAGAAGATGATGCGGATGAAATGCATTTAAAACAAAAATCGGAGGAATCAAATGAAGAAAATACGCAAGGAGATAATTCTGAACAAAGTGATTATGAAAATAGCATGAGCGAAGACACTAATATAGAAAAAGAAGAAGATGATTATCTTGGTACACCACCCATATATTTCTCGCCGTACTTTGATCTTACCAATCCACAAACTTTTGAAGATCTCTTATTGTCCAATGATGCAGGTCTAGTTCCCAAAACTCCCAAAAACATTTCTAAACCTGAGAATGGAGAAAACAACGATATATCAATCATCTCAACGACAGAATCCATGCTTCAAAAACAAGAATCACTCACGTCTTATCTTGATAACATCGAATTATCACTTTTGCATCAAGTTCGTATCAAATCGCATCAATTCTTTCGTGAAACGGATAACTTCAACTTTCTGAAAAAACTAATTTCTGAAAGTGTCAGTGAAGTCAAGGAACTTCGTGATACTCTTAGTAAACTCAAACAAAATGCTGTTTTGGATGTTGAACAAATACCCAAAATGGCACAGCAACGAACTGCTTTGAAGCAAATATCCAGTCTATTAGAAAAAGTTGATAATGTTGTCCAAGCGAAAGCAAGTGTTTCTGGTCTCATGGCTACAGAAGACTATTTGGGAGTGGTTCAAGCCTTTGATTCTGCTAGATCATTATTGGATAATGATCACTTATCTCAAATTTCAGCTCTGGCACAAGTTAAAGATCAATTTCAATCTTACGAAAGAATTGTGGTGGAAAACATGAGTACTGCTTTAGTTGAACGATTTTTAAGTTGGAGTTCCATGGGAGATGATGAAGGTGAAGAGAAAAAAATGATGGATACCAATGGTAATTCTGCTTCTATTTCTACAAGCAAAATGACTCAGGTCAAGATTATTTTACAAGCTTTGGAAAAATTGAAAAAAATGCAAATTGCGCAGAATTTATATGAAGTTCGTTTGGCAGACATGGTGAAAGTAACTATAAAGACTACTGTCACCGAATGCGCAGCAGATGCTTCAACCGTAAATGATGATAATAATATGACTTCGGCGACGGTGAATAATAATCATGCGGAAAAAGTCAACGTTACCGATTGTGTCAAAAATATGACTTTCGCACATTTCATGAATTGTCTGGATATGTTGTTTGAGCAATTGCTTAGTGTGTTACGCGGTGCTGTTAAAGTAGATACATTTTTGAAAGAAGAAGGAATTCCTTTGCAACAAACTCAGAAACAAAAGAATCATCCTCAAACGTCTAAGACCTTAGGATCAGAACATAACTCTATGATTAATTCTAGTGCTGCTCTAAGTGGAGCCACAGAGTTAGCTCATAAGTCTATATCTGACTTATTGAGAGCTCGAAAAGAAGCTCATTCTCTCGTTTCGTTTGAAGAAATGAAGAGTTTATGGGACAAATGTTTATCCTTCACATCTCAATTGGAAAAATGCACTCATGGGAGTAAAGCATATATGTTACGGCAAACTTTGTTAGCTCAGGCAAGATCATTTTTAGAAAGAAAGCATGAAAGTGGTATGGCTGGGCTTGCAGCTGCTTTAGATCGTGAGAAATGGGTTCAGTGCGATGTAAGTTTTTGATTAGTTTAATGTGTCCTCTATAATTTTTTCTCTTGAATATAAATATTGATTTCTTCTCAACCAATCTTTTTACGATTTTTAGGTCTCAAACGAACGTCAAGCAGCACTCACTCGGTTATGGTCAGGAAGAGCGGCTTACTCAACTAAAAGCAAAATATCTAAGCCAGCTCAAAAATCCAGTAATCAACAATCTCAGCATCTAAACGAAGCGTATATAGGTGATACTCCTTACAAAATGGTTTGGTCTTGTTTACTGCTTCTTGAATATCTTTTGGTGAATGTATCATCTGCAGCACACTTTCAACCTCTGACCACCAGCTGTGTGTCGAAAATATCAGAATTGTTGCGATTGTTTAATTCTCGAACAAAGCAATTAGTCTTGGGAGCTGGAGCCATTCATTCTGCGGCTCGATTGAAGAGTATCAATGCAAAACATTTAGCGTTGGTGACACAATGTCTAGGTTTAGTTTTGTCTATTTTACCGCATATCAGAGCAGCGTTGATGGCCCAGCTTCCAAATAAACAATACACTCTTTTGAATGATTTAGATATGATTAAACGTGAATACAACGAACACTTGGAGCGAGTATTATCTAAATTTGTGTCAATCATTAGCGGAATTGTGGAGCATGGATTGGCTCCGAGAATATCGAAAACAAATTTTGATGATCGAGCCAAGATAGCTAATGGCAATATTGTGGAATGTTGTACCTTTTTGGAGGGAGTTGCAACCAACACAAAGAAAATGCATCAAGTCCTTGCAGTGTTATTGCCACCAGATCATTTAAGAGATGTGTTCTCTAGAATATTTTCAAATATTGATTCCATTGTACCAACATTGTTCATGAATGCAGATACGGCATCATCTAAAGAGAAGAGCACTGTCACTCCTCCACCATCTAAAATGCTTGGAAGGGGAAAAGCAAATAGTTCAGAGAATAGAAATAATGAAGGATTTACGATGCCTCTGACCGTCCCGGGTAAACGCCGAATGGTATCAGAAGTAGAAATGATGACAAAAGGATTAAATGAACTCCCAGGTGTTAATACATGGGAGTTCTCTGCAATGTCAGTGTTATGGACTAAACTAGAACTAGATACATCACAGGAACATGAAAAAGAGAAAGAAATAGAGCCAATACAAGAAAACGGAGATGCGATATTGGACGAACCGAAGGAAGCCCCCAAAGAAGCCTTGGAACCGCACCCAGAAATGAATACTGATGTCGAGCAAAAACAAGAAGATAGCCAAGATGTAACAGATGAGAATGCGGTAGAAAACGAGGAAAATAAAGATACAAATGATGACACAGTCGATGATAAGAAATCTGACACATTGGATTCAAATGATAAAGATTCTCAAGATGCAGTAATTGGCGACGACTCAAAATAAACGTATGTTGCTTGTATTTATTGCTGAGAAGAAATTCAATCGATGAAAAATCATTAACATCCAAAGTTTTTGAAGTATTTGTTTTTCGTGCTATTTTCTTTATAAAAATACACCCCCCCCGTAAGCTTTAGAAATAATTCTTTAAAGGATATAATCTATTTGTATCCTACTGTAACAAGAAAATCCTAAATTGTGCGTGGACCTTTAGTTTTTTTCATTTGTTTATGTTAATCTATTTTCCTCATGTTGAGTAGATTTAATTGGTAAAATAAAAGGAAGTAATGAAAGCATGGATAAGACTTATAACACTTCTTTACACAAAACTACATGCGACTTTCATGGTCGCGTTTTGAATTTCTCAAAGTCTAAAACCATATAATATAGGATGATTACACGAAACCTAGACCAAGCTCATTGTACGAACTTCCTGTAATTGTAATCGCATCGCGTTCTTGTGTCTCTACCATTACTTTTTTGAATTCTTTGAATGCTTCTGATGCCTTGTGTATATTGAGATAGGCTTCCTTTGACTCATATCTCTCACAAACATTGTACTTGAGAGGATCTTGATCACTTTGTCCGACCTCATAATGATACAAAATTGGCTCATTCTCAAAACACCAGTTTGCGAGCTTTTCCCAAGCTTCGAGTACAGTTGCTGCAGACTTCTCATCCTTGAATTGCAAAACGACAGCAAGAATCCATGCTTTTTCTTTGCGCTCTTTCTTCCTTCCTGCACTTGTGGTACTCATTATGACGTATGGTTAATAGATCAACTGAAGTGTTGATTGATAATGTGTGACTTAGATGGAATTATTTGTATGCATGAACCAAAATGGGTCTGATGTACGTAGGAATTGTATTTGATTAAAAGGGCATGATTTTTTTTAGGATGACTGCTGCTGTTGACTTAACCACTACAAATTTTTACACATTTTAGAAACAATTCCCTGAGGAAGCGAATAAAGAAAAATCCCATACTCCATCAATATATTTTTAAAGTATGACTTAACATGAATTCGTTGCGAAGGGATATATCAGGAAGGATACAAACAAATAAAAGATGATTATTTTAACTGCAATATCTTTCGTTATCATAAGGGAACAGAACAGAAATAATTCGGTGCTATTTTTCTAGATCTCCATCAACGAATGCATTGCATTCTCTCACAACACCCGCCTATTATCGAAATATAAAAAAAGACAAATTTACACGTATCCTATGCCAAGTTCTAGATATGAACTGCCTGAAACTTTCACAGCTCCACGATCTTGTGCTTCTTGCAATATCTTTCTAAATTCTTGAAAGGCATCTGAAGCTTTATGTATATTGAGGTAATCAGATTTGGATCGGTATCGTTCATACATGTGGTACTTCAGTGGATCTTGGTCACTTTTAGCAATCTCATAGTGATACAGAATTGCTTCGTTGTTATGGCACCATTCTGCTACCTTCCTCCATTCGTCAATTACTTGAGTGGCGGTGTCTTTATCTTCAAACAGCAACTCAACAGAAAGAACAAACGCCTTTTCATTGCGTTCCTTTTGTCTTCCAGTGGAAGTAAAGGCCCCAGTTTGGATTCCCTCCATTCTATTAGTCCCGAATTGCCTGATGGAGGCAGTCCCACGATATACATTGAAGTATTTATTCAAAGTAATGATAGTCATGGTCAATGCAGCAGCACAAAGTAGCTTTGACCATCTATTTGGTTGATAAATATTCTTTCTTAAGCGGGAAGACATGGCTACCATTAGTCGATGATTACAAGATCAGATGATTGTTGTCAGCCACGATGACTCTTGCAGAATAATCATAGGAACTTCTTAGAAGCATGATCAAATGACTTTTATACGTAGAATATTTTGTATATAGTATAACAAATGTGCTGTCTTTTTTTTGGGAACAACAATAATTTTCGAAATATCGTACTTATTTTAGCCGTTATATTCCTACTGTAATTTCGTGTAATGTACTGGGTAGTGTTATGTTATGTTATGTTATGTTATCGCTCCTCATTGGAAAAAATAACCGCCTTCAACGGTTTCCTATTTTGGAACGCGTGAAAAAATGAACCAAGCATTGTGCCTATGTAATGTTGGAGGTATGCTAATTAAAACTCTATGAACGATTAAAACGAAATAGCATAGTGGAAAATATCCTCTCTCCTCTCATCAACAAACTGCAGTTTCACCTTCACCGGGAGTAAAGATCCGCATCAGTTCTTCCAACAAAATCATTCCCAAATAATCACACATTAACACAACTTGAAAATGGCGGATACTCCTTCTTGGCTTTCCGAAGACGCGCCTTCCTCAACGTTAGCTCCTGCACCAGCACCTTCTGCACCATCTCCTCTTGAAATTTCTGGAAATAATGCAGCGGGTTCCATGTTGAAAAGCAGCAAAGCCGTCAAGGCTGCTGCTGCATCATCTTCTGCTGCAGTATCCTCTGCTCCAGTAGATGAATCTGATCTACCCAACATTATTTTGGTGATGAGACTCGCGAACCTGGGTTCTGTAACTGCTCTAGTTGTAGTTTCTGTAAGTGGACCTTGTCATTGTGAAATTCTATCAAGTTTCCTATTAATAGAAGTGTGCATACACCTGCATAAGCTCCAGAAGGTTTTTATTGTCATATTATCAATATTTGATTACATTCTAACCCGTTTTTTTTCTTCTTTTGATTAGATTATTAAGATGGTATCCCTTCCCGGACCATCTACTTGGGTTCTTTCAGTTTATGCAACTCTTGGTGGGCTTTTAGTATGTGGCCTTGAAACACAATTGAAATTTCTACGGGTAGCAATCGCAATGAATTTCGGATTTCTTTTTAGCCCTGGCTTCCGTTTTATGTTTTATATGTTATTGGCAACTTTGGCATGGACATTCAACAATCTGTTTGGTTATATCGTAGCCATTGCCATGGCAACTGTAGCTCTTTTTAACACTTTCGTTCTTCTCCGGTACCCATCCTATAGGGCTATGAGGGAACGTATTGCAGAGGAAGAAGATAAAAAAATTCAAGCAAAGATTCAAAGCGAAGTGAAGAAACAGGCAATTCGTTCCTTATCTACAGCTTAGTCATCTTTTAAGAACTCATGTGATAGTGTCGTCAAGTTTTTGTTCATCTATTATCTGTAGAATAAGTTCACTTGGGAATTACTAGAGCGGTTACATTTAATTGACTGTCATGTGAATATATTAATCATTTCTTTAAATTTTATTTAATTTGTTGGATGTATTATTCACCACACAAAGTGCAAACATACTTTCATTTGGTATTCTTTCATGCCATGGGTACATGAATGCCCATTCCTAATGTCTTACCTGGTGGATTTCTTTTCTCAACAAGTGATTTCATTTGAATCAAATCCTTTTTCATTTCTTGGTGCATTTTCATTATATGCTCATATGAAGATTTAACACCTTCCACATACTCTCTTTTTAAAATTGAGTTCATCATATTCACTTCTGTTTTATTGTTTTTAGAAGTAGATTCCTCTAATTTTGACAATCTCAATTTTACCTTATTCAAGTGATTGCACATTATTCCTTTCATATTGGCTAGTTGAGATCGATAATCTTCGCTTTTGCTTATAGCACAGTCAATTTTGTCGATTCTTGGTTCTAACTCTGACATCATATTCGATGCAACCTCTATTCGATGGTTGGAAGAATCAACAGCATCCTTTAATTGGGACATCTTTTGCCTCAATTCTTCCCTTCTTTCAGTGACTTTTATGTAATATTGTTCTTTTTCTGTTTCTTCTATCCAACAAGCAGTAGGCCGCATTAAAGCTTCTTTGGAAAGGTCGTCCTTTTGTTGATGATCCCGAGGGGTGTTCCTATTTGCGTCGAGGGTATCTAATGCTTCTGGAAAAGCTTTAATTAGTTGCACTATGACTCCAGCTGAAAGATTCTGTTCCGCTGCAAAATGCAGAGGTAATTTTTCATTCTTATTTGGTACAGAGGCTGCCGCTGGATTTGCTTTTAGAATAGCAAGAATCAAATATTCGGGAGCGCGACGATCAATTGCCATGTGTAGTGGTAAATCATTCTTATAGGGCTAAAATTATTCGAAATATTAGAATCCTTCTTAGTCTTCGAGAACATTATGAGTAAAATCGAGAGTATGGAAATATTGCTTACCTCTTTCGTCATTATTTTCCCATTTTGAGTCACTAAAGTTGCCTCTGCATCATCCCATGCAAGGAGAGATATGTGCTGTGAAAAGGAAGCGAAATGGAAGCAATTAGAGAGCGAAGCATCGTTACAACAAACCTTCAATACATTAACAAATTACCTTGTGTAGGACGTCGTAAACCATTTGATAAGTTTTAAACTTTGTCCTTTATAAAAGAGATTGATGGTCGGAATAGAAATGTAAATCTTGAATTCTCTCGAATTTTGAACCTTTTTGTGACATGATGGTTGAAATATAATTTGCAAGCATTTATATGTTTTGGCGATTAATGAAACATTAAATATTTTGATAATACTTAAAATTAATTTTATATTCATAATAAGTATGACAACTTCGTTTTGTCGTATAATTTGTGGATTATTGCCTATGTTATACATGTGCATTATTGAACAACAAATCGCTAAGTAAATGAATGCAGACAAAATTATTAATGGTTATTATTATGATTATAGCATTTTACATTAATTAATAACACGTATGAGCTCAAAACCATTATAGAACGTGAGACCATTACTATGTAATAGAATGGCATGATGGCATGTACACATTGTGTGGTTTACAATTTCTATTGATGCAGGCTCTTTCTACCTCGGGTACAGAATCTTTAATTGATTAGAATCGTCACAACTCTATGCGTCCAGATAAGCTTCTTCTTCTACAAGTTCTATTTTTTGAATGCCAAGAGACACCATGATATTATGGTT
>Ga0209092_10001993_pt1 | contig 19195 bp, 18 predicted proteins | sample FraStrMetagenome_FD_187446 | JGI IMG/M metagenome (GOLD analysis project Ga0209092, IMG submission 187446) | Marine eukaryotic phytoplankton communities from Arctic Ocean - Fram Strait ARC3M Metagenome (SPAdes) (version 2) | ecosystem: Environmental > Aquatic > Marine > Oceanic | place: Fram...
AGAGAGAGAGAGAGAGAGAGAGAGAGAGAGAGAGAGAGAGAGAGAGAGAGAGCAAGAAATACCAGAGGGATCCCACGAACGCAGTCAAACATGATAAAAATTAAAAGAAAGAGTTGGGACAAGCAAATTCAATCTCCTAAGCTGTTTTCACTCACACGGTGTTATCGGCACATTTTACTTCGTTTGGGTTACGTGGTCGTATTGAAATCGAAACAAGCGACTGTTGCAAATACATTAAGTTTGGTTTGTTCTTACTTCTCTTTCGTTGGCATTAGCAACAACAAAGAGGTTATTGTAATCAATTTATTGGTAAAGTGCTAAAGTACAAAGTCATTTTTCAGGACAATGAAGCGTATATTTGGAAGTCAGAAGGAAGAAAAGCCTGCGGCGCCTCCGCCGTCGCTGAAAGAGGCGAATGATGGCGTGACGAACCGAGTGAAGGCATACGAAGAGAAAGTTAATGAGTGCGATAGGCAGTTGAGAGTTCTAAAGGATAAAATTAAAACCACCCGTGGCTCGGCGAAAAAGAATTATGAAAAACGTGCAATGGAAATTTTGAAGAGAAAGCGACTTTACGAGTCACAATTGCATCAAATGTTGGGGCAACAATTTAATGTTGAGCAGGCGCAGTTTTCGCTTGAGAGTGCAGCTGTTACAGTTGCGACAGTTGGTGCTATGAAGGAGGCCAATGATAAATTGCGGACTAAGATGAAGGAGTTGGATATTGATGATGTAGATGATCTACAGGATGATTTTGCTGAATTAATGGAAGATATGGACGATATAAATGAGACGCTCGGTCGCTCTTATGGAGTACCAGACGATATTAGTGAGGGAGATCTTGAAGCGGAACTTGATCTGCTTGAGGATGAATTAGAAGATACTGTCGAAGAAGGAACACCTAGCTATTTACAGAGTGAGGAAAGTTTGCCCGCTCAGCCTACTGAAGCGCCAGGGGAGAAGGTGGATGAATATGGATTACCTGCTTCTCCTACAACAGCGAATTGATGTGCAAAACTTTCTATCGAGAAAGACTTCTCGTCCATAGCGCATATTTGTTATATTGAATATATTATATATTTATTACTTGGAAGTAATACGAATAACTTTAGAATACCACTACGAGCGTATCTCCTTGCTCTAGACTACAGTTACAGTTCAGTAACGAGTATTTTTAAAATAGATAGATGTACTACGTAATTGACGATGAATAAAGACCATTCAAACCGCAACCCACGAAGAAGTAAAACGTATTATGACAAGAAATAACAATATACAACGATTAATTTTTGTTTGTAAATTCATGTACTGGTATATCAATTAATATGAGAGCAATCGCTATTGTAACCTGTATTATATCCGCCATCGATGCGTTCAGTTTTGTTCCTAGTCTCAAGCAAAGGTATTTTGGTAGTGACTCTCACCAACTGTTGAAGGCTGCAAGTGGCGACGCAACAATTCTCCCATTCGACCCTAGATATTCGGCTGAGGGACCCGTTGGCTTTGGAGATTTTATAATTGATAAAAAAGGTGGCCCTACTGAAGAAGAGCTCGAGGAGACGAACCTTGTAAAAATTGTGAATTTGAATTGTACTGACTTGGAAGTAAATACATTGGTCTGGAAATGCCTTGGATATCGGTACAACCCTCAAACAAAAAGTTGGGATAATGAAGGTTGCTTTCCTAAATGGAGAGAAAAGTACCCTTCACCTCCCGACCTTATAGGTATGCAAAGGAAGTACTCTCCAGAAATTGATAAGCCTAGCCTAAGAAGTAATCAGGCGCTTGTACGATCAATCCCTTCCCAAAACAAACAAAATCTTAAACAATATTTACGACCGTACGGTTTCAACGGGTACAAATATGAAGGTTTAACTCCGAATATGACTCGTCGAGCGCAATGCACAAATTGGCTTTTATATTACAAGCTTAACTTGTTTGGTGTGAGCTTAGAGGAACTTATCAGGCGTAAACAAAAAAGGCAAGAGGCAATCAAAAGAGAAGATGACGAAATAGCCGCACGAGGTGAAGAACGACCTTGGAGGGCACCCATTGACGAGGCCTACTAGTAAATAACCGAGTGAGGTTAGTTAGATATAACAATATCGTTTTCCACGTGCAGATGGACCTTCTATTGTTGAGAACGAAACGTGAAGTTTTGAAAAACAAAGTAGTTTATCGCAGCTACCAGTATAGTTCGCTAAATACGAATTAAGACAAGGTCGATCAAAATTTCTATTTCTTTTCACCGTCTCTGTCTTCTAAAATAGATCAAAACTCCTTTAAACTAATTTATTGTCGAGCTTGGATCCAAAAAGAGACTCAAAATACAAACTACAAGAGCAAATACATTAATCTAGAGTATCTCGAGTACATATGCTTGGAAAGGCAAGAAGTCAATGTTAAGACAATGCGACTGACTAGCAAAATACTGGACGTGTAAGCGTGGGAGTTCAAAGTATTTAACTCCATCTTTTCACCGTAATGTTCTAATTTGAAGCGACGTCCACTAATCGCCTCAGTTTTCATGTTCTGCTGAATTTTTCGAAAAGCAAGAAAGAATTATGAAGGAAAATTAAGAGATGCGTATGGTATAAAAGCACCGACCGAGCTTTCGACGCTGAAGTACTATGGTAGACTATTAATGAAGTAAGTATATAATATGATCTATGATGCCTTACCTGAAGTGCATAAGAGACCCTCCAGTGGTGTGCGAATACCAGGTTTCGGATTTGTAAATCACGAAAAGTTACTGAACGGTCACGGCCATATGACGAACTCAACCGGTCGCGTTTACTGCTCGAAGTATCGAAGTCAGAGACAAAACGCAGCGTTGAGGGGTAAACACGATCGATAGATACGTAAGATGAGAATAATTATACTTAAGACCAAATTCTAAAACATCTAATGAAGTAATCTCTCTTCCATTTCTCAGTATTATGGACTTGATCAAATCTTATTATTGAAAAGTAGTCGTTAAGTCTTATATTTTAAACCTTCAATATGGTTAGTAACCTATTATCAATTCACCTTCACAATCCATTGTTGGTCGAACGCATATTCTTCCTCTCTGACATCTCCATTTCGATCATCTTCACTAACAATAGTTACCTTGACACACTGGATATCAAAAATGCCCCTTTTGAAAAAATGAACTGTAATTGGAATGACAATTTCACCGCCCTCTTTCAATGTCCACGTGAAACATTCGAAACCAACGAAATGCATATTTTCGCGAGAAAGTATACGAAAGATGAATTTTACTGGTTTTTGATGATGATTCTCAATTTTTACAATAAGCCCAGTTTCTACTTTCGGTTTTGTGGCAAAATCATTGCGGAGTGATTTCGCGTATTTTGCGGTAATCACAAGAGGAGATTCAACGCTTTCTTGAGAACGTATTGATAGTCGTTTTACGAAATGTTCTCCAACAACGCCAGCTGTCTTCCACTTACAAACAATATTGACCAGGTTTTGATTCGAATTAGAAGTGCACAAAGAGGCAAGAGAAAGAGGATGAATGTTCCCAATTGATTGCAAACTTTCAGTTGGGTCGAGTATATCGTTTTGGCCTTGATTTGCCCTTCTTATGTCATGGATTGACCTAGGCTTGTCAGAGCTATCAAGTGCTATCCGAGCCATCTTCTCGCGATGTCCAGCAACAGAAGACTAAAGAAAAAATGAATTGAATTATAAGAGGGAAAAAGATCTTTCGAAATCCATCACTTTAAGAACTTACCTGAAGTAAAGTATTCGAGCTTGCAAGGCATAAAAATCGATACGCATTTTCTTTACTTCCAACAGATTCACCTGGAGAAAGTGCAACTTCCGAAAAAGTAATCGTGTCGTTTTCTATTTCTGGCGACTCGTAAACTAAAAAGTGAATGGTTTTCCGTTCTTGCGATCCAAGTGTTATTTTGTTCCCCTCTCCCAATTGACCTGGAATCAAGCTCACTCTGCAATGTTTGCTACAAATTGACATACTTGTAAGTTCGATTTCTTCTTCTGAGTAATCATCGCTTCTGTAGTTTGTTATCTTTATTTAACAACTCAATTGAGAAGTTGGGCTTATTTCAATAAACATTTAAAACTTGTCAACTCACCTCCATAGAAAGAATATATTCACCAGCGATTATACATGAAGGTTTGCACAATGCAAAAATGTTTATTGAAGGGTAAACGGTAAATGAAATACTTTTCATGACAAATCTCTCTTTCTTTGTAACATCTGACAAATTTTTCTCCGATTTTTCATACTTCATTATCAAATTTAAGCTTTGACGGCCACCACCACCCGCGCGAACTTTTAAGGTGTATTCCTGGACCTCACCCGGCTCAATAGCCTTGGAAAGAGGTAACTTCATTAGTGTACCAGTTATACCGCAACTAGATGCGACCGCACTGTTTACACTACCGACGAGAGTGTCATCGCATAAATACAGCCATGGATAATTTGATTTAATTAACAAATTATCAGTAGGTGCGGAACCAACGTTGCGAACGCGTAATTTCCAATGCAATACTTCCCCCTGCAGTACAGCACCTTTTCCACCGTCGATTGATAAAACCAATCGGGGCATTTGGTGCTCAACAACAAAGTTCATAAGATTACTCTTCCCCCTCACTATTTAATAATGGAATCAGAGTATAAGGAAAACATTGCTGGATAGGATTGGACGTTTTCAACTCACCTCGTTTAGCTCTTTGTTCACGAGTATTTCGCAAGAATGGACCAGGTATGTGGAATTGATGAAAAATCCATACTTGTCTTAACAATTTAAATCGCATTCCAATGATACTTAATTTACCACAAAGCAACGGGCATATCTTCATATTTAGGGGAACGATATCTTTAGGATTCATTTCGATCGTCTGTTTAGTGACGACGAAGTGAGGATTTGCAGAAATGTCTGGCGGAAAACAAAGATCCGGACAATGAAAAATTTCATCTGATCCTTTGAATTTCCAACATTGATTTTCCTTTGACTTCAAAGAATTATTACTATTTAACCCATCGCCTAAGTCTACAACCCCATCTTCATGTTTTGCAACCAATTGCACTCTATTCAAGGTTAATGGAATACTCAACGGATTAAACAAGTGAACTGAAACAACAAATGGTTCTTCGAGTGCGATGGTTTTAACGTGATCCTCTTTTGACTTTTTGCTTGAGAATTGATCCTTTTTAATTTCGTCAAGTTTTTTGATGTACTCTACTGCTGTTGGAACCTTGAGAGCCATTTCTGCACGAAAACTTTCAACAAGATCAGCATTTATTGATGTGTCTTCGTCCTCAATGACTATACTGCTTGATTCCCGTAATATGCGATCATTGCCATTTGTATTTCTAAAATTATCACCCCTCCCAGGAGCAATAGATATCGTATGATCAAATACTTTCGGCAAATCCATACAAGGAAGTTCCAACGCTTCCAATGAATTTTCGTCCTCAATTTTTTCTGAGAAACTGTCGTACGTCATTGTTTGCATTTGCTTCGCAGCAATCATTGCAACGCTAGGTGAATGCTTGCATATGTTAAAAAGATTTTGCAGCACTTTTTGCTGAACTTTGGAGCTGGTGCCTGTCGATCCAACAACTCGAGAGTAAATTTGCAAAGAAAGTGACCATTTGTTTAATGCGAACGCTTGATGTGCTAAGGAGCTCTGAATGTGAGTGTAAAGATGGTTCCACCTGGAACTTTGATAATATTGAAGAGCCGCTGTAAAACACCTACGACGGAAAGCGTTTGAGATTAGCAGTGATAAAAATTGGCCATTATGGCTCAAAAGTTCAAGTTCACTCACCTGGCTGCATGTTTCTCTTGCTTATTAGTAGATCGATATATATGGCCGGCCATAATCAAATGAAACGCATATTTACGGAACATTGATGCTTGAAAATAGTGCGATGCTGCTTGTTCTAGTAAGACAGCTGATATCACTGACGTTTCGTGTACACTTGAGCTTCCGAGGCATTCGGCGTAGGCATAGTGACGCCCATCACAAATATTTGAACCACAAACAACAAGAGACAACCTCGATGCAAGACGAGTTGGCAGTGAACCGGCACTTGGTCTCGTATACACGTTATCATCACTTCGACTCCTACAAATACGATCAACATTATATAAGGAAACGTTCAGAACAAAGTTGGAAACTAACATACCTCGCGTCACTTTCATCTTCTGCAGCACTCGCGTAGGACAAAAGAGCAGTCTCAACACAAGAATAAATCTCTTGCCTTTTCCCGTTCGGATTTAACATGTACAAGCAAAGTGCAATCATTTCGTTAATAGACCCAAAATGAATTTTGGCCTATTGATGTAACAAGAAAGTTTTATGATAGTTCTGTTTTACTGAAACGAAAAACAACATATTCACCTTATCCGCCTTATAGTCATCCTTTACAAGACGATAATTGCTGAGGGCTGCATCGAAGTCTTTCATCAAAAACAAGGAATCTGCCAAGAGTCTAACTTTGCTCTCAATTTGATTGTGCGTGTATTTCACAATGTAGCTACTACTTTTGCGGTTTAATCCTGGCAACGCTTCGTCGTCGGAATCTTTCGGTTTGCGCCATAATGACTTAATAAAATTTCTAGCCCCGCGTTTTGTATTACTTACTTCAACGTTCAAGTTAAATATTCTCCGCTCCATCTCCGGGACAACGCAACTTTTTGTAAAATCAAAAAGAAGTGACCTTATTGCGAGCATATCTTCTGGAGAGAGGCTTTTGCCACGTATCGCACTTTCCTAAGATAAAAAAGAGTAATTAGAGACGCGATTAGTTTAGAAAAGCACATGCATACAAAAACATACAGTTTTGTTTGAATCGTTGTTAAGGAGAGATATGTCCAAAACATCGTCAACCCACAGATCTGGTTGATGGTTTTTCAACGAATTTGATACAACACTATTAATACGTAAAACCCTGAACGACTGACCCGGAAAGCTATTGTGAAAAATATCGATGGCATATTGGTCATCGAAATCTTTTGGTCCGTCAACGTTATCATGCAGCAAAACAAAGTATCGCTTAAGAGATACGCCCGAATCGTAATGCCTTGAAAATTCAAATACGAAACATGTTAAAAAACATTGGAATATCGAGGGGAAATTAACCAATATTTCCTTACCCTAAATTGTACGGCTTTGGAAGATGATGAGTAACCATCAATTCTCGAAAACATTCAATGTAATTCTCGTCTGATGTAGATGCTACTATCATACAGACGATTGGACAACCAATCATATCGTGTGGCATGTGATCCGTCATAGAATCCATTAATAGTCTTAGGCGACGGAACCAAGGTAGGTCGGCAGTTGCAAGTAGTTGCGCACCCTTCTCAGCAGCATCCTGAAGCCTCAAGTCTGCGTCATTCTGCTCTTCTACAAATTGTTGACTGGAAATATCATGACGTCGATCTTCTCGTGGATGCTTAAGCTCGCCCAAAATCCGATCATCCATTTCTTGATCAGGTATATTCCCATCATCTTCCGGCAATTCGTTTATTATTTGATTAAAACGATCTTCTACGATGCGATCTATTTTATCATCCTTATTCATTTGATCTATGAGAACATTACTACAACTGGCCGCATCAACAAACCGCAAGTCGACTGTGTCTAACAGAAGACTTCGAGTTACGCTCCTAAAACTTAAATTGAGACCAACTAAAGTACCACCAACGGCCCCTAAAAGCTGACCAATCGTCACTCCATTTTTCTCTACACATAAGGTCGAGTTGGCTGAGGCGGTGGGTAACACGAGAATTGGAATAGTACGCTGTCGCGCTGCAAGCGGAGACGGGCGTTTCAATCGATTATCTGCCGTGCTTCTCACGGGCTTCACTTCTCCCGGAACACTCACTTCCGCCTTAATCACTGATCTTTCCTTTGATGAGACACTTTCACTACCTTCTTCTTTCAAATCCGTTGTGAGAGGATCCATAATATTCTTCTCAACATCCGTTGCAGGCGATGATGAATAAGATTGTATCTTTTCAGCTGCATCCGACTGTTCCTTTCTAGCCCCGAGAAAAGGAGGGAGGGGAGGTAGAGGAGATATTTTAGACATCGCAACGGGCTTTTGCGTTTCAGTTTCATCCCCACCAGCATGAGTCGCAGTGATTGGTTTCTGCTGCTGCTGCTGCTGCTGTTGCTGCTGCGGTCTCGTGCGATTCTTCAAATGTAAGCTCGGTGGAGGTGGGAGAGGCTTTCTCGTACTTCCACGACGAGTATTGTTGTCGTGTGTGCTCATACCTCCTGTATTTCGATTGCTTTTGTTTCAGTGGGTGAATCTTAAATGGTACTTGATATAATACATGGAATGAACCTACGAGTATTCGATGGAACCCAAATGTTTTTTTGTAGAACTGGAGGAAGATTTTGAGGCATACCGGTACATGTGTAGTGCATGCTTTTTTTTTGTTCGGAACCCATGTTCATGTTTTTTTTTTTAAACTGTATGCTTTTATTTTATTAACTTCTACTCTTGTACCAGGTATAAATTAAGTTGTTTGTTGTTTCGTGTCTGAAGAAGGAAGAAGAGAATGTTCTCCCGAAACGAAGTTGGCTCTGGTTTCTCCTGGACAGATCGGGTCTGGATCGGGTTCTGGATTCTGGATTGGGACTTCGGACAATCACCGACCCACTCTGACCTCTGGCCACCAGCCACCAGATCCACAATCCACAAAAATATTAAAACGTGTATGTACGGGTATACAAAAAAAATAGATGTTGACGAAATTAAGTTGAACGAAACCATCGACCTATTTCTTGTTAAAAATAATTGATTAATATCAGTAACTATACTTTTGGTTGGAGATGGCAGAGAATACCGTTACTTTCGAACAAACGCCGAGATCGGGCAATAAGCCCAACAGTTCTTTCGCCTTTTCCATTGGCTCGCCAGTCTGCTTCAAAATAAGTTCTCACGGTGATCCATGTGTAGTTCATGTTGGCGAGGGATGTATTTTAAAATTGAATACTGTTACGTCAATTGGGAATGACAGCATCATGCGCCCCTTTTTGTTTTCTTCGGAATCAGATGGAATTGAACCTCATGAGGTGTGTTTCCTTAAACCACAGCAAACGGTAACTAACGTAGGTTTGATGATCGCTGGGCCACGAAATGTTCGCTTACACGCTGGTAATGAAGATGATCATTTTGGCGAGATATGCATTAATGTTTTGGGATTCGTAGAAAAGAGCGCGTGTAGTAGAACAGAAACATCTTTACCTACACAGAAAATGAATGGTACGTCTGCAAAGAAACGAAAGGCTCTGACACATTTGGATGAAAGCAAACCAAAGTTAATGCCTGAGACTAAAGTAAAAGATAGTGAAAATGCAGATTCTTCAAACCAACGAAAGTCAAGGAAGAAATTATCGAAACAGAAACAAAAGGAACTAGAAGAAGTTTTGGCAGAAGGTAGGACGCAAGCCGAAAGTAGGGACGAGATACTTGACGCTACCGACGAAGATGCAAGCAAAGAGTTCAACAACAAACCGGCAATTTCGGAGCGAAGACTGGATGGTGGAGTTGTTGTGAAGGATATTATTATCGGTGGTGGCCCTCTTGTGAAGCCCGGTCGAAAGGTATCAATTCTTTACGAGGGAAAACTTGAAGATGGTACCGTTTTCGACAAAAAACAAAATAAAAGAAGCCCTTTTCAATTTCGTCAAGGAACAGGCCAAGTCATTAAAGGTTTAGAACGAGGCCTGGAGGGAATGAGATCTGGGGGAGAACGTATAATTAAGGTTCCACCGAAACTTGGTTACGGGTCCAAAGGAGCAGGTCCCGTCCCAAAAAATGCTACGTTGACGTTTTCGATTTATCTATTGTCAGTGGGAGGTTCTACACGATATACTTGACACTGAGTGAGAGCCTTCCTGACAAATATAAGAAAAAGAAGTATAGAAATTAACGAATAACGATTGTACACAGCATATTTCCTCACCAACCTCTCCTTCATTCTTATACGTGAAGAAAACAAAAGTGCCAAATGGACTTGAACTTTGAATAATTACGTAGATTTAAACGCCTAAAGCAGTCAGAGATCCTCACTCATTTGCAAATAATGTTCAAGCACCAGATCTGCGGAGAAGAAGATAGAAATTAAAATTCGCTCCCACGGACAATAATGTAGTTCCGTGGGAAAGCATCTTGACAAAATAAAATTAATCTTAAATTAGAGTCAATGAGACATGTTTCCCATTTGCAAATGAGCAACTATTAATTACTAGTACATCGATGAAAATCGAGACCACCACATGCGGCACAAACAACAACAAAAAGTGCAGCACAAACGCCAGCTCCAATCAACATGCGTCGCTTAATTTTTCTCCAATAAAATGTTCGTTGAAGCTTCCTACTGGAATTCTCAAACTTGAAGGAAGTTTCCTGCAACTGAGAAGATTTGTCGACAAGTAAATCAATTTTTTCGCCCCTCTCGAGGACTTTTTCAATATTTTGTACAACTACATCTTTCACTTCTTCGATCTGACCCTTCACTAAACCTATCTGATCATCCTCCAAAGGACTTCCCGAATTGTAGTGAGTCATTACATCACTAAGTACAGGACTAAATTCCGCATTCATTCCAAAAGCAAATGCATTGTGACACTGGGTCTCTGTATATCTCGCTCTGAAACGAGTCTTAATATCATTCAAAAAATTTAGCGGAGTCCTGTGTTTATTCACTTCATCTGACATAGACAAGAAAATCAGCCCTCCCTCAACGATATAATGAAACATATACTGCGCATCGTACTGATACGCCATGGTTGTGTCGGTATTTGAGGGAATCTTCCCCAACAATACGCGAGTGACAGTAGGGAAATTACCAGTCACTGTAATATCAATTTCACATTTCATTCACGAAGGAAGAATCATAAACATTTAAATTTGGTCAGTAAATACGTTCCAGATCAAATAACGCTCAATAAAATTTTAGCTCCGCCCAATCTAAAGAATTCCATCTCCGGAGAGCCATGAAGCTTACCTGACGTCGCCGTATACTCTGCCAAAACATCTTTACCTCTGGAAACTAAAGCATAAACAATAGTCATGTTTATTCAAATATGTTATGTGCAGTTCAAAGTGTTTCCTGTGTTGCACGAACTGCTGATGAAATGATTTTTGTGCCTTTCGTGTTCGAAATGGGTGTAGCACATCCTGCATGTCCGTCTTGCAAGACGCAAGACTCGGGATCAGGCAAGAAACCATACAGGTGATTTGTGATTGGGCAGCGCAAGCGTTTTACAACAAATTGGATATCTTGTAGGGATTCTACATACTTGCATTCATGTATACCGGCACATGCATATTTTCCAACACCAACACTACGAGTCGTATACACATAACACATTTAACATACGGTCTAGTTGTTCTGATTACCGGTATGTGGGGTACTCTCACGAAATTTAATGACATTTCTGTTCGTGAACGTTCGCATAAATATGGATTCGGGTCGTTCGGGTGAAGGTTTGGACACGTACACGTACTACAAGAAAAATATGTACTTCGTATTTAGTATTTTACAAAAAATATGATAATTCATGTAATTGCTGAGAGCCACAACGAACCGTGATGATGAAGAAGCTAACCTATATCTGTGTGGACATACTTACGATATGTTTCGTGATAGCCTCCACGAGATATTCGTTGGCTTTTCAGGTCGCCCTTCATCCATTTGGCACTAATAGCCTTGGTAGATCAAGAGGTTCCAAGTTGAGAAGAAGATCACAGAAAAATGTCGCGAAAGAATTTGGTAAACAAACATACTGGGAAGGTTCTTATAAGGAAGCTTTGGTTGAGGGGGGAGCTCGACAGTCTGAATTGGCGAATGTTTCATTTTCATGGTATTGCGGTTGGGAGGAACTTTCGCCGTTTGTTTACGATTTGGTTCGAGAACATTTCGGATTGGCCGAAAATATGGATGTACACGGAGATCTAGCGGTACTCCTGCCAGGGGTTGGTAATGATTCTATGATCGTCGATATGTACGATGACGGTTTTACGAAGTTGAGTGCGTTTGATTATGCACCAACGGCGATCGAATGCTGCAAAACAATCCTGGGTGAAGAAAGATTGGTTGATGTCACACTTAATGTGGCCGACGCCAGAAATTTACGTGAAATATATCAAACAAAATATTTTGACGTAGTTATAGATAAAGGTACGCTCGACTCCATCTATTTGATAGGGAAGACTAACAAGTCTGTCAAAAGAAACAACGTTGTGAAGTCAATCAAAGAGTTTACCCGAATCACCAATTCAGGGGGATTGCTAGTCTGTGTGACTGCAGTTGCCACAGATGTAATCGGAGATGTTTTAGAAGAAGAAGATTCCATTTGGGAAAAGATTGTCGATACCAGAAGTGGAGTTTTTATGACTAGTGATGGCTTCGCAAGTATTAATATCGATGCAACTTTATTAGTTTACAAGAAAAGATGAGAGAATGTCATAAACAAACAAATTGCTGATTTCAGTCACTTCGTCGGTGTTCTTAAATTTGTAATCCGGTGTTTAATGCTCTTCCCATCGTGATATGTGTGAGACTCTCAATACGATGAGTTGTATGCACACATTCGATATATCGCATAGATGTGGAGGAATAACGGAGATACCAAGTATTTTCCCACAACAAGACTGATGTTTTAATATTTTATGACCGATAATGTTTTGCAAGAAGGGAGAATTATTTAAAATTTGCCGCATATTAGATAAGGAAGCTAAGCCTTTTGACTTTCCTAGATAGTTGCATAATTCTGACGTAGAGCTGAAACTAGAATACACTTAACAGCTTAAAAGGTTCATGCCAACGAAAGGTAACCAAGTTCATACCAACGCATCATCTAAATCTTTAGTTGGAGCGACCATTGCTGAGAGTATTCCACAAAAAGTTATAGGCAAGAGTTAGCATGAACGCTTGTTGTTTCGAGTTCGATGCTCCTCCATGACCACCTTCAATATTTTCATAGTAGTAAACTGGCCATTCTCCCTTCCCAACATCTTGTAACTTCTTCACCATTTTTCGCGCGTGGGCTGGATGCACACGGTCGTCACTTTATAAATTTCGAATACGTGTAAGTCACGACGTTACTTCAAAAACAATTACAATGTAGTCTTACCGTGTACTCGTTGTAACTAAAAATGGAGAATAATCTTTTTCTGGATCAATCAAGTGGAATGGAGAATATTTGTGTAAGTAGTTTTCAAAGTCTTCATCAGGATTACCATACTCAGCCATCCAACTGGCTCCAGCTAAAAGTAGGTGGAATCTCTTCATGTCTAATAGGGGCACAGCACAGTGAATCGCGCCAAAGAGGTCAGGTCTCAACACTAACATCATTCCCATAAGTAAACCACCGTTAGATCCACCGCGAGCTCCTAGCGTAGATGGTTTGCAGATTCCAGATTTACACAAGTCTTCCCCTACAGCAATGAAATCTTCATAAGCTTTCATTCTATTCTCCTTCAAGGCGGCTTGGTGCCATCGGGGGCCATATTCACCGCCTCCACGGATGTTAGCCTCGACGTATACACCACCTCGTTCCAACCAACTGACTCCCTGCGTTGAAACATAGTGAGGTGTTAACGAAATTTCGAAACCTCCATAACCATAGACTAGTGTGGGATTGTTTCCATCGTAAACAGTGTCTTTTCGCTTCACAATAAAATATGGCACCTTTGTACCATCTGCACTGGTAGCCATCTTTTGAACAACATCTACATTCTCCGCGTCATATTGCGGCGGAAGTGACTTGATCCGAGCGGCAGAAGATTCAATAGCAGTAGTTGTGTTCGTTTTTATATCATTGATGTTTGTCTTGTACAAGGTCGAAGGTTGCGTGAAGCTACTAATATCGCACCAAACATCATCACCCGCCCGCCTATCTACCGCCCAAACGTCACTTTCACAAATTTGGGCTTCTTCGTCACCTCCCTCAACGACAAACTTCTTAGACTCTTGACAAAATCGCATTACAACTAGTTTTGATTTTACATCTTCAACAACGCGTAGTGTGATAAAGTTCTGTGTAGCCGTGAATCCATTCAAAGCTCGATTGTCTGTTGGCTCAAAGAGAATAGAAAAAGAAACGTTTTCCTTTCCTTCGCTAATGAATTCATCAAAGTCGCAGTAAAGTAGGGAACCTTTCTTGTACGTTTTACCTCCAACATTCCATTCCGATCTGAGCTCAACAGTCATCGCAGTGGAGAAGAAATATGGGTCAGAGTCATCTGGAATATCTAGCCAAACAAATTCAGGAGGCTCCGGGATATCTTTTCTCCGTGGATCATTAACAGCATATAAATGTTCAGGACGTAGCTTCCTCACACGTACGCGACTTGTATAGAATGAAGTAGACCTTGTGTGTACCTCTAGCAAATGGCCATTGCGATATCTCTCGTCGTCAATCGCTACACTAACACTCACATCTGTCTTCTCACCCTGGAAAACAATCGGTGCGTCTTCCACTTTGGTTCCACGAACCCATTCTTTGAAAATCATCGGATAGCCAGAATCCGTCATAGTCCCGGGTCCAAAGTCAGACCCCACTAGCAAAACGTCCCTAGACTTGTACAATATTCTCGACTTCGCTTCAGGCAACTCAAATCCCACATTGGCTAAAGGATCATCCTCACCACCGCTCGGCAATTCACTTACAAACAACTTGCTCTTCAAACAGAATTCTTTGACATAAATAGCATCGGCACCACCATCAGATAGTCTGATAAGTGTTCGAGAAACAACACTGCGATTCTCGCTTTTATCCACATCGTCCCTCGAAAGAGGTAAAGGAACATTGCCCTTGAAAACCCAAGAGATTCCATCCTTTTCTGCCAGTTTGTCCACATCCAGCACAGGCTCCCAAATGGGATCACCATTTACATAAGAGCTCATAGTTGTCCTCCTAAAAAGGCCCTTAATATTTTTATCATCCTTCCAAAAGTTGTAAATGAGCCCCTCCTTCGGATCACCAAACACATTGCCAACTTTAGTGCCGTACGGTATACGATCATTATTCTCAAGCACCTTCAGCAACTTCTGATAAAGTTCAGAATCTTCCGGATTTCCAAGGGCCTCGAGACACTTCGCATTCTCAGCCTTGGCAAAAGCCAAGCTTTCGTCAGAGTCAACCTCCTCGAGGAATTCGTAGGCGTCATTATTAGCATTGACGGACTGAAGATTATGATAGGCGCTATTGGCATTACTCGTCATGCTTAACGCGTCTGTCGTCGAATGAATGCCAGTGGATGATGATAATAATAAAGGTAGTAACAGATTTATGATACTTAGAAGGTGATTAGTGGAAAGTATGGTCCATGAATTTGTCATTGCCTCTTGATTCTGCCCTGCAATGATGAGTTGTGACAGCAGATGGAGAGGGAAAGCGCATCGGAATCATGGGCATCATCGTCATCATCACGATCACGGATCACGATGATACTCCTTTGAAATTTTCGGAACACACACACACACGCCTCGATCCTTGGTAACGGTTACAAAGCTAATATAGTTAAATATGCGAATGTTTAGATGGCGAGGACGACTACGACGAGTACGAGCGCGTGAATCAAAAACAACGTTTGACAAAAACTTCAGTCCGAACACAGACACAGACACAGAGCGTTAGAGTTCTTCTTCTCCACATTTCAAACTACTGGTAGTCACAAAAAATATACTTCAAAGTATACAACGCCGTGTACATTGTATATTCGAATATCATTCAGGATATTCGTCAACAATAAAAAAGAAGGTCGTTGGAGTAGTCGTTCGATTGAATTTAGAAATGGTCAAGAGAAGAGATAAAGATTTTCTTGACATGTTCCATTCATCCATTGTTGCATCACACTCTCGCTCTGACCATCATCATTATGTTAAAAAGCAGCAACGGCAATAGCGATAATTACGATAACGACCGTACTTACACGGATGTTGTGCCATCAATTAGCAGCAAGGCCACCTCCTTGGTTGTCGCCGCCAGCGATAAAGCTGGAATGGATGGCATAGACCGTGATCGTATCAACAGGATTATCCTTCGTGAAAGTACTGGAACAGCATACATGAAACGACAGCAGCGACAGGATGAACGTTCGAATGAACGGATAGCAAAATTGAAACGGCGACTTGTCGATGAGAATTTTGACGGATTAAAATCTCAATTAGAACAGCAAGTAGACTCGGTGGTTTCGAAACTTGTCTCAGCGCGGCAAACACAATCCACTAAGGTTGTGCTCGATATGGATAGCTTTTATGTATCCGCTGCGTTGTTGTCTAGGAAAGAGCTGACAGACTTCCCTGTTTGTGTTAGTGGTGGCACTGTCATTCTTACATCCAATTACTGTGCAAGAAAATACGGAGTGCGTTCGGCAATGGCAAGCTGGATTGGAGATACTCTTGTACGAGAATTATCAAATGGAAAATCGAAATTAATTCATTTGAATGCTGACTTCGAGCTGTACAACCGTTTATCTTCTCAAGTAAGAGATATAATTGCCGAATACGACCCTAAATTTCGCGCATACAGTTTAGATGAGGCGTATTTTGATTTGAGCTCGTACATCAATTTACGTCGTCTCAGGAAACTCGATCATCAATCGGCGTCGAAAATTTTAATGGAAAAACACAAAGGTGAAGTCAAGAACGAAAGCGATGACGATGCTCATACATACGATGAGGAACATTCTCATGAAGATGAAGTCTCAATGATGTCGTTTTCGCGTGATATACCATCTATCGTGCATGAAATCCGTATGCGCGTTTTGGAAACAACGGGTCTTACTTGTTCGGCGGGGCTTGCCCCAAATTTCATGTTGGCAAAGATTGCAAGTGACATTCGAAAACCGAATGGGCAATACTGTATTACCGATTCAAGTAATGAATCTGTCATGACTTTCATTCGGAATCAAAAAGTGAGAAAAATCCCGGGTATTGGCAGGGTAACCGAGAAGATATTGCACTCTTTCGGCATAGTAAGTGGGCATGATTTGTTTACAAAACGAGCTTTAGTTCAATTTATTTTTAAACAACAAGCAACTGCAAACTTTCTCTTGCGTGCATCCATTGGTTGGGATGATTGTGATGAATCCTCTGAGGATAGATCTTACAATGATGGTGAGGATATAGATAGAAAAGGTATTAGTAGGGAAAGATCGTTTGAAAAGAGGACGGAGTTAAGTGAAATAAGGACAATAATGACAAGTATTGCAGAAACGCTTGCTGACGACATGTGCGAGAAGGGTATTTGCGCGCGCACAATTTCTCTGAAAATAAAACTGGATACATTCGACATCATCAATCGCTCTAAGTCTCTCGTTAGTGGAGCCTACATCCAGAGTTCTTCCGATATGCTCCTCATACTTCACGATATGCTTTCCACTATTTTTAGGGAATACCAAGCAAAGTTTGTGGTACGACTACTCGGTATTCGTTGTTCGAATTTAGTTTTGGACGGAAAATATCGATCGCAGAAAAAGATAAGCAGTTTCTTCGGTGCTACTGATACATCGAAGAATGTTGATAACAACCAAGATGTCAGTACGGTCACGAAAAAGAGCTCACAAGTCAATAAAGTTAAAGTTGAAAGGGTAGATGAAGATGTTGGCGTCGATCATATGTATTTTGATGGTAGTCTGAAAAGAAAGTGTAAAAGTTCTAGAAATGATGCGAGCAGGAATAAACAACCCCAAATGTTTTGTCCTATATGTAATAAACCGTTCAACGCTGAGGAAAATGATAATCTGAACAAACATTTAGATACTTGCCTAAATTCGAGCTTAGTCCGGGAAGCTGTGCAAGAAGAGTCTCAAAATAGTTTTGGGTTGAAAAGAAAAAAGACAAAGCTAGTCGACTTTTTCACCGCTGCATGACTGATTTGTAGATATTGCGCATATTCAGAGGAGAGCAGGATTGAAATTACACATAATTGCGTCTCTATTAAATAACAGCATCACTTAAGAATATAAATTACGGGCTGGGCGACGCTAATTCCTTAGTCCTAAATCGCCTAACTTTTCCAAGATCATTTTCGAGATTCAACCACATCCTACATCATTCTCAACTACTTTGAAGTACCTTTCAACTTTGGAGATAAGGCATTCTAGTACTACTAACTCTATCGATAACACTTCTGCGCTAGTACACGTTACCAAGCAAACACGCGAATTTCAGGATTCAAAACCAACCTGGATAATGATGCTTCCCACCTATCATCGAAATCTAAAATATAACGCATGATATCGATGCCCATTTTAATCATTTCTTTTCTCTTTAAGTAACTGGGCTTTCCGTTCATGACGTTTCAATATTTTCGCCAGAAGAGCTTTATTGCGTTCTTGTTCATCTTTATTACTATTCACGAGCTTGATACCGCCACCAAGTCCAACACCTCCACCAATACCCTCAACCTCCTTAATCTTGAGTTTCTCTCCTTTCTCTCCAATGCTATCATGGCTCTTCCCTATTGCCCACATCATTACATTATAACCTCCAACCACCGGAACACAAAAATAAAAAGCTCCCATTACGATACGACCCCATTTCGGCAACGGCACCCTCCATGCCGTGTGCACCCGGTGCTTGAGCCGAGAGTGAGACTCGTGCAATATTGCTAAGAACGAACTGCCTTTGTTCATCTATCTACGTCACACATCCGACAAGAAACACAACCCACGTTGTTTGAAACAGAATGGAGAGAAGAAGAAGAAGAAGGAAAAGAGAGATGTATTCATATGAAAGTTCGCGCTGGACGAGTTAGAAGTTCGAATCATTTCCAATTTTCCAATATGGGAAAGCCTGCCGAATTATCGTCATGAGCAAATTATGTACTAACGGCTGATCTGCATAAAATAGATTCCCGTTAGATACCATTGACATGTGAAGTGTGAACACAATTGCGCCTTGCGCCAGCAGACAGCGGACCGCGTAATTCAAGATTCGGCACGATTTGACAGGATGTCAGATACATGGGGGTAGTCAAAATAATTTTTTGCTGGGGTTGACGATCTGGAGGTTCAAATCAACTACAAAAAAGCACATCCCACCGACACCACCGGCATGCATCAGTACACAACCAACACCGCCAACATCGTACAAGAAGTATTGCAACAGCTCGACACTCACCCGATGTATCACATCAACAACGAAACCCTCACGAGCACACACACGGCAGCAGTAGTAACTCA
>Ga0209092_10001995_pt1 | contig 19194 bp, 15 predicted proteins | sample FraStrMetagenome_FD_187446 | JGI IMG/M metagenome (GOLD analysis project Ga0209092, IMG submission 187446) | Marine eukaryotic phytoplankton communities from Arctic Ocean - Fram Strait ARC3M Metagenome (SPAdes) (version 2) | ecosystem: Environmental > Aquatic > Marine > Oceanic | place: Fram...
CCCCATGATCTTCGTCGTGCCATATTTTCCTCTACTCCACCCTCTTCCAGGAGTGCCCAGTAAAGTGAAGTAGGAGCAGCTTCCCATAGTTGATCCAAAACATAAGAGCCAACTTGTCCATCCTTGCAACATTTTTTAAAAATAGCTTCCACGATAGTCCTTCTCGACATACTTTCTCCCTTTGGCATGAGACGAGCACAAACTTGTAAGAACGTACCATAAGTCACGTGATTGGCTTTATATAAGGCATTCCCTTTCTCATTACTAGCATTGTTTTTACTAGACTTGGAATCTTTCAAGTTCCTTAGTTGATCAAACACTTCACAAGCTATTCGAAAAGTTTCATCTTTCTCTTTTTCGTCGCCGTAAGTGTATGCACAAGCATTTAGGATTGCATTGTAGGTGTAAACATTGGGTTGGATTAAATCATTTTTTCCGTCATTGTAGGTTTTTTTCATATGATTTAAAATTCTTAATGCACGCTGTGCCTTTCCGACTTCCTTACTACGCCCCCATGCATTTATTACTGCAGTATATGTCCTCACATTTGGTTGAACTTTAGGATCGCGAGTGGTCTCGTAGAGCTTTTCCATGTAAGAAAGTAATTCGTGTGCTTGTGCAGCAGAATTCTTCTCTCTACTTTTTGCATAGGCATCAATTACAATGGTAAAAGTTTGGGCATTGGGATTTTCAAGCTCCTGATCTTCAATCATTTCTAATAAGAGTTCATGAGCTCGCGCAGCTGGATTCCATTCCCCACTTTTAACCCAAGCGTTCATCAAGGCATTGTATGCGCTTACATTTGGGGTAATACCATCGTTTTTCATTTTTTGAAAAATTTCATCAGCTTTATATGGAGCATTTTTTTCTCTACATCTAGAGTAAGCATTAATAAGGGTGGTATAGCTCCACACATCTGGAGATAAATTTTCCAATCCTGGGATAGTGCTGGTATCATTTTGTAATTTCTCTATGATTCGATGGACATCCTCATGGCACTTCATATGTCCAGATCGTGCGTAAGCACTCATAACAGTGTTGTAACTTATCAGATCTGGTAGTACATGTGGTATATGTAATGGTGAGTTTTTGTCTATCATGGCCTCTAATAATTCCTCCGCACCTAATCCATCTCCAACGCGGCTGTAAGAATTCAACACGGTATTAAAGCTTAAAACATTTGGTTTGGGAATCTGGGTTCGATTATTCATATGTATGTTGTTACTTTTTTGCTTCATTGAAGTAGAAGATGACATTTCTACCATCAATGTTAGTAAATTTTGAGCCCTTTGGGCAGCATTCTTGTCGCGAGATCTACTCCATGCTTTTAAAACAGCGTTGAATGTTTCGATCGTAGGTATAGGTTGTTGAAAATGTGGCGACTGTGTGTTGGATTGCTGTTTCTGGATCATTCCTTTAAGAACATTTTCAGCTCGAACCGCATCTTTAGCAAGTGCAAATGCATCAATGACAGTGGTGAATGAGACTACATCTGGATAAATATTGTACTGCGATTGCATAGAATCAAGAAGATCTTTTGCTTTCTTTGATTGGTGCGATCTGGCATATGACTTCAAAACAGTGTTTAAAGTGATTAGATTTGGCGTGGCTTGTTTGCGACGGTGCTGATTATGAACTTGGTGTTGAAATAATAGTTGAACTTTATTTACATTTCTGTTTTGCGCATATGAATTCAAGAGAGTGTTGTAGGATATAGTGTTTGGTTTGATGGATATCTCGCAAGAATCTCGAAGATTGTCATTTTCAATCGTCTCGAAAATTTGTTCAGCTGTTTCGACATCGTCAGACTTCACTAAGGAAGCCAAAATCATATTAAAAGTGCTCACATTGGGTTTAAGAGATTTCTTTTGATGATTGTTACACATGAAGTAAAAAATAGAAAGAAGGAGCATAGATGCATTCGCATAGTCCGGTTGTACATCATTAGTGATGCTCGTCAAGTATGAGTTATATGCAAATGTGGTGTTCAAAATAGAAGGAACTTTTGGTATAACTCCGGTGGGAATCTGTAAATTGGATGCCTCTTCTTCTATATGTAATTGCAGTGCTTTTCGACGCTCCTCATTGGACTCTACTTCATCTTGGCATTCATTTTTGTTGATTTCCATATCTATTTCCTTAATCATTCTCATTTGTGAAGGTAAATGACTGGTGAATGAGTTTATTTGAAAGTTCTTTTGTCGGAATAGCAAATTCTCATTTCTTTCAAAGCGAGAGGTTGTCACTAACGTTTTAGTAGTGCCTAAGCTAGATATTGAAAATGCATTCGAAATATGTGGCATCCATAAACTGCTCAAGATCGTGTGATACGTGGAAAGCCTCATTATGTACACTTCTTCCTTTTCGTAATTTAATGGCTACTCATAAAGAATGGATTTCTTTCCTTGCAAGGTGGTAAGTTGTGTCTTTTTGAAACTGATTTGAGATTTTCGGCGACTCTTTGTTCAACATCCATGTAACTCTCAGCAGTGCCAGCAGATGAGATACTTTGACTTGCTCACCTAACTTTTTCCTTACTATATAGATCTTTCATTAATACGTGTCATATTTGATCTCTACGTAAAAGATATTGAACAGAATTCAATTCAACGTAAAATTGCTGTAGAATCCTTTTTTCATTGCACTATGCTGACGTATGAAAGAAATTGTCAAATTTTCTCACAAAACTCCCGTCACTTTTTGAACTAAAACAACAAAAAATGATGGAACAAAAATGAAACATTCAAACATTGAATAGAAGCAGTTATTTTGAAAGAGATAATATTGACACTTCTACTATTGCAGAGAATGAATAATTATGGTTATAAGCGATGAATGAAGATTTTCTAGTCTTCACTTCAAAGGCTTTCATGGAAATGATGTTTACATACTCTACTTTTAAAATATTCGTCTACGTTGACTAACTTTCATTTTGTTCATGATATGTAAGCGACATTCTCACGGCTAGAATTATCACAATGTTGTTGTTTCTTTGATTTCTTAGGAGCATCGACAAAGTATGAAATTCTGTCCCTCAATAAAGTTTTGACAGCAGTCTTCCCCTGCAATTTGAATCAGGGAATCGTTAAGGAACAGAATACACAGTTGCAAATATTAAAATTTCATGCAAATGGTATCTTTGAAAGAGATTTATTGTGCACCACTTGTAAATTATTGGCTCATGATTTCTATAAAGAGCTCCTTCAAAATTGCCATGAGGGGATAGGAAATAGTTGAAAACTGCTACAAAGTTTCGTAATGGAGAAATTATAATTCATTTTTGATTGGTTCGTGGTTCGTTTCGGAGATCCACTTGGTAGTCCATATGGTTCTTTTTTCTTGCTCGTTTGCTTCAAGAACACGAAAGTATCACATCCGGCAGGAGATGATATCGTTGGACTGGGGATATTTCATTCGTGTTTCACCATGACATCGATTTACATAGAATATAGGACTTCCTAGGTGGATACGTGAAACTCCATAACCGACCTAAGTGGGATTCAATATTTGGAATTCAGACGCAGTTGTTTTCATTGAAAAAGAGAGCAAGTCTTCTTTGCGTTGAGGGGTACTAACTACTTATGACTTTGACACTCCTTCAGCTGTTTCAATTCAATTTTTTTTCAAATGGTCCTCATAAACAAAGCTGAACAGAAAAGTAATCTTGTGGGGAAGATCAGGAAAATATTTAGATCCGTTGTGTTTCCAACCATCTGCATCTTTTACGCCTTTGTTGGTATTCGAAAATACACGGAACATCTCAATATTAGTAACGAAATCAATTCCAGCAACGATCAGAAGATAGACACGCTCATCGATACCGATTACGAAATAGATTGCAGTATTGTTCAAGACGAAAATTGCGAAAAGAAGACTTCCGATATGGTCCCGAATCTTTCACAATTCTCTTACTCATTATTTTCGGTCCTTGCTAAATCAGAAAATAATGACACCTCCAACAATGTGCTCATCTCCCCTTTTTCAATTGCTTCGGCTCTATCCCTTGTGCTTTCTGGCGCCACAAAGGATAGTGCGTGTCAAACAGAACTACTAGCTGCACTCTCAATATCTTCTCCTATGGATTTACCGACACTTTCAAGTCAAATTCTAGGATCTTCTTCCAAACTTCAAAATTCGAAAGATAATGATGGAGTTAGTTTCAAATCTGCAAACGGAATTTGGGTGAAAGATTCTATCAAACCATCGTTTATCAAAACGGCTCAAGAATCTCATTTGGCAACAGCTGCTGAGTTACCACCTACTTATGACACTATTGATGCTTATATCACTGAACAAACAGAAGGTTTCATTTCCAATATGCTGGAAGGTCCAGTGGATCCTTTGACACAAGCTGTGCTAGTGAATGCAGTTCATTTCAAAGGGAAATGGCAGGACCAATTTAAATCAAAATTTACGGCTGAGAAATCATTTTATACCATGGACGGTGCCAAGCATAAAGCAAATTTTATGTTTGCATCTAGAGAAATGGATGTCGCAAAGGACTTGGAAAAGTTAGCTGGAGGTAGTATGGTGGTGCTTGATTATAAGACATCTGTTGACCCTACGGAACCTATTTTTCGTCAAGTATCCCCTTTTCGTGCCTTATTTCTGTTACCCGCTGAAAATACTCCTGATTCCATGAATGCTTTACTATCGAGTTTGGAATCTCTTGGCACAAAGACTACATTGGATAAATCTTTGCAACAACTTATGAATCAAAGGCTCCGTTATCGAAAAACGGAACTCCTACTTCCACGTTTTAAGGTATCTTGGGGTGTAGAATCTCTCAAACCTCATCTCATTGGATTGGGCATGAAGACTGCTTTTAGTACCGAACCAATGAGCAATAATAGGCCCAAGTTTGACCAAATGTCGGATGACCCCATGTTATACATAGACGATGTTTTGCACAAGGCAGTCATGGAAGTTACAGAAGAAGGTACAGAAGCAGCTGCCGCAACAACAGCCATCATGATGACACGATCTATTTCTCCCCCACCGCTTAGAGTGACTTTTAACCGTCCATTTATTATGATAGTACTTCACACGGAAACAATGACACCTTTATTCATGAGTCGAATAGATAAACCTGATTTTATTTGAGGACGATCTCATCAGCAGTAGTAACTAAGAAAGCAGTGAATCCTAGCATTGTTGTTCTGTCTACTTTTGCACAATGGTATGAATGAGCTCTGTAACTTTTTAACATAATGAAACTTTAATTAATTGATTTATACAAAGTAAGACATCAAATAATAAACTTTATTTTGAAGTCTCATGTGAGCAATGTTTGCATTGATTGCTCCAGTGCATCCAATCTTTTTTTTTGCTTATCAGACTCATACCAGTAATATACAGCACCAGCTACTGTTATAGCTAACGCTAAACTTGATGCGAGCATACTGGCATCACTACTATCATCTTCAATCGCATCAAATTGATCTTCTTGTTCCCTTGCGGCCCTAATGTCCGCGAAAAGTGCAATCACCATGAGAGAAAAATCAAAGGAGCCATGCAGTAGTAGAGATGGAGTAATTATTCGTCCGATTCTCATAGTGCTCTCTTTTTCAAGAGTATGCCGACAAACATTGATGCTTTGTATCGCAGCAGCTAGTGGATGAATTGGGAATGCAGATCTTGCTAGCAAAACACCAAGTTCTTTGGGATTAAATTTGTTGCATAGAATACGAATCGATTATTATTGACCATGTGAAGGTAAACAAAAATATAAGGAATTTGAAAGAGATATGAGTACCTACCATTTTGAACATCTCCTCCCGAATATACAAATATATACAACAAATTCTCACAGCATGCGCTTTGCAGATTACAAGATTCAGTAAATAAGAAACGATATTCTAAAACAAACAAAGGCATAACAATCTTGTACTTACAACCCTAGAGCTACAGCAACCATAGCAATAGTTATTCCAACTCCAATTATATTCAAACTTCGTTTTGGAGCGATGATATTTAATTCTGTTTCTGAGGGAATATCATTTGTCGTCTCCTGTTTTTGAACTTCGCTATCTTCATCATCACTATGGTCTTCCTCTTCAACATCATCTTCTGCTTCGGTTGCCACTTCTCTCAAACTTGGGTCCAATAACATATTAGTTTCTAGTATCATTAGGTCTGGATGTTCTACCATTATATAACCAAAATATTTACATAATTCTTCCACTGTTGCAGCCAACAAAAAGCTATTGAAAAAAAGGTATGTCACAGCCAATGTCGGATATACCATACCTATTGTTGTCAATACATTGTCTCCTTTATCATTGGAAGCTTCTTGTGGTTCTATCCTTCCACCCAATGCAGCAGCTGTAATAAGGAACACTTCGAGAATAATCGATATGATGCTCTCAAAGCAGATGGCGATTCCAGTAATAAGAAGGAATCCACACGCAAAGTATTTTATGACAGCATCTAAAGAGAGCTCAAATTTGTGATTTCTCCAATGTATTACATAAAGTATCAAAAACGCCTTTACCAGTCCAACCAAAGTTAGTTTCAAAATAAGAAATAAAATAAGAAATATAATCATGTCATAAAGAAGAACCCTACCTGAAGGAATGTCGCTACAAACTAATTAAAAAGATGAAAGAAGTCAAAATAAGAAGAAAAAATGTAAAAGCAATTGTGTGATGTCCGTTTTTGATGATACCTTACCACTAATACATTCTGATATGTGAACATTGTATTGAAAGAAAGGAATGATAATAGCACAAGAGAGACAATAACTGCTGCTAGAGTCTTCAGTAAGATTTTGGAAAGTTTAGAAACGGCTTTGTAGTGAGACCAAGGCTTGGGGTCTTGTGAGATTCTCAGTTTAACGATTTTATAATAGAAGTTTCCAAACGGCTATTCCATTTATTGCATAAAATAGAAAACATAAGTGAATAAAATTCATATTGTCGGCGTCAAAACGTTATAGAGTTTGTAACCTACCTCAAATGTTATGTAATCAATCCATTTTTCCTTTGGCTCTACAAGTCTTTCCATTTCTCGTGCTTCTTGAGCTATGGCACAAATGCCGCAAACTTGACAGTAACATTTTGCACATATCCCACAAAACATTGCCGAAAAATATTTCCACAAACTTGTACACACATTTTCATGTGCCTCTAAGCTGGTCTCGTTATCATTTTCATCCCATTGGTCCCAGTGGCCATCTATTTTGTAACAACCAATGCAACATGCGTGGGCACATCCTGCATCAGTTCCAATTTCTTCATTTGTCGTTCCCGCTCTTTGCAATACTTCGTTCCTTTGTATTAATCGATCGTCTCGTCCTTGAATGCAATCCATAAGAATATAAGCGAACAACGTGAGTATTAAAATTTTACAGACAGTCTCGTTTAAATTCTGGTCCTTGATATAAAGAGCAGTATATCCAGCAAGTATGAAGATGATTAAAGGAACCAAAAGATGTAGGAACAAACGTTTCCTTAGGGGAGTTGGTCGCTGGCCTGTTAGTAAGTATCTTGTTCTATCATAGGAAAGTATGCCACAACATGCAATGGCGCAGCAGTCATATCTATTTCGGAACATATCACAGATTGAAGATGAGAATCCTCTGTATGTTTTCCTTCGTCGTGGCCAAATGGGAATTGCAACGGCATTGGGTTCTTGTGGACTACTTTGGTCACTAGTTGTTTGATCTTTCACAGTAACATCTCCCATATTTTGATAGTTTGTGGTGTAATCACCGGCAATGGCCTCATTTGGATCATAGGCTAGGCCTTTATGATTCACTTTCAGGTTAGTCATGCCTTAGTTTTCGCCCCGGAAGAAAGGATTCTTGCGAGGAAAAGAAGTCGTTATTAAGATCTCTTGAAAAACCGTTCCTGAAAAACGAAGAAAAAGTGACAACACTTTATCACAAAGTTACGCTCAATTTTTAATTTTGGTACGGTAAGCTAAGTTTCTCTTACTCTATGTAAATCAACGGTCATAAGATTGTCAAAACTAAGGAAATATTCTTTCATCCTGACAAATGTTTAATTTGAGCTCACATAATATTATCATTAGATAGTTTCAATTTTCTTCTCATTACAGTTCATAGAAACAAAAGCGAGACAAAAATTATGCATTATGAAAGTGCCATGTTTGTTGCTATGATTAATCCAAAATATGAAAATCTAAAAACGTTTCATGGATGATTCAATGAATCAAATTTGAATTTCCTTTCTGCAATTCCTTAGGGTAATTTTAGCAATTGGTTCTATCGATAATTAAGTCATTGGTTTTGGGTGAATAAAATTAACTTCAATCTAATTTCAAATTATGAAACTAAATTGATTTATATCTCTTATAAAACAACTTTCACATGCCTCTACAGCTTACATTTTCTTTTAAAAATGGTGAGTGAAGAAGGCAAAATTTACATCATATGGCCTCTCTAGAGAATATTCAAAAACCATTGAACTCATATTATGTTGTCATTTGCTTCATTCAAGGTTCAAGAATCATACTACGATGTGATGAATGGAGCAGATGATATTGCTGAAAAGTTGCAATGTCTCGATTATGAAGATCATTTCATCAAAGCTAGAAAACAGCATCCTCTTAACAAGGAACAACTTTTTCTCCCATCATCAAATACAGCTTTACAATTTCAATACTTTTTAGAGCTTGTATCTTGGCTTTTTACTCTGATCCAAGAAAAAAATGATGTATTTCGAATAGACAATTATGACGATCCTAATACAATAGTGCATAAAGTAATGATCAGATTGAGAGAAGCTGGGTTTGATGAAGACTTTCCTGCAACGAAATTAAAAATACCATATGGTGAATGCATCGTGAAATCACTTGACTTCTTGACAGATGTAGCATGTGATCGTATTGTAAAAAATAATCGCGAAATAAAATATGTAGGAGTATATCAAAATGGCATTTTGAAAGAAAATGAAACATTAGATGATAGTCTTGATGAAATATTTGATGAGACCTCTAACAATACTGATACCGATAGCGAGCCTGATGAGAATAATTTTTCAATGAATTCCGCAAGTGATTCTGTTATGAATGCGAATGTAGAATTTTCGGGCAATAATATTATCAAAAACTCTATTGATCCAATTGCATGGAGAGATGAATTGGAGAGGGTCGGATCAAGACTAAAAGGTAAGCCACACTCTTTCTATCAATTTTTTTTTTCCATAGAAAATGTTGATGATCATACTCCGTACTCTAGTTCCCCGCCATGATATTAAGGAAGGATGGAGAAATCATTTGGATGAAATGATATCTCAGCACAAAAGTGTGAGAATAGAATTTCCATCAACAGAATCTAGCTTACTTGCAATAAAAAACGATATGCATGAAGTGATGGAAAAAGTAGCTGCTCATGAAGACTATCTAAATAGCAAATTTGCTGATTTGTCAAAGGAGTATTCGAAGGTATGTCATGAATCTCTCACTTAATATAAAAGGTAGTGTTGTTTCTCATATTCATTATTGATTAGGTCAAAACAGAATCAATAAAAATGGAAGAATCATATGAAAGATCAAATCAGCATATCAGAAATCTGAGTGGTAGGCTCACTAAAATAGTTGATGAATTTGATAAAGTGAAAAAAAATCTTGAAAAAAAGACCAACACTATGTCTGACACGGGTCCACTGGTTGAAATGAAAACCAGTCTGCAAAGACTCAAGAAAGAAATTAAAGGACTTGATTTGCGCATTGGTGTTGTGGTAAGACTTCTTTCAACAATGTAATAACAAAATCGTTTTGTATCCCACTCTCTAATAAAAAGTTTGGGTTTTTCTACTTGTATGATGACATGTAAAACAGAATCACATGATTCGATCAAAACTTCAGCAATCAATGAAGTTTCCAAAGTTGCCAGATAAAAACCATAGCTACTATACCACCTCAGAATCAGAATCAGAATCAGAATCAGTATCAGAATCAGTATCAGTATCAGTATCAGATTCAGTATCAGAATCTGAAAAGGTATCAATGTAATGATTTTACTTCTTCTGTTCTTAAAATCCAAAGTCAAGCCTTTGTTTCCAAACTTCATTTCCAACAAATGTAAAAATCCAATTTGCTCTTAATTTATATTGTGTTTATTGTGACTCAAATTCATTAAGTTTTATGATGTGAAGACATATAATAAATTTGACTTCAATTGTTGTCTGTAGTAAAATAAAATTTCAAGCATACCTGAAAATTGTTGTAACAAAATTAAATATTTACTTTTTAGGTGAAGATTCGTCTTCACTTTGGAATGTACCAGAATGAAAGGAAGTTGACTTAGAAAGTTTCAAATCTTCAGCATCAAACGAAGTTTCTGAATCATCAAATAAGTCAACCTCTTCAGGTGATTTTCTATCTTCAATTTGTTTACTTTTAGGATCAGCAGTTAAACCACCAACATATAGACTTTTCAGATATCTATTTAAAACTTCAAGTTCTACCTTTCTTAATTTCGTTTCCATACCATCATCAATTGCAAATCTATCTGCATCTTTGCTATCCGGTTCTAATTCGATGAACGCAGCGCCAGGATATTCTTTTCGAACTTCGGCTTCTATGTGACGTATTTCACGCTCAACCGCTCTCATAATATCTTCTGCATACCAGCTCAGCAAAACATGAAGATCCTGATCTAAGGACTCTTTGGCTTCCATGAATTCTTTTTGATACCTGGGCATAAGTTTAGCTGCTAGAAATGTTCCGTCAAAGTCAACTTCGGCTTTATAAGAAAAACTATCTGGGCCCGTCCACTGACTCTGTACAGAATGAACACCGTCAATCGATCGTCTTCTCAACAAAATTTTCTCAATACCAGCTATAATCTCTGGATCAACAGATTGTCCAAGAAGAAAACGTTGATTTAATCTAACTAATATTAATCCCATACCAGCCAAAAGACCTGAAATTCCGACTCCAGCTAACCCATCAAAAATCGGCGAGCCCGAGACAGCTGTTAAACATATACCTGTACTCGCTATGATGATTCCTAAGCAAGCAGCACCATCTTCCAAAAGAATTGCTAACGTTGCTGGATCTCTTAGATTGACTACATGCTTGTAAAATGATTTATTCTCCGGTTTGGAATCCCAAACACCGTTCAATGTTCTAGAAAAGACCCATCCATCAATTGCTAAACTGAGACCTAATACTCCCCAAACATGCCATGTTATGTCTTGTAGTGAAGGGTTCATCAATTCTTCAACACTGTGTCTCATGGATACCCCTGCTCCTAACCAAAACGTTCCTAATGCTGAAACTAAAGCCCAAAAATACATACTCTTTCCATATCCGTATTGGTGCTTTCTATCGGCCACTAGTCCAGAATCTCGTAATCCTAAGAGTAATAGAGCTTGATTTCCACAATCCACAAGTGAGTGCACGAATTCAGAAAGCATAGCAGAAGAACCAGAACTAGCCCATGCTCCGAGTTTGGCAACTGCAATGATACAATTACCGTAGAGGGCACGTTGTATATTTATGGATGTTTTTGCTCTAAGTGCTTGACCCCTCTTTCTTTGAAGAAGTTCGATATAGTTGTAGTATTCATCTTGATTCGTAGGAGTTTGATGGTGATTACTATCCTGAAAATCAAATTTTATGGATTCTGGAGATGAACGCTCAGACTCTTTCTTATTTGTGTCAGGAGGTGTCGACTTTGTATTTATAGTTCGCCCAAGCACTAGATTATAGTTGTGTGTGTTCCATTTATTTCTAGATTGTCGCCTTTGCTTATGTTCTATCATAATATTCGTGTAGATACTTTTTGTAAAGACCGATAGAATTTCTCTTACTTGATTCTGAGCATGAAGCAAACGAAATTCTCTGGCGATTTTTTCATTGATTTGGTGCCTTTTCCATAAATTTGTTTCCCATTTGAGATTCAATTTATCCAAATTCTGTTGTAAACTGATGTTTTCTTTTAATTCATTTTGATGTAATTGAAATTGGCAAAATGGACTTTTCGAACGCAAAAATATTTTGTGTCCATCTCTGAAGCTGTCCAAAGGTTTTGCTTTGCTTGGCCAATCCTTTTCTGACGATGGACAAAGAAGATCCTTATGTGAAGATACGCATCGGCTTTGTGGCATTTTGACTGGGGGACATTTGCTTGGGTTATTTCCATAATATGACTTCGATATTTGAGTTCCTATCTGCCCATAATTTACCGATTGATTCTTCGATATTTTCATATATGAAGAAAAGCTTTTCAAGTTCATGGCTCCAGCATTTCTTCCACCACATCGTGTTATTCTGCAAGCTGAGATCATTTTAGCCTGCACTTTTTGTACATAATGACGAATATTAAGCAGTTACGTTTAGAAGTTAATGATGATATCTCCTTTATTATTTGTAAATGGTGAGATGCACACCTGTAAAGGAACAGTACTGGAAAAGTTTTTGTCACTGATAGGACGCCAGATTGATTGACAAAGAGAGAGAAGCAACTGGGCAAAATATTCTGTTGACATGAAAACTTTCATGCGAACAAAATGTTACTGTACCATAACCCACATACCTCTACGTTTATTATACGCATATTTCATCTTGGTTTAAGTGAAATCTCCCTCATCATGAGAACTTTTAATTACGACAAATGTTTGCAAAACAAAACCGTTAAAATTATTTTCATGTCCTCTCCTATCAACCTACGTATGCAGCATGATACAAAAAAAATAGAAAAGATTCGGTTCAGCTGGACTGTGTTTTATAAAAATATTGCATTCATAACAAATCCGTTTGTATAAGCACACATGTCTGTGAACTTCGAGCCAATCATTGTAGTCATATATCCAAGAATATTATCAAATTTGGCTCCGTCGAGGTGCTTTTTCAATGTATATCATATAAGTCTTTAAACTAAATTTGTAGATAGTTTATATCGAACATTTGAGAAATTTAAGACCTACAGATTTTTTGCGAGTCTTCTCTCAAGTGTTTATTCTTCGCTTTAGTGAAAAATTGTATTCTTCTGGCAAATGATGAATCATAATATTGAACGCAAAAGTTACTTGAAGAAGCCGTCATACAGTAACAATTTTTTCGACAAAAAGACAAAAACAAAAGTGATTGAGGGGCCTTAATAGCAACTTATAAATTATTTCTCGTTTGAAGAAATAAATAGGATCTACAACTGTGAATCTACATTTCTATTATCTCCTCAAGATGAAAAAAAAGCAGATGTGAGGGAATTTTCTGTCTACTGCTGGCATCCAAAACACAAGAAGAAGAAACCGAGATATAATTGTCTACAAGCCATCATGTTATGTACGACATAAATACTGTGACGAGACTTTTTTGGCCAATTTTTTAGGAAAAGTTGACGTACGTCATTTAATGATTCTGATTGATACTTAGATAGAGAATCTATCAACCGCTGTAAGAAGTGGCGACAACACTCTCGTATTCGTACTTTTGAAAGCTCTCAGTTTTATCATCTCTAATAATGGTACTTTTAAAACATAGTGGAAGCCGCCATACTAAATTTTCTACACCAAAAATAATAACGGTAATGAGAACTGATTAGGGGAAAGATATGACGAACATAATTTTGGATCTTATAATCGTGATGTGTAGAATTAATTAGAATACAGCGCACACTTTCGTTACGTAGGTGAGTGTAGATTCAATTTCGTCTGTATGTTGAAAACTCATACTTGTGGTACTGATATGAGAAACATTTTACGAAAGATCTTGAAGAAGCCCTTTTTCGTTAACATTTCAAGAAGTCACATAAAATACATCAGCGCTTATATTTTCAATGTAAGTGCTTCGTTACTCAATTTTATCAAATGAGTGCAACAACCTGCAAATCCATGACTTATCTCTAGAGGTGTGCAAGATTATTGGAAGAATATGAAATTATTTTTTTCTCGAAACAAGAATTACTTTGATGCTCTTTTTAGACTACATTCAAGGACAAACCGAAACAGTTGTTAGAAAAACATATTCTGAAGGAGTGCTATGGGCGTTTTGTCCTAGTTTAGAGCTTGCATCTTTTTTCTCATGTAAAACACCTTCACTTAATCTCTCACATATTTTGATATTCAATTGGTCGCTACAATTCAAAATCAGAAAGTCTTAATCATGCCAGAACGTAAATATCTTATTGGAGGAAACTGGAAATGCAACGGAACTATTGCTTCCGCGAAAGAGTTAATCAAAGTTTTCAATGAAGCAGGAACCATACCAGAAAATGTTGAAGTAGCTATTGCCGCTCCTTTCATCCATATTGGACTTGTACTCGAGGAATTGCGTAAAGATATTGCCACTAGTGCACAGAATTGTGCCGCATCTCCCAAAACTGGAGCCTTCACCGGTGAAATTTGTGCTTCTCAATTAGTTGATATGGGAGTAACTTGGGTAATTATTGGGCACTCTGAGCGCAGGGAGGGATTTGATATGGCTGGTGAGGATAGTGAGCTTGTTGCAAAGAAAGTAAAGACTGCTCTTGATGCTGGACTTAAAGTTATGTTTGCAATTGGTGAGAAAAAAGAAGAGCGTGAGGCTGGTATTACCATGAAAGTCTGCGCTGAACAAATGGCACCTGCCGCCAAGCTTCTATCTGAAGAAGATTGGGCCAATGTGGCTATTGCCTATGAACCAGTTTGGGCTATTGGAACCGGTCTTACCGCAACTCCAGAAATGGCTCAAGAAACACATAAATCAATCCGTGACTGGGTTTCTGAAAATGTCTCACCTGCTGTTGCCGAAGCAGTACGCATCCAATATGGAGGAAGTATGAAGGGAGCAAACGCAAAAGATCTTCTTGCACAACCTGACATTGATGGAGGTCTTATTGGAGGAGCTTCTTTGAAAGCAGATTTCTTCAATGTTATTAACGGCGCCCCCTAATTTGTACGTCGAGCTAGTTTTCCTCTTGTACCTAAATTGTTCACAGAACCCTCAAGCTTGAAAGTTTTGTGACCCAATAACTTTAAACATGTTTAATAATACCTTTTCCGATACTGATAGCGCATTAACTATTTTTATTCTGAAAATAGATTTTGTATTTACTTGACCTACTTTAGCAATTATGATTTCACCCAACTTTTTTTCGCAATCACATTGTTTTCAAATTCTTACGACAATTTAAAACTCATTAAAATTATATTTAAGTTTTAGGAAGGAAAGATTTTTGTTGTTGTCAAGAAAAACATGGCGAATGAAATCCCTAATTCATCTCTATCTTCGCCCTCAAAATTAATTCGAAGATTTTCACAAGTCAAAGTTTATTCTGAATTCAAAGAAATTTTCAATTTGGTTGATCGGGATGGGGGAGGCACTATAACAGCAAAAGAAATGGGAAAATTGATAGAAACATTGGGAATTAGTGCAACTCCGGAAGAAGTGAAGCACCTTATAGCAGAAATTGATGATGATCGTAACGGTGCTATTGATTTTCAAGGTGAGGAAATTTTGCAATAAAAATATTACCTCGGATAAGTAGGAAAAAGCTAAAAATTCCCTCACTTTTTCACTGAAACAAATTACTTCTGATTATAATGCATAGAATTTGTTTCTGTAATGTCACGCAAAGTGAAGACAAAATATGATTACAAAGAGGTTGAAAAAGCTTTCCGAGTCTTTGAAGGTCTACCTCATTTAAGAAAAAATGAACAAGATACAAAGGTTAAGACTAATACTAATAAAAAGTCTTTTTCAAATTCCAATGTGGGAGAATCTGGTTATTCTGGTAAAATTCATTTTGATGTCCTTCACACAGCTCTCACTCAGTATGGTTCAAACCCTTTGAGTGGCGAGGAAGCGTCTGAGTTATTGAACCAATTAGAACCAGATGAAGACAAAATGTTAAGTTATTCAGACTATATTGATTTAATGACAAATTAAGAATTTCGAGTCAAATGAAAATGTCTGAAAAATATAATGCATTTTATGTGCAATTAGGTAATAACTAATGAATTTTCACCCTTTTGTGCGACACAAGCAAATTCTGCAACAAAAGGTTTCTCAAATACGGTTTCTTGCTGAAATGACGAGAATGTATCATGACTTTATGATAAAATATTTAAATATATTGTTTGTTTAATCTTAGAAAAAAACAACTTTGTAATGTGACTAATCCATGATTGCGTCCTTTCTTATGCAAGGATCCAATGCTTAAAGTTTTTTCGCTTAAAAAGATAGTGATTGTTCGTTGCTGTGAGATAAAAGTTCCCATCATTTATATGTTGGTTTTGTGTAGTACTCTTTTTTTTCCATAAATTTTTCATGACAACAAAAAGGAAACACCAGATGTTAAAAAATACATCTCTACAGAATCTTATACTATATTTCACATACATACACCATAAGTGAATCTTAGTACAATGCATTTAATGAGTTGTTTATTTCTGCTATTGTTACAACAAAGTTGAGTGACGTAAATCAACTTTTTTGCGTACGAATCATTATTATCAATGTGTTGGTGAATCAAAGACTTACATGTTCTTTGTAGATGAAATTCGTAATTAGGACCGAAGAGATGTCGCATCTCCAGCGTGGTGCAATCCATCAGGGTTTAAATTTGGCTTCAGCTTCCCATGCGACAAAAATAGTTATAAATCGAAACTTGAAAGAGATCGTTTTCAATTTCCTTGACATATAATTACAACTCGAGAAGAAATCATGCAACTCCAAACATCCTCTATAACTGCATTTGCAGCACTACTTAGTCTATTTGCATCATGCCCTTCATCAAGTGCATTCACACCAGCTTCTTTTGTTAGGAACACTCACTCGCATGTGAACACAATCAAAATTGAAAAGCAAACTTCTTTGAAGATGGTAGATCCATCGATGTTTTTAGACCAAGTTAGCTCGAATGAGTTAATTGCCTATTCTGATGATCCATTGGGAGACTTACTTTTTGGAGCTAATGGACTTGTAATTGCCGGAATTTTGGCAACAGTTGCCGCCGTCGGACTTGGATTTGTAAGTATTTTCTTTTTGAACAGTTGCAGTATGGGTTTTTGACTAGAAAGCAAATTATTCACAATTGTGGTATTATCTTGTTTTTACAGACTGCTCTTTTACCAAAAGTAGGAGCTGCAAAATTTACACTCACTGAGGAAGAAGAAAGCGCAGTGAGCAGAGTTGAATTAGCTTTTGATAACAAAGCGTGGGAGCAAGAAATGACTGAGGAGGGTACAAAAGGCTACGTAAACAGAAGACGTCAAGCTAGTGAGGCGAAGGAAAAATATCAAGATGGAAAAGTGGCAAGAGATGTAAAAGATAGGAGTCTCCGTTATTCAGAAGCTGATCTTGGTTTTATTGCTTGCCTTATTCGTGCCGCTGAACCTCAACCAGGAGATACGCTTGTTACTCTTGGATCTGGTGCTGGACGTTCTACTTTGGGAGCAGCCACAATTTTTCCTGGGTTTAAGAAATGCATCGGGGTGGAGTTTTTGCAACCATTAGTAAAGCTTAGTAACTCTTACAAGGGAAAAGTTAGGGGAAGGAAAGCTCCTGTAGAATTTGTCAACGCAGATTTTGCCGAGTACGATTTGTCCAGTGCTGATATTGTATTTGCTTCAGCTACTTACTTTAACAACGGGGATTTGGAAGCTGGATTAGATTCTTTGCCATCTGGCGCGAAGGTTATGATCATTGACAAGAGACTTGGAGGTGGATTTCAACTGGTTACTCAAGTTGAGGACCCATCAGGTGACTTGGTATTAAATACAGGCTACGTCTTTGAAAAGAACTAAAAAGATATATTAAAATACTAACATGCATTCATACTAGATGGCTATCTTTTTGCAAAAGACGAATCCAGTTTTATATTTAACAACCATAATTAGAATATTTAAATAAAAGCATTTGGAATCTATACGTATCTTTTGTTTGTATGTTTCAAGAGTATTTGAGTGATTGGCAATCTGCAGTGAACAAACATATTAATTTGGTCGTTTCCTTTTAGCAAGTCGGCTTTCCTTCATAGCGTTTAAATCTTTGTGAATAGATGCAAAAATAGAAGTATCCCGACCTTTCTTTTCCGCTAACAGTTCCAATATTTGCACAACAATGGCTGATTTAAGTTGAACAAAATGTCATCAAAAAGATACTTTCATAAGAACATGTAATCGATCGATAGGGAGAGATTTTTTTTCATAGAATCATTTACGAATAACTTACATGTTAAAATTTCGACATCAATATTGAGCAGTTCCGTCCAACTTTTTCCGTCTACTGATCTAATGCCACACATTTTTGCAGAAATGAAAATACAAGCCATGGCGATTTGTCTTGCATGATGTTGTAAACAAAGACTAGTATATAGAGAATCATTTGCCATACTCATAGCCTTTTGCACCAATTCATTCATCAGTTCTTTCGAGTTTTTACTTTTATCAATATACTCAATTTTTTGATTTTGCGTGGGATTCATTTTTTTTACTTGTTCAATGAGAGGTTTGTATGGATGATCAATGGAAAGTTCAAAAGCTATCGTGTGTAAAATCACTCGTTCTAGAAGCAAAGTACGTTCTTTCAATCTCAAAAACTCGTCCCCTTTGGTATCAAGAAGCTCTATCTTTTTCCCAGGTTTGCGATTTTTGAGTTGATAGCACTTTTGGATGACCTGAGAAAGTTTTTTAGGTGCTTCCTCTGTCTTCGCAGCGAGCAAAATACAGGCTATAGCAACTTCAAATCGATCATGTTCTGCAAACGAGTGCTTCGCGTAGAAACGATGGAAAAATACCATAGCAGTGGCCACAGGTATGCGTGACAATGCAAGGCTTCGTCCGGCTTCATCGATGAATCGACATGTTCGCCGCCTTTTCAGTCGTTCGTCCTCAACAGATATATTGTCTTTGCGAGAGGGAAGTTTACTTTCATCAAAATAAGCCACACTGTCGCTTGATAATGAGGGTGGAGGTGGACGTGACCTATTTGCATGCTGGCGTGAAGCTGGGGGTGGTGGGGCAGGTGGTTTTGGCGGTGGTGGTGGACGAGACGACATCTTGCTTGAGTTTCTATCTTTTTTATTCACAGTGAAAGGATGTTTAGTATCTTATATAACGTAGAATGTACGTGGATTGAAGGATCATATTTCTTTTTTTCATGGAGAGGTTTTTTGTTGTAGTGTACGACGTATGTAGGATAGTTATTCATAGTATAGTGTAATAACCTCTCACTCTATTTAAGCAATCTGGTTATCACCCTATATCAGGTTATAGAGCCCTTTAATCGCTCCGAAGCGAT
>Ga0209092_10001997_pt1 | contig 19192 bp, 18 predicted proteins | sample FraStrMetagenome_FD_187446 | JGI IMG/M metagenome (GOLD analysis project Ga0209092, IMG submission 187446) | Marine eukaryotic phytoplankton communities from Arctic Ocean - Fram Strait ARC3M Metagenome (SPAdes) (version 2) | ecosystem: Environmental > Aquatic > Marine > Oceanic | place: Fram...
ATTTTTATCATGATTGAAGGTCATGCTGGTATGATCTGGGGAGAAGACGCACCTGAAGAAAAGAAGGTTGAGACTCTTCAAGTTCCCGAGGCTGTAGAAGAATCAGCTTAAATATTTTGTGTTTTGATATATATGAATAACGTCATCAATCTCCGATATTCTTATAGTGAGGAAGTATATCTCATTTGGTGTCTATTTATTTCAGCGCAATCTACTTGTGTTTCATTGAATAATTAGTGTAAGAAAAGAATTTTTATTTTTTCTTGGGGACTCTTTTATTTTTTTCCTCTTCCAATTTTGGGTTTGATTGCAATCACTATTAATTTTTTTCTTTTATAACCATCATAACTATGAGGCTTCATAGGTACAACAAAAAAACTACACTTGTATTAATAAGAAATTTCTTTATTTTGATCTTCAAACATTCTCGATTTGTAGTTTTTTATGTTTCGATGAAAACAGAAATTTATTCTCTCAACAGTGCATAAATAATGCTAGTTTTTGAATTTTTTCCTAGTATCTCATATCAAGAAAAATCTGGAATATATCTTAGCTTTCTGTGATAAAAGGAGTTCTTCTTTATCCGCAGGCAAGACACATTATGATAAGAGAAGATCTTTTTTTGTGCACCAAACACCACTGAATCCTTCGAATAAGTGAATCTTACATTTCAGAGTTTATTTTTATTTTTATTTTTGTTGTTGTGTATGGAAGGCATCATACCTGATTTGTTACTCTTATTAGCTATAAATTGTTACATACTCAGTCATTGCAATTAAAAAAGGTGTGCGATATAAGTTTTTAATGTCATGGTACGTCTTTACATTATACGCCATGGAGACCCTGACTATGATACCAATCGCGAAAATGGAGGGACATTGACTGAACATGGACGGAAAGAAGCTGAGTCTCTCGCGCCTTTTTTATCCCAAAAGGCTAAAATAACACATGCATACTCTTCTCCTCTCTATCGAGCCCGTCTCACAGCACAATTAGGTTTAAAAGATATTGATGATTTTAACACTCTTGAGAAGTTTGAAAGTAATTGCGTAGTGGAAGAATGGAGTCGTGAGCTAAGTTCTTGGAGAGTCAAAGGAATGATCCAAAATAATGGAAGTGGAAAAGATTACGCTATGTGGGATTTTCCACCAAACTTAATAAGAAAACAATTGAATGGACTGGTGAACGAAGTGTCTGATGCAAAGAGTGAAGAGGAAAGATGTGACCCCAAAAATTGGTATGAGAGCTGCCCTGAGCATTCCGCCTATATCACAGAATACAATGAAGTTTGCAAAGAATCAGATGATTTTCTATCACGTCATGGAATCATAAAATGTCAATATACAGGACTATATAAAATGAGCAAAACAGAAATGGCTAATCCAAGCAAACGAGAAGCCCGCATAGCAATCTTCTGTCATTGTGGTCTTGCATTGACATGGCTGTCTCATTTACTATCTATTCCTCTGCCTTCAGTATACTCCTCTTTCTGGTTAGCCCCATCGTCCGTCACAACAATTTTATTTGACGAGCAACCATCTAGACATCAGGTTCTAGATCGCAACATTAGTGAAGACATTGATTTCGTTTATATGACCCCACGAGCTCTTTGTGTTGGGGGCACTGATCATATGTCGATGGCTGGATTAGAAACGAAAAACACGTACAAAGAAGAATGGAAAAGGCCAAGTGGTATTAAGCACAATTTTTGGTGATGTAATTTATTGGGTATTATTATCGCATTCCATTTAGATTAATTTACACCTTGAAATGGATCTGATTACAAACATCAGATTAGAAACAATCCTTTAACATTTTTAAATATTTAGATTTTTCAGCACCCTTTCAAAAACCAATTCCCATTCATCGACAACTTGTTTCTGGTTATAGAGTAGATCATGATTTTGGCAAATTTCTCTTTCAATTCTTTTCCTGTACTGTTCATTCTTCACTAAGTCAAAAACTGCTTCAACGTATTCATCTTCATTCTGTACAATCAATTTTCCAGTGATATTCATCACCTCAATCATTCCTGCAGTTAGGCCGGGGACAGTCTGGAGCGCTGGTAATGTAACAATTGCTTTGCACATGCTAAAAGATTCGATGGAAGTTATCCCACCTCCAAATGGAAACGGATCAAGTAAAACAACACTTTTCTGGATGAGGCTATTGAATTTATCTTCATCCTGAGTTGGAATAAATTTGAGCCTATTGGAGGTTTTTTCGGATATATTAATTCGAGAAGAGAGCCTATCACAAATTGGTGTAACAATAAAGCGTATGGAAAATTTACAAAGAGTGTCAGAAAAAAGCTAATACTTTTGTAAAGTTTTCTGTATGACTTCCTTACTTTTTCTTCCAGAAATATTTATTCTTGTCGTAAATGGTAACAATAAAGATATTGTCATCACGTTCGAGAATTCTGTGCAATATCTGGTCAAACATTGGATGAAATTTTGGCAAGGTCTGAGGACATAAAACAATGATACCATCTTTTGGAATGCCAATAGTTGAGACATCAAATGATTTCTTATTAATTGCACGAGGTCTCATTGGTTTCATGTAGTAAAATGACAAGGAGTCCATCCGTATGAGCTGCTCTGTGAAGCGTTCTTGGCCATCGTTTTTCTCAAATCTATGACAAAAAAATTTGATTAATTTCATTTTTGATCAAAAGCTCCAAAATCTAAGAAATATACTTACAAATCACTTGTGATAAAATAGTCCATGTTGTCCAACCCTGTAGTTGTAGGATGGCCCCAAAAACAAACTTGTATCTTCGCTAAACGGCTTGAGGCCCACATCACCGAACCAGGATGCATTCCAATATCAGGATATACAAGGATATCTAAGCTCTCATCAAAAGGGACATTTCTGTTTTTCAGAAACATGCCCTCTTTCACATGAATGTAATTATCGCTACGTTCTCTAATTATATGTGTCCACTCATCTTCATCTTCCGTTTTCACAGAAGAAAATATAGTCACATGAAATTTTTGTCTATCTATATTTTGAATCAATCCACATATTAATTTACAAACTGAGTGCTTTCGGAAGTAATGGCTAGCAAAACCAATCCTTATCTTCCCGGCACTACTTCTTGCTGGATCTCGTAGAAGTTCATACCCTTCCACTGGGGAAAGATACACTCTTTCCATGCGAGGGTAAATAGTTCTGTATAATTCCCTGATCTCTTTCATTAAGGATTTATCATTATAGCCTTGGTAAACAATATAAAATGTTCCAGGCATAGACAGATGATTGAGCGAATCCAATTCGTATTTATCTTCACGCAGTAAAGTCAGTATTTCATTTATGTTTTGTTCTAGCCGCTCTCTTATATTTTGTAGTTCCGATTTGGAATCATAAATAACTGGAACCATCATTGCATTGCGGACAATTAAATCTAAATTTTGTGGCCGAATCATGGCAGCTTGCTGGAAGTGTTTCATTGAATATTCTACTAGACCTGAATCCTCTAATTGTATCGCTAGACCTATATGAGCATCAAATAATACCTGTAGCTCCATCTCGTTTAGCAAAGGTACTAAATCCTCTATTGTATGGAAGTTCAATAAATCCCGATGATCCTTCCAAGAATCTTCAAAAAATATTTCGTAGACTTTCTTCTTTGTAAAACTTGATGTCCAAAATATGTCACCTATACTATAACATGGATTATTCTCCAGATACATCAATGCTAATGGAGGCTTTGCTTGTGGATCATGCATTTTGGCAATGCTGTGGTACATACCTGACAGAATCAAGTTTCCTTTTATAGTTGCTAGATTTCCCATGCTATGAACGGAAGCGGCATAATGAGGTGATTCTTGAGGTATTGACACAAAGAAATGTTCAGCTTCGTCAAAATTTCCCTCACAAGACAGAGCCAAAGCATTTGTAAAGTTTAATGTTTCTACTGATGTGGCAATGTTGAGTGCATGCAATTTTGTTGATGCATGAAAAATAGAGATTACGAAAAAGAGATTTATTGGTAAGGCATTCATTCTAAAGATTTCAATTTGTTACTTCAATGCAGTTTACATAAGAATTTATTATCAGATCGGACAGAAAAATGATAAAAAGTAATCTTATTTTTTTGAAATTAAAATTTGAATTAGGTTTTATACTGCGGATAGAAGTAGTGGAGAAGTTCCTTCTGTGCAATAAAACGACATTTTGAAAATATTTTAGGACGAAATAGAACTAAGCAAATAGTAACATTTGAGAAATAATCATGGAGGTAAGATGGTATTGTTCAATAAAAGTATTTTTGCATTAATCAATAACTGATGTTTCTTTAGGTAGCGTACCTCTATACAAAGGCTCGGGCTGAATTTGGCAAGGAATGTAAATTTAGTGATAGCAAAACTGAAGTGCTTGAAAATATTCTACCAACTAAGGAATTTGATAAATTTTATCAAGAACGAAATCCTACAGTCACGAAATTCGATACCACGCCTGATATGAGTGAAACCGAGATCAACACGGAGCGCGTGGTTGTTAAAAACACTTCGATGCGTCATACTGAAGGAGGATGGCCAAAAGATGTTGATTTTACTGAGCAATCCGACGTTACACGATTTCGAAAAAAAGCAGAAAAAGATGAAGAATACCAACACGCGATGAAAGAACTTGGCCCGTTGGTTGAACGTTGTATGAGACAAAATAGCACAGTAAATATCTATGAAAAGTATTTTGATAATGAGAACACAGATCACCGTTCTGAACCACCAAGTGCAAAGGGTCTTGCTGTTTTTAGGGATCCTAGTGATGTGAAGAGGACAGCTACATCCATCAATTGGCACCCCGAAGGCGCATCTAGTGGTAAAATAGCTGTTTCATACTCAATTTTGAATTTCCAAGATAAGCGATTTGAAGATCCGAGCATGTCATCATATGTGAGAAATTCTAATGCCGTACTTATTTATGTTTTAAAATTTTCTGTTGTCCTTTTGAACTTATTCTTTCTGTCATTGATTCTATGTGTAAGTCTTATATATGGGATATTACAAATTCTAATACTCCTATTGTTGAACTCCGACCTCCATCCCCCCTTTGCTGTCTCCGTTACAACCCAAAAAGCAGTGAAACCCTCGTAGGAGGAAGCTACAATGGCCTTATCACATTTTATGATCTCAGAAAGCCCAATGCTCCAACAGGCCAATGCCTGCCTCATGAAAGTTCTGTCATTGAGAAGTCCCATCATGATCCAGTCAGTGATGCATTTTGGATATCTTCAAAAACAGGGCATCAATGTGCTTCTGTATCAACGGATGGTCAGATGATGTGGTGGGATACAAGAAAACTCTCCGACGGACCAATCGATTCAATTCTTTTATCTACAGATTCAAAGTCAGCTCACAAAGATAATTTGCAAAGTACGAGTATTACTCTTGGTGGAAGTAGCTTAGAATACAATAGTGAAGCTGGACCAACAAAGTATTTAGTTGGCACAGAACAAGGAATTGTCATGTCAGTGAATCTCAGAAACCGAAAAATAAACAACGGCGTAGCAGTATATGAAAATGGACCGGGTAAACACCATGGACCTATCTATTCTATTCAAAGAAATCCAACTCACAACAAATTTTTTTTGACTGTTGGTGATTGGACTGCTCGTATTTGGACTGAAGACTTAAAGACTCCAATCGTGACCACTAAATATCATACTAGTTACTTGACAGGAGGATGCTGGTCACCTACACGTACTGGAGTATTTTATGTCACCCGCATGGATGGAGTTGTTGATGTGTGGGACTTTTATCATCGACAAAACGAAGTTGCTTATAGCCATAAAGTAGGGGATACGGCTTTATCTACAATAAGCGTCCAAGGAAACTTGCAAGGTGGAGGTAAACTTGTTGCAGTTGGCGATGTTAATGGGACAGTAAGCCTTCTCGAGGTTTGCGATTCATTAGCAATTCAGCAATCAAATGAAAAATCATCATTAAATAATATGTTTGAGAGAGAAACAAAGAGAGAGAAAAATTTAGAAGCAAGAGAAAGAGAACTCAGGCGGGCAAAAGCTCTTCAAGAAGAGAAGGAGAAAGTAAAAGATGGGAATCAGAATAGTGATAGGGATGGCAAGATGGAAGAACTAATCAGAAAGATTGATTCAGATTTCTTGAAAATGATCAAAGAGGAAGATGAGGAAGGCTCTCCTTGAAATCATCCAAATGCTAAAGTTGATTGAGCAAATCCATTATCGCCATTGAGTGCTTTAAAATGTTGACATTGTACAAGTACTATTAACCATAAAATATTTTTGATGACAACATCATATTGCACAATAATTACAAAATAGGTTTCAAAATTAAATTTGAAACGATATTTATTGACTTATATCAAAACATACAATCATGTTTTCAGACACTTTATGTTAACCAAAAGAATACTGAATTCGAAATAAACTACCATAAGATGATCTTTACTTGAAATGTCCAAAAGTAAAGCTGGAAAATTTCGTGTGGAATGCTCTCCTCGGGATGATCGATTTTGTACACCGAGGGCTCAAGCTTCCTCGGGAAGGAGTATTACCAGTTCAGTAGCTGATTTCGGAACACCAAGGACTTATAGAGAAGACGCGTTAAGCTCTAGAAGCAGTCACATTTCATCCTCATCGGAGGGCGAATATGTTACGCCAAGGTTTGGACCAAATGAAAGTTCCAAACAAACAATTATAAATTATACTAATAGATTACCTCAAACAAATTATGTGATCCAAAATACAAGGAATAAAGATTTTGAAATTCCCAACCGCTTCTGTAGACCTCCTTTACCTCAACATAAGGGATTATTTGACAGCAACACGAGCAGAAACTTCGAAAGCTCATCTCTCGGAGTTGAGGAGGTTTTTAGTCTTGCTCGACATTCTAGATTTGATGATGTGAAAGATCTACTTTCACGAGGATTCTCTGTCAACACAAAAGACGAAAATGGAAATACCCTCTTATCTATTGCATGTCAAAATGGAAACAAACGAATTGCAAAACTAGCACTTCGATACGGGGCAGATATTAATGCAATAAATGTATGTGCTGTTTCTCTATTTATATGCTATAATTGCCTTTTCATTTGTACTGACTTTCCTTGGATCCTATTCTTTTCTAAGCACCGAGGAAATACAGCTCTTCATTTCTGTTACAGGCAAGGAACTAAAAGACAATTGCAAACTGTGCACGGAATTGAAGTGTCTCTTACTTTTGTGTGTTTTTATTTTCTTAATTATCTCAGGTATGGATTTGGAGAAAGCCTTGGAGCCTATCTCATAAGTAAAGGAGCAGATATAACCATCCTAAATCAAAATGAACAAATCCGTCATGGAGGACGATGATTCAATCATGTTCAGAAACTCCAACATACTAGCATGAGAAACATCGTAATGTAATTCTGAAATGATTCTGAAAATTCCATATTTAATGCTTCCTCGCTTATGAGCTTATTTTTAAAAATTCAAGCATATAATTTTGAAAAGGTGTTCAAGAGTTGAAGTGATTATTATTTGTTGAAAAATTCGAAATTCAAAAGAGTCAGATGATGCTACGAAGACACCTTCCTAGACGGAGATTCCACCGCATACAACCAGTAACGTCTAAGACTGATGTGCCAACTCTCTATAATGCGGTATTAAACCGTGACTTTATTGGAGCAAATACAATTTTAGAGTTTTCTCGTGAGTCTGATGAATCAGAAATGGATAAGCTACTATGGTTGGGTTACTGCAATTTTCACAGTGGTAATTATGAGAAAGCACAATCTATTTATATAGACATGCTAACACAGCATCACGACATCAATACTCAACAAGTATCTCTATGTTTAACATGTGTCTATTATTATCTTCAAATGTACAAAGAGGCAAGAGAAACGGTTTCAACGATATCAGATTGTTCGTTAAAGAATCGATTAATGTTGCATTTGGCCATAAAAAATCCACACGAGAAGATACATTTTTTACCGTTACAAGAGAAGCTTGGTGTGAAAGTAGAGGATCTAATTTCTTTAGCGGCAAGCTACTTCAAACAGACTAATTATCAGTCAGCCATAGACGTTTGCAAAAAAATACTGAAAGAAAAGAGGGAGAACCTTGCTTTCAATGTATACCTTGCTATGTGCTATTTCAAACTGGTACGTTATTCTCAATATAAAAGACTTTTGGCTTCCTTGCTCTATCTTTGAAATTGTTATCACTAACTATGCATTATTGCAAAGGACTATTACGACGTATCCTTAGAAATCCTTTCTGTCTATCTGCAGGTAAGACATTGGATAACGATTTTAATTGTCTTTTTTTCTAAATCTCTCATTCTATCGTTTCTTTTATGTAGACGTACCCTGATAGTCCCATTGCAGTAAACTTAAAAGCGTGTAATCATTTTCGCCTTTATGATGGTAAAGCTGCAGTGGAGGAACTCCATGTACTTGGTAGTCTGAAAGAGGCACTCAGAGAAAATCACCTGATACGCCATAATATGGTTGTTTTCAAGAATGGAAACAAAGCACTTCAGGTGTTTTCATCTTTAATTGATATCATCCCAGAAGCTCGATCAAATTTAGCTATATACTATTTGAAGAAGGATAATATTTCCGAAGCGATTACTTTGCTGAAAGATATGAAACCTACAACAGCTCAAGAATATATATTACATGCGATTGTTCAAGCATGTAAAGGACAAAATGAAAGTAATAATGAAAAAGCGTTAAGTTTAGCTCAAGACTTTTATCAAAAAATAGGAACTTCTCCGAGCGAATGCGATACTATTCCTGGTCGCCAATGTATGGCTTCATTTTTCTTTCTGAAGAAGCAGTTTGAGGACGTCAATGTTTATCTGCATTCTGTAAAAAGCTATATGAGTAAGTTTCAAAAAAATATATATCGAAAGGAACATTTTTTTCACTAATCTTCATTTTTGTAGGCAACGATGATGACTTCAATTGGAATTATGCGATATCACTTGCATCATCTGGAGACTACCAGACTGCTGAGGAGAGATTCATCCTAATAGAAAATGAAGGATATCAAAAGGATATTATTTATTTAAGTTGGCTGTGTAGGTGCTACATCATAAATGGAAATCCAAGCAAAGCTTGGGACCTTTACAGTTCAGACGCTGGGACCGATGACTCTTTTATATTACTACAACTGATAGCAAATGAATGTTATCGAATGGGACATTTTATCTTTGCTGCAAAAGCATTTAATGTATTGGAAAGAGCTGATCCTGATCCAGAATTTTGGGAAGGAAAACGAGGAGCATGTGTAGGAGTTCTGCAAGGAATCATTGCAGAAAAAGAAAAGGAAAAAGGTTCACCTCAAGAACATAAGCAAGCTCTGAATGAGATCATTGCAATGCTTACTACTACAAATAATCCCCAGAGTCAGTTTATATGTGAAGTAATAAAGGATTGGGGTCGACAAAATGAAATCAAATTGAATTACCCTTAAGGAGATGATGAATTCAATAATCTATAACAATAACTATGAAGGCAACATTTATTGTACATCTATTTTAAATAAAAAACAGACAAAAACAACTGGATCCAGTTAAGTTCGAGACTGAAATAGAAATTTTGTGCATGTATTTTTTAATAAAGCTTCCATCAAATTATGAAATTTTGCTCTAAGCGTTGAGTATAAAATCAAGACGATCATTCATCTACATCAGAGCGTTTAACAAAACGCCCTTTAATTCTTGGCCTGCTATCAGCCAGTTTTTTCCTACAATCATACTTAATTCTTTTTCTCCAAATACGCATTTTTCGTTTAGAATGAAACTTTGCAATGCGTTCTTTTCTTGCATTTGGTAGATAAAGTCCAATTCTCCCACCTTTGTTCAACAGTTCCATTTGGTCAATCTGTAAAACTCCCGAAGATCCAGACATAGCGTCGGGAGTAAGGATTGTCTCTGAAGGCATAGAGATGAGAGAGGGGATAGTTCTGCTACCCTGAGGAAGATTGTTGTTCAAAGGAGTTGGAGCAAAATTTGTTGCTCTGGCTTGTATATGAGGATTTGTAAAAGTATGTACCTGTGATTGCGCAGGAGCACCAGGGTGCTGATAATTCGGTGTTTCTAGAACTGGACTACCCTCATTAGTCACCATTCCGGGCATTTGAGATTCACAACTAAAATAAAAAAGAGATAGAAGAAAATTATTGAGTATATTTTGAAAAAGAAAGATCAATTCTTGTCTGATAGAATCGTCCTTCCAAAGAATACTTACATTTCAGGAACGTGAGTTTGTGGTTCTACAAATCCCGGTGTATTCATGATCTCCATTTCATCAACATCTAAAGAAATAGATGGTCGTCTTGATCGTTCTAGAGCATTCGCTTCATGGATTCCACCATCACCAAAGCTTGAAGGGTCGAATATTATTGAGTCGCCTCTAGGTCTCAGCTTCGCATCGAAATCACTAATAGCGGTATTACCAGCTGATTGATCCACACATGCTTGATGATATTCAACATCGGCGCTTGATATTGGAGTGGGAGGGATAGGTTCATCTTCATTCATTCCAAAAGCGAAGAAATCTAGGGAGTAACCACGTCCTCTTTGAGTAGACATCATTTCTTCATTCTTTTGGACGTTTTCACTCTTAGTCTCGCCTTTATTGTTCTCATTTTCCAATGGAGGAAGATTTGAGGACTTTGTCTCATCTACGATTATACCAGGTGCATTGCTTAGGCCAATCCCCATTCCATCAAAATCAAAAGTATGTGCTATAGACAAGAACAATTATTGTTAGACTTGAGGTCATCAATATTGTAAACTAAAATGGTTCTTACCATCAAGGTCAATAGAATCTATGCGACTTCTCTTTAAGGAAAATTCGCTGCTCTCAGCGTCTTCACTTGATTTAATTGGGTTAGCAACTTCAACAATTGTGACACGTTTAGGATTTTTATTTGACGATTCCTGATCTACAGGCGGTGCTGATACAGCTTCCCCAGAAGCTTGTTGTTCACCTGATTGTGCTACCGCCTCTTGAAGTCCCCCTTTAGAGTTTGATAAGTGCTGGTGAACACCATTTACTTTTTCTAAATAGTTTGCCCGTGTGATTGTATGAGAATCTTTTGAATTGTTTATGACTGGAATTTTTTCTGAATTTTCTGGATGTTGTGATTCTGTCACAGATGTGACACCAACATCAGCTGGGTTTTCGAGAAAGTTTTCATCTTGCTGCATTAATTTGTCTTCTTCTTCTTGTAAAAACAGTAATTCTTCTTCATCTCTAGGACCACCTTCACGAAAGTGTTGTTCGGTTCGTTCGGTGTTTCCAAGTGATGAATTTTCGTGATCTTCTCCACCTGCTGAAGGCGATGATCCCTCTTCTTCTGAAACTGTTTTTGCATTTTCATCTAACAAGTTTTTTTCGAAGTTACTGTGTTCATCAGAATGAAATATTGTTGGAATACAGTTTTCATGACTTGGTGCTTCGTTTGACGTTATTTCGTCACTTGGGATTCGTTCTGATGGTGAAACGGTTGTTGCGCTTGCCATATTTTTTTTACTGGTTTTGAAGAGATACAAGTGATAATCAATTATGAGTGAATTTTGCAGACAAATTATTAACATGTATATATACACAGTGTGAACAACAACGTAGAATTTTTGACAAGCTATGGAACAGTTATAAACCATAATAGATAGGTACACACGGTACAAGGAAGTGAGTAAGGCTGCAATTTAACAACTCACTCTCCGATCACCATACAGGTCTGGAAATATACATAAGCAAATCACAAAATGGTTTCGAAAAATACAATTAAATAGACCTAAAGTACACTTAAGAACACTCAAAAGTTTGGTTAAATAGAGTCCGCAGTATTGTTCGATACAACGTTCCGTCTTGTAGAAACTTAAACACTAAATAACGCTCAATTTATTTAATTAATTGATGCAATCATCATCGTTCATCATCGTTCATCATCATGCTTCGTGAACTTTCAGATTCATACATAAAGAAAAAATATGTCCTACGTACGTACTTTCGAAATCAGCACATTTGCAAACTGAGTAGTAGCATATATACCATCACACTACAGAAACAAACAAACAAACAAACAGATGTAATTAAGATATACTTAGAGACTCTTTCTACGTTCCATGAGAAATATTTCTATGCAGATTGAAATTGCGTATATAGAAAACGAGAAATGACTTGATGCAATCACTTACGTAAGACATGCAAAAATAATTTAGATATTTAATCTTAATAGATAATCTGTCATAAAAAAATACTTAGCGATATAAAAACTAGTAATTTAGTTCAGGACCATCTGCATTTGGATGGCTGTTTTTGTTTCAAATGATGTCACAATTTGTAAGAAACAGAATGGAGCTAACAAAATCTAACAGAAACATTTACTTAGATTAAAATGACATGAGAGTGTCGACTATCCAAAACCCATTGTATATGCGTATGAATACATTCTATGACGCCAGAGCCTTCAACTTATCACCCACGTAAAAACAAACATTTTCTACGTTAGTTAATCTTTGCGTATCTACAAAGAATGCTATTAAAATCGATTTGGGAACTTAGCATCAACAAAACATCTTTTTTCCAACAAAATCTTTTCTAAAGTAGATCCAGTCAGCTGCACATAAGAACTCTTCGCATGAAAGATACAAATTGATAGAAGATCTGACAACAATTTATTATCTTACCGTTTACTATTAGTATGCAGATTATAATAAACCATGTCCACTCATTTACGAAGATGATTTTAAGTTGAACAAAAACTCACAGAGAACAAAAGGATGTACTGCTGATTAATGTATACACTCATACAGCTTCCACGTTATGTAATGAATGGTCAGTGACGAGCCAACTTTTCATTAGTTCACAATATAGATAGATGCAGAAGAACACCCTCATCCTTAAGTAAATTTTATTCAAGAAATCATACGGATACTTTATAATACAAAACTCAACAAATGGTGTCTGCTGGAATATTCACAGCGTCGTCATTGAGGTTGTAAGAACAGATTCACTTAATTGATTAAAATCAGTACATAGAATATGCATGCCATAAACCTAAATCAAAGGTGAAGCACTTTCTTTTAAATAGGACGACGCCCTTTGCGCTCGAGAGTGTTTATACCTATGTGAGAAAATCTATGATAATTACGTCGACTTTCCATGTGGATCACAGCTGTAATTTGAGATTTTCAAAGAAAAATCAGTCTTGCATGTTGTTCTTTTATGGGTTTTCTCGTTTTGCAGCAACCGAAATAAGGCAAATTCACAAACTGAGAACAATTTTCCACTGAATAAAAATAATTGTTCCATTCTTGAACAATTTCTCATTTGAAGAGTTTAGAGATATGAACTTTCTTGATATTTCCATTATGCTTTTCACTGGATAGCATTTATTCAAATTGACAATAAATATGGTCACACGGAATTCGAAATGCATCAAACAAATTTATCAAACAAATGCATCACACCGATTCCTCAAACAATACATCATCATGTTTGTATACTTTTCAAGACACTCAAATGTTGTTGTTTGCTAGATGATTAACAGCAAAATTCTCATTCATAACGACACATTAAATAATGAGAATAAAATGAGAAGAAAAGAAGAATCTATTCCAAACCAAACCAAACGAAACAAAACAAAACTTGACTCAAAACATTTAACATTTTGGAAAGAAACCAACAGGAGCCAAGATATTTGGTTTAGAACTCACCCTTTGTTTTTGGTGATCGGGTTGGAAGATCTATTCATAAACAAAACGTCGTCGCTTTTACCTCAATCGTGTTCGATTTAAGTTGGGAAGAATAAGAAACTGAGAATAAAACCTGTTTTTCTTTCAATATGGATGCAGGAAGTAGTCGAATACTTTCTGGGCCATATTCAACATTGTTACAAGTAAATCCAGTACATCTTTACATATGAATTTGCATCGCTTGTACAACCAATATGATCTACACGGCGGTATGTTTCCTAGACCAGTGATTTTTTTGTAACAATCCTCCAGAACTACTCCTGGTACGGCACAATTTTCTTTGTTTTTAAATCTGACAGTTCCGATTATACATCCGTTTTTTTGTGTTTTTCTTTCCAGGTCCTTTTTTTCTGTTTGTCTCGGAATTTTGAAATCCATTTTTTTCAAAAAGGAATCTGTTTTTTTTTTTTTTTTTTTTTTTTTTCTTTCTCATTTTGTTTTTTGGTTTTTTTGCAGTCTTTTAATTGTACATTTCAATTAAGGGTATTTATCACTTCTAACATGTGCATCATCAATCTCAAATTTCCGGCACGGTCTGATATCCAATCTTGTTCTGGTTTTGGGTTTACATATGAGTATACTGATTAGTACTTGTGGTGGAGCATAAGCCTGAGGGTCGCATGTGGTTGGTCTCATGGTGTTTAAATCATCATCATCAACATTTCATTCAATGTCTTCATCTTGCAGTGTATCAAGCGTTGATTCCATATTTTCTCAGGGATTTATGAACTCTGTTTCAAATGGATTGTCAAAAAGCGTGAAGGCCCTGTCGTCAAAATCAATTGAGAATAAAAGTAGTCCAACATTGAGCACGCCCAGGCAACGCTTGTCATACAAAGTTCCTCTACCTTATGATAAAAAAGTCTGAAGATACTGAAGAAGAACCTAATTTCAAGGGATGTATCAGATAAAATTGAAGAAGATTCTCTCTTTGGTAATGACAACTCTATTACTAGTAAAACAATCGATTCTGTAAAGACTGATGTATCCGATGTAGTTGCAAACGTACCGAAAAGGGATGTTTTAGATCAAATTGAAGAAGATTCTCTCTTTGGTAATGACTCTATTGTTAATAGCAAAACAATCAATTCTACAAAGACTAATGTATCTGGTGGAGTTGCAAATATACCGAAATAAGTAGACGTTCCTGCAAATCTTGATTTTGGAGCAGTAGAAGAAGAAGAATTGCCTTTCATAGGAGGTACAGGAACTTACTTGCCTGCTTCCTCAAGCAGCAATTCAAAGGAATCATTTTCGTTGGTCCAAGATATAAAATCTCTTCAAAATTGTGTTGATTCATCTTGTAGAACTTTGTATGATAGTTGGAAGTCAGAAATTATTATGGCTCTGCAAGTTTCCTCGTCGGAAGGAATAGATGCAAGACAAGATGATGTACTTATGTACATTAATAAGAAGTCTAGGGAAGTTCACGGTGTAACCGATACTAATATTATATACTTTAATACAGTGAAGTACAAAGTAGGCACTGATGGTTCCAGAAGCAATGGTTTCAAAGATCTTTGCAGAGACCTGGGAAATCAAGCTCTCGGTAATGGATTTTATCTAGTAAAAAATGGATTCAAAAAGTGGAAACCCTATTACTGTCAGGAGTTTACATGCAATAGGTATCAGATTTACACGGCGATATTTGGAAGAAAAAATGAGTGCTACGGTATACCATGGCAAGTCTTATAATCATGATTGTAGACTGAATAGAATATCAGGACAATCTATTCCTAGGAGTTTTCTCAGATAGACAGTGCAATTTCTCTATGTTTAACATGGATTCGATGTGGGTTTCATATCATTACTCTGGGATGAAAAAATAAGGTGTTATCGAAGAAATATATCCCATCAGATGGCTCAAAATATAAGGAACACATTTTTTACCAAAAATTGCAGGATGAAGATTGTGTGAGTATGAGCTACAAAAAGGCACAACGTATCATCATGCAATATGCACACTCATCAGATGGGTATCGCGTATTGGAACAACTTCTGAGATTCGTCCACCCAAATCTGCAGCAAGTAACATCTAATACATATGATGTACCGAAAATATCAGTTTGTGACGGCGATGTATATGAGTATGGGGCATCTATTATGCACTATATCCTAAGACAACGTATTAGTAGCAGAGTATATAGTGATAAAGAGCAATCCATTATGTTTTTAAACAATATGGACGATGATGAGTACTCTGATGCGAAATACAGAGCACTGGCAGAAATCAGGCACAGCTCTACTGTCACTGAGAAACTAGATCCTAACATGATGCTAGAATCTCTACCTACTACTATTTCACAATATCAGACCCAAATGAATGGTAATAGGGGTGCCAAAACTTCTAAATCTCGATCAACCAACTTTGTAAGGTCATTACTAGGGAATGAGGATGCGCCCTATGATGATGGAGACAGTGTACCTCAACTTCGTGCTTTTGGCAGACGCAGGGAGTATCAGAAGAGGGACTTTCAAAGAAAAGATTACAATCGTAGAGCTAATTTTGAATCATTGAAGCAATGCAAAGCATGTGGAAAGTGGGGCTGTAGTGAAACAAAGTGTAGGTTCTTTGCGCAAGTACAACTCGCGGTGAGCTACATCAGAAGTAACTCATCTAAAACTGCAAAGTTAGCTGAGGAGTTCTTGCGTACAAACAGTAAGAAGACCAAAATAAGCACCATTAGGACCCTGACATCGTTAACAACAAGCAACAGCACAGGCGATGATATATCGGGTGTGTCAGACGAATCTTTGCTAGCTCAGTATGATATCAATATTCCAATGGAAGATATTGATAGTAGTGGGAGTGAGAAGTTTGAATGAAAGAAACCTAAATCCATAGGATCAGAGAGCAACGGAGTTCCAAGTGTTGATGCAGAGAAGCGTAAGAATACCTTGACACTACGTTTGAACTCTGATGATGAGAAGGATGAACGTAGGCTATTCATGGAAGATGTCATAAGAACGATTCAGGATGACATTAATGGACATCATCATGACATATACATTGATGAACCATTGGTTGAAAAGAATCTTCACTTTGAAGATATACATCAACGTGATAGGCTTAATGAGGACATTGATATGGAGGATATTAGAGTAGATACAGTACGACAATTAATGAAGATTGATGAAAGTAAATATAGTAAATTAGTAGATGCTACATACATTCGTCAGATGAAAGACTCGAGCAAGGAAATACGTTTGCATATGGATAGTGGAGCTAACAGGTCAGTAACAGATGATGAAAGACTTTTGTATGAAGTGAGAGATATCAAACCATATTGTATGCAAGGAGCTCAAAGTGGTGATGCAGATATAATCTGTACTAAACTGGGATACATGTGACTAGCATGTGTAGGATCAGGGCCCATTAATGTTAAAGTTTTCTATTTGCCGGATATAGTTGAAACTATACTCTTCCCAGGAGATATAACAATGTCAGACAATAACAATTTTACTCAATGGGAACAACATTGGGATCATATGAGTGGTAAATGATACATACAGTTCAGCTCAATGAGTGGGATACAACATTCCACAGTAAACACATACCTTCGAAACGGGATATGGTACGCTTGTCAATCCTTTCTGGACTGTGTATCACCAGTGTATAATGATCGTCATGATACACCTTGGGCATATATACCTCACGTGAGAAAACTAACATTAGCTGCGAGGACTCATGAACTCTGGGATTAGCGACTGTGTCACCAAGGGAAGTCAGTGAGTGAGGTAATACACAAAACTGCGGATGGTATACCAACAATGATCAATGGACAGAATGCCTTCTACAAATGTGGCACATGTTTGAAATCTAAAATAGAAAGAAAGAACACAAAGCCTGAACAGAGTGAGCTGAGTAAGATACAGGTCAATGGACCAGGGCAACAGTTTCATATGGACTATGGCTTCGTGAGAGGATCGGATTTCAGTCAGAAAAATGAGGAAGGAAAGTTAATAACCAGTAAAGATGATTATAATGCATACCTGCTCATTGTAGATAAGTAAACTGGCTACATGTGGATAATGCTATTGTCAGGTAAAGATCCACCATTAGAATTTGTGAAAGATTTTCTTAGTAAACATGGAGATAATAAATGTAAAATCAAGGTGGTACGAACGGACCAAGGTGGAGAATTGTGGAAAAGTAACAAGTTCAAAGAAGTGATTCGTGAATCAACATTTCCTGCAGAACCAACTGGAGCTGACGATCCCGCACAAAATGGAAAAGTAGAGAGACCAAATCAGACATTAGCCAGAATGATGAGGTCTATGCTTTATACTGCTGGATTAGGCAGCGAGTTTTGGTCGTATGCGATACAGCATGCTATCTAGTATGTCAAAAATAGATTGCCTCATAGTATGCACAACATGCAAAAATCACCCTTTGAGATGCTTACAGGTCTCAAGCCTAACTTGACTTCATCAAGAATTTGAGGATGTAGAGTGTCAGTACGAAAACCTGGAAAGAGACCAGCGAAGCTGGATGATCATAGTTCAGAGGGTATTTTTCTTTGATATACTGCGACCGATAAAAACATTGTGTACTTGGATTTAAAAACGAATCAGGAAAAGATTGGTAGTCATGTTACATATGATGAAGCGAATGTGACATCTAATAAAGTTACTCCAGGCTACAGTGCACTAATGAAAGCAGGCTTCTACTGAAACGAGCTTCAAAGGACTCAGCAGGATTGGACTTGTATGCAATAGAAGCATTCCAAATTCCCCACACACTATTAAACCAGTTCGAACTGGTATAGCCATGGCCTTACCGAAAGGAACCTACGGACGAATTGCACCGACAAGTGGAAATACAATCAAAACGCTTATTGATGTCAGAGCAGGGGGTGTAGATAGAGACTTTTGAGGTGAGATTGTAGTGGTCATGCATAATATGGGGAATAATCCACAGTACTTTGAAATTGGAGATAAAATTGGACAAATCATTATCGAAAAATGTGCAATGGACTCACCCAAACATTTCAAGACAAAACTTGACGAAACAACCATAGCTGATCAAGGATTTGGTAGCACTAATAGGATTTGCAAAGTTCAAGATAGACATATGCATCGTGAAGAGATTCAAAATATTGTATTGTCAAATAATCCATATGGACTAACGTTAGAGGTGGAATTCAAAATATGTGGCAATGATCTTTTGTTAGGTATGGAACTAGACAATACAACTCAAGAGGATAGACTTATCTTGTTACATTGTAGGACAGGTACACCGGCAGCAAAAATTACTAGGTGGAGAAGCCAACTGAGGGGGTCCCATTTAGTGTCTGTCGATGGAAAGAGTATGAGAACCATTTGCAATATACAGCGTATGCATTAGCTAAATTTATCTAAGATTTAGATAAACTTACTTAAACAAAATAAATAGCAATGACTTATTTAATTAGATCAATTAAATAGCATCGATATATTTAGTTAGTATT
>Ga0209092_10002001_pt1 | contig 19180 bp, 16 predicted proteins | sample FraStrMetagenome_FD_187446 | JGI IMG/M metagenome (GOLD analysis project Ga0209092, IMG submission 187446) | Marine eukaryotic phytoplankton communities from Arctic Ocean - Fram Strait ARC3M Metagenome (SPAdes) (version 2) | ecosystem: Environmental > Aquatic > Marine > Oceanic | place: Fram...
TCACACCAAAAATATTTTTTTATTGATGCATGTACTTTGGCCTCGCTCCATTAAAAAATGATAACAGAATCTGGAAGGGAACCTCGTTGATCAAAAGTTTAGTCCGAACGCCAATCAGTACTTGCACTGCTTATTCACAATGGATAGAACTGAATAATCTGATGAAGATGAAGAGGACGAGTTTTGAGTTTTGGTCTCTACTCTCTACTCTCTATGAAAAAAATTCCCCCGCGCCAAATTCAAATCCAGATAAATACGCCTTAAGTTCGCAAAAACATCGTGTAGATTCTACTATATGTACACGTAAAATACAGGTTCTCCGTTTTCAAAAGAGTGTGAGAGAATAGCGAAGAGACACAAAATCTTCTCAGCACTATACCATGACGTCGGACACTACCAACCCATCACCCAAAAAACGCCGTCGAACGGATTGGAAATTAATTGATATCCTACTCGAGTGCGGCCTGCGGAGCAACGCTTTTGAAGTTAATAACATCCATGCGTTTATTCGAAGTCATAAGCTCGGTTTTGCTCTCGAAGAAAACAGTAGTCCGTCGAGTTTAGGACATTCCGTCTCGGCACTCCTTATGGAATTGATGGCGGAGGATATTGAAGAGGATGAAGTTATTGACAACATGCATACGGAACTGACTAAATTATTGTTTAGTTCACGTTCTGTATTATTTGCATCTCTGCTTCCTTTGCATTGTTGCAGCAGTTCTGATAATGAAAGCGATGGAAATAATGACGAAAATGATAAAATTGACAACAATAAAATCTACGATAATACTTCCCTCGTAAAGGTATTTATGAGGGTAGATTGTTTACAAACTCCCCTATTGCTTCTATTACTTCAAAAGTTACCAGAGCTTATTGCTGGTGACGAAGAGGAGGATCTGTTTGAGGAAGAACACGGGAGCAATGACGATGATTTGATGGATTTTTTGGATTTGCGTCAGTTTACTAGAATGATTTTATCGCACATTCGATGGATGGACCATGTTATATTAAAGCCTGCATCGGTGATTGAGATGGCGCTTCAATGTTTAACTTTGATCGTACAACAACAACAAGAGGCAGGGGATGGTTGTGGTGGGAGTGGTAACGAACGGACGTTGTTGTTGGATTTTGTTGCGCTTTTACCCGATATCGTCGGAAATTGTTCGACGGAATTGACGTCCGGTGATAAGCTTGATGTTGATGACGAAAAGCAATTAGAGGGTGGTGAAGATGGAATTACCAATATATTAGAAATGGTCGTGATGGCATTGCGTGAACTTCGTTCAGACGATCCCACCCTATTAATCCCATGTTTAGATGCATTGTCTAATTTGCAGCTTTCGCCTGAACAGATGGAAGAAACTGTCCGAAATGCTCTCGCTGCTTTGAAAAGTGCAGATTATGCCTCACTTCCATCCATAGTTCGATTTCTCGTTCAGCATGTACCTCTTTCGTCTGGGAGTAATGCAAACGGCACATTATGTAGCGCCATCGAAGAATTTCGCATGATACGTTTAGGAGAGAACTTGCGAGATAGGAGCAGTGAACCTCAGAAGGTTGGTATAAAAGCCGCTGGACTAGAAGCATCTTCAGAGGCATTAATGCTAGAAGCGTTTGCTCAAGGTATGCAGTACCGAAAAGACTTGGCTGATGCCTTGTTATCGGCTGTACAGAAATCAAGCGACAATGGCTCTGCGGATATTTGGCTACTGCTTTGTTGCGGATGTGCTGCTCATAATCGATCAAAGGTTCGATCTCTTTTCCGAAGTAAATCAACGTCAGGCCATTTTAATTTAAGCCTCATGAAAGATGTAATATGTGGAAACAGCTCTTCCCTTTCATTCTTATTCAATTCGTCAATGAGTATTTTCGATGCGCTAGTGCGTTGTCCTGAGAGGCAAGCTAGAAATTTTGGAGGCCTTGCCTACATGTTATATTTCGCAGAATTTCATCATCCTGTTCAACGACAGGAAATAATCGGGGCATTAGTCACTCATATTGGTTCGGGCTCAACGACAGAGATCAGTACTGCCATCGAAGTCCTTTCATCTCTTACTTATGAAACGATTCAAAGGACTGGTGGTACTGAATCTCTTCGTCCTTACGCTCCGTTTTTTACGTCTCTCCTTGACTTTATTCCACAATTATTGATTGACCAAGTTAGGAAACTATTTTTGATACTTTTCGCTGTTGGCGAAGATAGTTGTGCTGATGTAGGCTATGATGATGTCCATATCGTCATCAGAAAGTACCTATCCCAAAATAGCATTACTGCGAAACGTGTTGTAAGTAATTCTGACTGATCGTATTTTAATGATTAGCTTATTTCTATATTTTTAGGGTATTATAGGGTCAGTCTCGTATGTGGTTTCGAAATCAATAAAGTATTCAAAGTCATCTCATGGCAAGACTTCTCTCGCCGAATATCCGTTACGCAGAAATGAGCTTCAAGATATCGAAGAAGAGACATGCTTGGATATCACTTCCCCAACTTCCGAAGTTGTTAAAGAAATGATTGATGCCCTCAAACTTGCGCAGAAGTGCTGTCAACCGAAGAATATGATATTGTCTAGCTTTGGACACGGTGTGGCTGCTGCTCACGGATCTCCTCTTGCTTTTTTCTTTGATGAATTATCTTATGCCGTTCGTGGAGGAAGCCTTATACCGCAACTAAGGAGTTGGATCTTTGATTCGTTTAGTCAATTACTGGAGGTTGACTTCATGGGGGAGTTTAAGGATGATTCTACCGAAGTTGTAAAGGACGATCATGCGATATTGCTAGACGGAACGTCGACAGATCGCAAAACACCGAAGGGTGAATTAAGATATGATATCGATAACGGCGAGGCTGCGATATATGTCCAAACACTTCCACAAATTGTATCAAATGACACAACTCAAAACTGTATGCCCCAATATCTTTGTTCGCTCCTTTTTTTACTTGCATCTTGCAACGATAGAAGATTTAATGGTGATGGAATAGAGGAAATTGATGCCATTCTTGGTTGTCCTATTTTCCTCCCTGCGAAAGAGATGCTTGGTATTGAATTCGAAGATTTACCTTGCTCAAAGCAATTAGCTGTCGTAAACTCATTGTTTCATGGGGCTTGTTGGTTTAGAGAGCTCATTAACACATTTATTGTTGCAGCCGCGTCTACTGGTTCTGACGCGGACGAACTGAGATCAAAAGTTGTTGAGAGATTGAAAAATCTCATAGTTCTGGAGGAAGAATTTCTTTTTACTGCGAAAAAGTGTCATGCATTTGCTCCTCCTGGAATGTCAATATTAAAGCAGCCTCGTGAATTACAGCAAGCTACGGCAATGGAGCAGGTTTTAAAAAGTGAGCAAAATAGGGCCTCGATCCAAGACGAAAATTCAATACAAAATATTATGGCGTCTTCGGAACCAAAGAGAATGGCGAAGGTTGAGGCAAAACGCGAAAAAATCAAAATGAAACTTATGAAATTGCGCAAAAATTACGAGGACGCTCTATCACAACGTGCGCAGAGCGCTTTACGAAAACTTTCTCATGAATCCGTTCTTGCACTAGGCTTCAGTGAATTGAAAGTCATGCCCCAGCAAAAGGCTGAAAGTGAAATTTTGTCAGTTGGAATATCCCAGTTGAACATGTCAGATATAGGCGGACCTGTTGTCTGTTTACTTCTAGAGACTCTACTTCATACTCTTCGTGGCACTTTTGAAAGGAATGTCGTTCGAGATAAATCAATATCGTTTTCAGCATTGAAACAATCGCATAGTTCATCTAGTGATATTATGGGCACTGCTCAAATATTGGCTTTGGGTAAAAATCCATACGCCCTTTCCGATTCCAGCGTGATAGGGCAGAACATCGACAAATATTCATCGACAATTATGGAGCAATATATAGAAGGCGGAGTGTTCTCTGCAGTCTTCGAACATTTAGCAGCATTTGCTGAGATAGGTTCTTCCAATGACGAGTCCATTGATGTCGATGTTCGAGCAAGTCACCGAGTCTGTCTCTTCCTTCTTTTTGACTGTATTAAAGCGATAATGATCTCGGGACAAAACATGGATGATTCAATCTTTTATGCCATACTAAAACAACTGTCGGAAGGTGATATTGAAGCACCACGTGTAGGCTCCACCGAAATTTTAGAAGTTTCAAAAATCATTAAAGCAACTGACAATCTTTTCGACCTAATTCAAGAAATCGTGCTTATGAAATCAATGGCTGTTGATTTAGAATTCAACATAAAAGGCATGTCGTGCCTTGAAGAGATTCTGTCCTGTGCCCAACGATGTGACAAACATAGTAAAGTTGTCGTAGATATTCACAAAAAAATATCAGATTTAAGCCATAAGCTGCTCCGCCGTCGTTGGAACGCGACCTTCACAAAGGCGAATGTGGGTCTGCTTTTGAACCTCTACGTCAATAGTTCCTTCGTTCCTTATTTTGTCCCTGGCCCTTCGTCTGAGATAAATAATGTCCTCGAGATGGGCCACAACAATGCAATAATGCATTTGGTAAAAGATGCCATATGTGAATTGGAGCACACCCCGCAATGTAAAGGCCCTGTCAAAACTTTTCCGACCTTAAATTACAGAAGCTTTCCTCTATTTCTTGCTGTTGTTCTGAATAAGCTCCAGACGGAGGTGCAAATTGTGTTCGAATCAGACTTGGCACAGAAAGGTGCAGCGTCACAAAATCTTATATTCGTCATATTGTCATCCTTTGTAAGCAATTTGTTCGATCTTTTCAAACTATTTAGGGATAACTCAACTCTGGTGAAGAGTAAGTTGCTCGCGATCATGCTGAAAGCTGGCGCAAATTTTGTCCAAGTATTCACAAGAAATGCCGTACCATATTTTCAGCTCCATTTCGCTGGTAATGAAAAAGTTGTTACTGGAATCATTGAAATGATGCAGAAATCTACTCGATGCATGTCTACAATTATTGCGCATGGACGGAGAACAAAAGATCCCTTGATAATGAAAGAGTCACCAAAAGCCAAGAAAGCTCAGGAATTTTTTATCCACAAGATTAAAGCGATGATGAAGAAAAACAATTGTCTTACTGCGATGTGGTCCGGCAAACTTAAAGAAAAGAATATTGATGGAACGATTTACCAAGCTGTCGTAGAGGAGGATTCGAGCGAAGAAGAGGAAGTACTTTCAGCAGAAAAAAAGTATGAAAATGAAGATCAAGAGGCAATTGACTTAGTTGAAACATGAAAATAACCTGCATTCCCTATAATTCGTAAAATCAAACATGATGGTGAATGAATTACTTCGTTTTACTATTACGCGAATTATAGACTTCAATCAATGACAAGCTTTAGATGATTCAAGAGACTGAGCATTCTTATTCCTCGAGATGATGACAAGTTCCAACCCGATAGGTAGGATGAAGGCAGATAGTTAGAAAGAAACGATATTTATTTTAAGATTAATTAATCAGAGTCATCTCCTGCTGGAATATCACCTTCTTCTGACAATCCCTCCATTAAAGCGTCTTCTCGTGCTTGTTCTGCAGCAGCTGCATCGAAATCGTAAAGTGAAGCTCCCTCCTCGGCGTTTGTATCCCATTGTTCCTTCGATTTGGCTTGAAACTCGTCATATTGCGCAACAATATCTGGAGTGACAGAGCGACGAGCTTTACTCATGCTTGCTTCAAAATGAGCCCGGGTGATACAAGGAACTGAATCAGGCAATGCGTCAGCTTCTTCTTGACCGAGTTCGCCATCCTCTACTCGTTTTTGGCGTTCGATCTCGGCTGTTATCGAGTCTCTGATTGCATTCTTAGCTGCTCGTTGACAAATTTCGGTTATGTCAGCACCTGAAAATCCATCAGTAACATCGGCTAGTTGTTCAAAGGTGATGTCGTCTGCAACAGGGCTCTTTCTCAAATTCGCTTTGAAAATAGATACACGCGAAGCATGATCTGGTAAAGGAATGTAAATCAACTGATCTAAACGTCCTGGTCTCATGAGTCCTGGGTCCAAAATATCCGGTCGGTTCGTTGCCCCAATAATGAACAGAGTTTTACCACTTCCTACGCCGTCAATTTCAGCAAGCAATTGATTAATTACGCGGTCACTTGTTTCAGAAGCACCGCCGCCACCTCCGCCACGCGCACGAGCAATTGAATCCATCTCGTCGAAAAACAATATACAAGGGCTTGCTGCCCTTGCTTTGTCAAACAAATCACGCACATTAGCCTCACTACCTCCAAACCAAGCATTCAAAAGTTCGGGCCCTTTGACACTAATAAAATTAGCACCACATTCGTTGGCAATGGCCTTAGCCATAAGTGTTTTGCCGCAACCTGGTGGACCATAAAACAAGACACCGCGAGATGCCATCATTCCAAATTTCTCAAACAAATGACGGTGCTCAATAGGATATCGAACCATTTCCTGTAGCTCTCGCTTTGTATCTTCGAGTCCGCCAATATCTACCCACTTTACATCTGGTACTTCAACCTTGTTGTCACGGAGAGTGCTGGGATCAGTATGTTGAAGGGCATGATTGAAATGTTCATTGTTCACAACAAGAACCTCGAGTTCTTCTTCTGAAAGAGGAGCTTCTTTCTCGACATCAAGTTGTTCGATGTTGTTTCTGATACATTGCAAAGCAGCTTCTAAGCAAAGTTGCCGTAGATCAGCTCCAACGTATCCATGCGTATCTCTAGAAAATTGAAGTAAATCAACCTCGTCGTTTAGTTCCATGTCCTTTGTACAAATCTGCAAAATTTCAAAACGTCCCTCTTCATCGGGAATGGGAATTTCTAGTTCTCTGTCGAAACGTCCAGGACGACGCAAAGCTGACTCAATTACATTAGGTCGATTTGTCGCACCAATAACCATAACATTACTTGATGGTTTAAGAGTATCCATCAATGTCAATAGTTGTGAAACAATCCTCTTTTCAGTTTCACCTTGTGCAGAATCACGTTTTGGCGCAATAGAATCAAGCTCATCCATAAAAATAATGCTAGGGGCATGCTTTATAGCTTCTTCAAAGGCCTGGCGAAGGTTCGCCTCTGATTCGCCTCCCTTTCTGGCCATGATTTCCGGTCCATTAATCGACACAATGTGAGCACCCGTCTCTTCGACCATTGCATTAGCTAGAAGAGTTTTACCTAGAAAACAGTCGTCAGCATTAGAAACTTCAAAAGTTGTGAACAAATTTAACAGTATAATTCAGTTACTTACCACATCCTGGAGGTCCGTGCAACAATACACCTTTCGGGGTTGGAACGCCAGCACTAGTCCAAAGCTCGGGGAAGCGAAGTGGAAGTTCAACTAGTTCGCGCATCAAACTAACAGCCTTTCCACAACCTCCAACACCATCGTAACCTTCTCCTACCTCAAGTCTTTCTTGACTCGCACCAACAACGACCTCACTATCTTCGCCACTGATTTGAAAACAGGGATCGCAATCAGCCTCTCCCTCTTCATCTCCGAAAGAAACATGACTTACGACAAAGTCAAGGGCCTTTCCATTTGCGTCAACAATTCGAACAACATGCTCGGCCTTGAGCAAACCTTTCTCCCCTTCAAGATAAGGAACGATAAAGCGTTCATACAAGTCGTCGTCTGAAAATTCGTCTCCATCGTTTTCAATAGCTTCCAAATTAACCAATGAATCTTTGATAGGAGAAAATGTAACTGAGCTCGCAAGTTCAGGTTCGATGCTCTTGTCCTACAACAAATATGTATTTTAGTTAATAGCACAAATTAAGGAATTTACCAAAATACTTACATCTTCACTGTCCAGAGGAACGATTTTTAACTTATCGCCACTTCTAATCCTCAAGTTTCCAGCCAACACTCTTCCCAAACGACATCCATTGACACCCTTCAAAACTTTGATAGTACAAAAGGAAAATCGACGTCTTCTACCAATAATCTTTACAATATCCCCGGCTTTCAAGCCAAGCTCCCTTGCCTTTTTAGAAGAAATGGACACTGTGCTATCTTCAGATACCGTGCTCTGCCCGGTTCGAAGGGAGACCTCCGCTTCCAATAATCCAGGAAGGTACAATTCTGTGACTACGTCATCTTTTTCCGAAGCTATTTCCTCATCGGACTCTCCTCCCCCTCGAAGGTTTAAGGCAACGCTAGACGAGAGAGCTAGTTGCTGTTTGCTACTACCTTTGGAAACACCAAATGCAGCAAAATTACTTTGAAAGAGACTTGTTCTTCCCTCACAATAAGAACCGGCAAGAAGAGTACTGCCGATGCTGGTTGTGACTAGATATGTAGCTGCTGCACTTAATCGCATATTAAAATAAGTTCTATATAGAAATGAGCAGTAGCAAATAGCCCTTATCCTTTTCTTTTCGGTAAAATATTAAAAAGAGTACGTGACAGAAATAAGGTTGAAGTCGTCGTTTTCGTTACATCACAAACAAACCAAAAAAGGAGCGAGAAAAGGGAAGGATGTGAAAAGCGTACGTACATTTGTGAGGCTCAAGTTTCTTCCAGGTGGAACTAATGACACTTCGCATAAGACGAATTCCGCAGGATTCCAAGATTGTTGCTGCTGGCTGCTGGCTGCTGCCTCTACTCGTCCCTCGTACGTGACTTGTGACGTTAAGAGTTCACATCATGTCAATCATTTCTGACCATCATTATATATTATTATACAAAAGGTGTTATTGTTATTACATATATTGTTGACAGTTTGATGTTTTACTATTTTTAATTTCAACAACATACATGGTTTAGAAGCATACGGAATCAATGAAGGAAAACACTTACGAAATGGGTGTTGAATTTGTTCTATTCCTTGCATTAATCGGATTAAATGTTGGTGCTTTTTCTTCGTTTCATCGAACTTTGATTGGCGGTGGCCGCAAGCGTACTTTATCGCGTTCAGTAAACCACTTGGATACGTATTCATCATCGACGGCACTTGGCGCAGCAGTTGAAGTAGTGGTTAAAGAAGGACCCTTTAATGAGGATTTCATTCGTTCGGTAGAAGGAGGATGGTGGCAAAGGCGACCTATGCTGATTCGAAATGCATTCGATGTAGAATATGTGAATTCTGTAGGAGGATGGCCTGAACTTGAAGATAGTATACAACTTGCAAGCGATGAAGATGCTGACACAAGGCTAATTACGTACAGCAAAGATGAAGGCTACCAAATAGAACTAGGTCCATTCGAAGAGAATGATGTTGAAAGTTTAGTGAAAAACTATCATGATGAAAAGAAATCTAAGTGGTCTCTTCTAGTAAATGATGTTGATCGATTTCTTCCCAGTGTTTCCGATTGGATTGATGAAACTTTCCCCTTTATTCCTTATTGGAGGCGAGATGATGGGCAAATATCGATTGCATCGAAAGGAGGAGGAATTGGGTTGCACGTGGATAACTATGATGTTTTCTTGATTCAGACGTCAGGCACTCGAGAATGGAGGATTGGCACAAATTTCATTTCTGTCCTTCAAGAATATGAATGCCTTCATCCAGAGTCGGATATTCGAGTACTGGATTTGTCTCTGGTCCAGCAAAAAATTCAGAACTTTGGACTTCATAGCTATACGTTGACTCCTGGAGATGTTCTATATTTACCTCCAAGACTTCCTCATTGGGGGATCGCTATCGATGATGGTTGTTCAACATTTAGTGTAGGTTGTCGAGCACCTTCAGGGGCTGAATTGTTGTCGAAACTCGCGGAGCAAATGTCCACAAGAGAGAAAGGATATGCTGTTGACAGGATAAAAGATGATCAGTTAGTCGATGAATATAAGTTATCTGAAGAAAAATTTCGAAGAGGACTGTTGACAATTGACTCAAAAGAGAAAGCAAAACAACTTATTAGGAACACTGTTGAGGATCTACTTGAAAATGAAGATGAATTTGACAAATGGTTTGGCGCGCTTGTGACGGAGCCTAAACGCTTACGTGTTGATTACCCCTCGCCAATGGTATTAGACGAAAAATGCGATGGTGACTTGCTCTGCAGTCCATCCAAAACAATGGAAAAATTTATGAAATCAGAGGGATTTCTTCATCACGCCGAAGGTCTAACATTTTCGTATTCAGTTACCGAGTGTGGGAAATGTCAACTTTATGTCAACGGGGATAATTGGGAGTGCGATATTCGCGTAGCCCGTATTTTGGGTGATAAAAAGCATGTACGCTGGGAAGAAGTTGAAAACATTGATGTAGAAGAAAATATTTTAAAGTTATTCGAAGATCTGATAGGAAAAGGATTTCTGTACTGGTCGGAGGAGTAAAGATCATCATTCTTTCGTAAATCGTTAACCTAGTATGTACGAACCCTTTTTGGGAATATAATACGTAGCCCTTCATTACTTTTGAACTTCAAAATATTGTTTTACCTTGTTCTTCGCTTTTTGTAATATCTTCGGACACCGAACAATTGCAGTCAAGACAAATGCCATCATTTTGATTTCTTTAAAAACCAGCGGCAATCATTTATATTTCTGAGTGCAGCTACGAGCATTTTATCGAATCATTCCTCAACTTTCTTCAGCAAATTGAGAAACCATTTCAGCTTATGCGCAATTTCTTGAAATCGCCGATATTTTACACGGAAGTATATTGGGAGTCTTTTCGTAACACACCTGTATCTCAATAATAAAGGAAAACTGATACCTCAAGAAGCATAACTTTCGGCATAGAATTCTCTAGTGCTTTTTAGCATTCCCAACTCACAAGTTATCCAAGATTATTTCAAACCTCAAACAAAAACCTTAATTAATTTTCAAGGTAGTAAACAGCAAGTTGTCTGTCTGTGTATGCTTCCAATATTAATAAGGATTCATTGTCAACCAGATAATCAAGTTCATATTCCTCAAAGCATTCAATAAATGATCGCTCAACAAATTCCATTGATTCAAATAGTTTCCTCGATGCATTATTGTTGGACTTTATTTTCACGTAGAATCGACGAACTTCGAGCTTGTGGTAAGCATAGATCATTAAAGCAGCAACTGCTTGCCTTCCAAAACCCTTCCTTCGAGATAAATTGTCTGCAATCATAATATCCAATTCTGCACATTTAATTTCTTCATCCTCTTCGTGCTTATGGAAAAAGAGATTTGCATCTCCTATCATTGCTGGAATATTCTTGCCTATAAACGAAGAGGACAATTTCGGAATGCCTTCTTGGTTACGTGAATCATCAGGAAAGGCTTGTCCAAACGAATCTATCAATGTCTCCTCAAGGTTCTCGTTCCTTAGCAAAATGAACGTGCACTTATCATCGTCGTCACGCCAAGTTTGTTGCATCTCTATTTCTTCTTCAAATGTCAGGGGTTCCGATCCTGTCATTTCCAATAAATACGGGTCTTTCATGAAATCATGGTACCTTTCTACATGCTCTCGTCGATATGGAACTAGTAAAACCTTTGAAGATTCTAAGACGGTCCAATAGTTCGTTTTCATGTCAATCTCTACCTTTATTTCATGCGAAAATATGTTCTAGCACAACCAGCCTGTGAAAGGAGGAACTTGTAACTTGTGGAAGTAGAAGCAGTGAGGCGTGAGGCCGGTCTTTGACTCCTGACGTCCTTCCAGAGCTGCGCTAAAATAGATTTTAAAAATATGGCTTGCGGATTGCGGGGCCTAGTTGGAGATTCTTCAAAGAATTTGAGGGCAAAAAATTATGATTTTATTGCGCATTGAGTTTCTTAAGGAACCAAACCTCAATCCCAATCCGACAAAACAACCAGCGAGCGTTTTCAACTACGACAAAGAAACACTGTTTAGTTCAAAAATCGTTGCAAAACCAAGCATTCGATAGCGAATTACAGTTTACTACTGGTAGTTAATATGTAAAATATTGATACAAATTAGAAATCGTTCTTACTCTCTTTTATCAGATTTTTCTTGAATTTTCTTGGCAGCATCCCTACCGATTACGTTCAAACCACTCTCGTCTGTAATCTTTTCAACTACTCCAGCTTCTTCCAAATTCTTGTTCAAAATGAGCGCCTGAGCTGCGGCCATTTCATCTGCTTTTTTGTACATTTCTTTGAGCCCGCCGAAAACTCCCCCTTCATCTCGCTGTGCCTCTCCTTCTTTGCTGCTACCCTCAGAACTGTCCAACAACTGACTGTCTACCTCACCAACTTGCTCATTGACTTGATCTTCAGCTTCAAGAACCTCAGCAAATGCCTTCATACGACTTCCCTTCTTCTTGCTAATCTTACTTTTTTTCTTGGATGGACGCTTTCCTCCTGTTTTCGATTCTTTTCGCCGTTTAATTTCTTTCCAAATTTCTTCCTGTGTATTGAACTTCCTCGTCATCTCGTTTTCAAAGAGAAGGTAGCAAATTCCGGCAATAGACATATCAATATAAAGACCAACTTTGGTTGAAAGAATTGGCAACGTCTTGCTCGCTTGATACCAAAGTGATTCCTGAACCTTGCTTAAACCTTGCGCATCAGGATCTTCGAAATCAACAACATATCCGTATATCGCGCTTGACAGTGCGCACGTGAGGAAAATTCCACCAACAGCTACAAACCAAAAAATACGTTCCGCTCTATCTTTTGCAGCAGGCGTTTTTGCTTCCGCATCTTCAATTTCTTTTCGAAATTCATCAGGAATCTGTGAATCGGCGTACTGCTGCTCCTCAAAGAAGAAGAGATGAGTATTTTTCTTCCGATTATAACCACTCGTTGAAACAGCCCATGGACCGTTGGGGATAATTGAAAAGGAACGTTTACCCGTAATTGGCGAGAACGATGCTGAATCAAATATTCTCTGAAAACAAATTGCTAGCAGGAATTGGAACGAGGAAATCTTCATCTTCTATTGTACTCGTATGTACTATTCCTTTGGTATTTTAAGATATAGATAGAGAGAGGAAGAATATATATATATCGATGAACGTACAACATCCGATGATGCTTCAACCGCCACAAATCTCATTACCGGTATTTCTGACTTTCTGAAGGAGGAGGCGTTTCTTGGCGTCAGTCAACACAAGTCGTCTCATGTATTCAAGAGAAAGCAAGGTACCAGTGTGTACATTGCTCTTCGCACATGACGTCAAAGGCAGATGTTAGATGGCGTCATATCCGAACTTTGATGAGACGACAGATTTTGGACTCGGACTCGGAGACGCTCATTGAAAATTGAAACATCGCGCTTCCTGCTTCCTGCTTCTCCTCCACAATAACAATAAAGTTTTTTATAACACCCCGATATCGTCATCATTCATCATTATTATTATCATCCTAGTCATAGTCACCACCATCATTGTAAACATTACAGGTGAATGCTTATAAAACGAATCTGTACTTTCAATTTCACACAACACAACGAACCAAACAGCAGAGCAGATATCTCGAACATTGAGTGTGGTGGTCATGACCAAATAGTGTAATTTTTCAAAGAAAGTATACCATTACACAATTGTAATTCATTCAATCGATCCATAGATATATACGCATACATCCATCTCAAAACTTATTCATTATGGACATTAACGGGGCCAAGTACGATAAGGATATGGAGGAACTCCTACTATCTAATCAGGTAGCATCAGCTCCCTCCAATAATCATCACCTATCTCAATCTCCAGTTCGAAAGCGTACATCTTCGTATCATTCCGTTCAATCTGTTTCGGGAAGTGTGAGCGTGAATGAACTTGCTAAAGCTACGATGATGACGGAAGGTATTAATTCTGCTTTTGGTGTAGCGCCATTATCGCCTAAACCTGCAACTGTCACGCATAGGGGCAGTCGAGGGAAGAAGCCTTCGTTGCACGTGAGGAGTCAGAGCTGGAGTAATGGACAGAGGTTTCATCCGAATGATCCGCTGGCTCCACCTATGGCGAGGAAAAAGTCGCTGAATAACAACTCATCGTATGCGGTGGAGAAAGTAGATAGGAATCAAGTGTCAGGGGGTGTAGGTCCTTCTAAATACTCGCCGAGACCGTTGGTCGGTCAGTCGGCAGCGAACTCGATTTCAAATTCGACTGTAGACCGTTTTCTCACTAATAGTGCAATATATCAATTTGAAAATGACGATGGGCTTATTATAACCGGTAATGTTGAAAATAGATTTTCTCAGCGAATAGATAAGTTGCCAGCTGGTTCTTCGCCTCCAGATATTTCAAAATTTTCACAGGAGAGAGATATGTTTGATGATTATTCTGAGGATTCAGTGGAGGCCGATTTGCGTAGATCGAATTCAAAGGGAGACAACATGGTTGGACCTGTCGGCATTCCACGTATCATCGGAAAAAATGTTACAGTACCCAGTATTCAATTTGGAAATCGTGCACGGTTGTCAAGCAGTGGAACAATTAGCTCAATAGAAGACTTTCAGCGTGAAATTGCAATATCCTCATCGAATGCGGACGCCATAACAAATAGCCGTACTTCGCTGTCCCCTCAAAACGTGCATACGAGAAGTCCACAGCGACCTTTTTCGGACCTCAAAAGCATCGAACCAAGTCTATGGGAGGATAGTCTTGATTTCAAGGACCAAAATGATCCTCTCTACATCGACAATTTCGATTTCAATAAGAATACAAGAACATCAATAGACTCGTCAGGTCACCATGGGAGTGAATTTATGACTTACAGTTTAAAAAGCAGCTCATTTGCTGAAGATCTCGAAGAAAGTAAGCATAGCGGCTACGGAGCCATCCCTTCTCTGGATCATTATGACTTGATCGGCGACAATAAGCTGTTAATTGAAACAAATGAGGAGGGATCGACTACAATGAAGGAGAAAGTATCGTCAGGGAGGAGTTGGCAATTTCATCATCTAAAAATTGATAGAGTATTTAGTTCCATTCGATCAGCAAGCACCACGGAAATGGAGCTGGACCTAAATGAAAGTGCGAAATACGTAGAAAGTACTCAGATACATCGAGCTTTTCCAGAAAGATTCATTGCCCTTGCTGCTACATTGATGGTCGAAATTCCTATTGTCCTAATGATAGCTGGGAGCAGTCGGGTGTGTACTTTAATTGGAAGGACCCGTTATCAACTTCTCATCGCATTTCTTCCATTATCGATCGCTGTAAGCGGCAACTGTAGTCTTCAGAGCAACAACCTTACAACACGCGCAGTATCTCATCAACACGTCACCGCAAAAACTTATTCAACATGGTTGTTTGAGGAAATGCGTGTTGCATCCTATTTGGGGCTTGGAGTGGGTTTTATGGTAGGGTCATTTGCCGGCTTTTTGAGTAATGGAGATTTTATTTTTGGAACAGCCATAGCAGTAGCCCAGTTTTTGAGCATTTTTGTTGCAGGTTTAACTGGAACAATAGCTCCACTTTGTGTTACTCTTATTTTTACAAGTGATGCTGGAAAATGGACAGCTCCATTGCTAACAACTCTCCAAGATGTTGTTGGGAGTTTTACAATGATTGTAATGTCATACTATATTTTGATGTGGATTGGACAGAGAGAAGTCGAGCCTTGGGACGAATGCCACGTATAATCGATGTTTTCTTTCTTTAGCGATACGGCTCTCTATGTTCTGAGTGGCAGTATCACTCTAAACTTGAGACAAAATGGGAATTCTACCTGTAAGCATATAGAACTGTCTTCCTTTATATTTCTTTAAAATAAAGTTCTCCAACGTAACAATTCTGAAAATGATCCTTCGTATCTGAGAAAATTATGGTCCTACGATACCTTTATGTGTAATGTGTGTTTTCATAGGTGATTTATCACCGAAGTACACACAAGAGTCTCATATTGTCTCATCCGTACCTCAGTCTAGAGGATGCGATTGTGGGTGCAAGTATAGGAAAATGAATTATAGATAGTAACGGTGATCTAAAAATTGTTATTAACGTAATCGATATATTTCTATCAGCCATAGTCATAGGGCTCTGTAGATTTTCTTTCAATAATAAAGTTAAACAGCGTGAATTAAGACATTCTTTTTTATGAAAAGTCTGTTCATCGCACACGCACTATTCGAAAGGAACTCGAATTGAAGTCTTCAAAATGAATCGTTGTATAATAGAAAAATTGTCAAAATCATTAATTCGAAAAGTATCACTCTAAGTTTCTAATTACAAAAACGTTTTCTATGGAAATATAGTAGAATTCGAAAATGAAGAATAACCTACGGATCACAAAATGAAAGGAGCCTATGCCTTATTCAAGAAATGGTTCAAAGTTGTGCTAGATTGTATGGCGATAAGGACTCAGACTGAACTAATGATACGTCGGGTACAATTTATAAGAAGATCAAAAGAAGCTGCGACTCAGGCAGCATGCGCTGGAAATACCAGAGGATATCATTCAGAATATGGGAATTCATGGTTCAATAACAGGGAAAACGATGAAGCGTATTATATGTTTCGATCATATAACAACTCCTACTACTCCTCTTCCGAATCTGTAACTGATGAAGAGGATGAGAGATAATTACAAAGTAATTTATACCTGGTACAATAGTTGAAGTTAACAAAATAAAAGTATACAAATTAAAAAAAATATATCGAACGTTAGCAGAGCTACCAGTCAAACACGGCGGTCTAAGTCTAAGCAATCCAACAACCAATCCTAAAGAGTGTTATAAGTCGAACATTTTTTACTGCTCTACCTCTTGTCCGCCCTACGCGGTCGAGTTCAATACAGTCCAGTTGACAATCTCGAATGCCAATGCGAGGTTATGCCAGAATATTGGAGTCGTATAGAAGTAGCCCACAAAGCGAAGTTCAAGTCCGAAGTCGATCACTTCCCTCAGGATACTCAACGTACCTTGAAACGAGCGAAGAAGACAGGGCGCTGGCCCATTGTCATGCCTTCGCACGTTGGCGGAACAATCCTATCTTCGACTGAGTTTCGCGATGCTCTAATGCTTCAATACGCACGCGTACCTTCGAACCTAACAACTTCTTGCGGCGGTTGTGGCGAGTCCAATAAGTTTGATGTGAATCACGCCCTTGATTGCAAAAAGGGTGGATTGGTCACAGCTCGACACGACGAAATTCGTGACGAGCTCAGAGATCTACTAGCACATGTGTTTAGCCCATCCCGTACCCGATGCGAACCTATAATTAATCCTGCTCCGAGGCGTGCCAATGGTACCAAAACGCATGTACCAAGTGCTTCCTCCTCGTCTGACTTTCTGAATGCTGATCGCGGTGATCTATTGATTCGCGGCTTTTGGGAGGGATCGACTGATACCATTATTGACGTTCGCGTGACGAATCTTGATAGCAAGTCTTATAAGAATTTGCCACCTAAGAAGGCTCTGGAACGACAAGAGAAAGAGAAGAAAAAGAAAGATTGCGAGCCCTGTGAGAGCTAATCTCGCCGTGGTATCGACGGACGAAATATTTGGATTCGAAGCCCGAGCATTTCTCAAGAGGCTTGCAAAGTTGCTTGCAGAAGAATGGGAGAAGCCCTATCCAACAGTAAGGGGCTTCATTTATGCTCGAATGAGTATCGCTCTCGTTAGAGCAACGAATCGATGCATTAGAGGTTCCAGGATCCCTGCGAGCAACATGTCGAATCGATTTCGTTGGAAAGGAGGTGCAGGACTTGGAAATCTGAAAAGTGATAATTAGTTCGAGACTTTACATGTCAAGCAATATTTGAAGATTCGAGTAGAGTTTCCATATAACAATTGAATTAGCCGATTGACTAACATAACTACCGAACCTCGGTTACATAAAGAATCATGTGAATGTAGCGAGTAGCGAGATGAAAATTAGCGTAATACATAACTACTAAGATTCCAACTAACATTCTCAAAAAACGAATAACCTACATCTGTGCTTTTGAAAAGATGTAAATGAAACGTAACGAACCACCATTATAGTAACAATAAATAGTCCATCCGTAGAAGTAGGCAATACATTCAATATAAAATGAGATATTTGATCCATAACAACAGAAGGAACGATAATGGAAATAATCAACGAAACCAAAGGCAGTATTATTCAACCACTTGACCCAACGCTTGCCCACCACCGTATGATACGAAACTGCAAGGAGGAACTTATCAACAACCTCATGGATGATAGTGTCTACAGCATTTCATATCGATGTTCAAATTCTTCGAATTATAATTTCGACAAAAGATCAAAAGGCTGCACTTTATTTCATTCGCAGAGGAAAGTCACAGACGGCGAAGGTGAATTTCAAAAGTATCTATCAGTGTCGCATTTTCTCTGGGATCGTGTGCTGATTTCCAAAAACTTAGGGAACACCATTGCCTCCAGATACATTAACGGAATCGATGATCCAATTGAAATACATGTAGAGCATAAATTTTGCAAAAAGAAATTTTGTTTTCTAGTTCCTTTGGTCACGAGCCTTTTTCTTGTCAACAAACACCTACATTGATTATGAAGAATATGCCCCTTAACGGTAATATCTTTCTTGATTCCTTTCATTTCGTCTTCATCACTTTCTACTTCAAAATTCAATATTCACTCAAAGTTGCAAAGTAACCATTACTTACTAAAGTTACGAGTATCAATACATGTACCATTAAATGAACCGCTTTGTTCATGCATCTGGTAGCTCGTTGCATAATATATTCGTTGATAGGTTTAACGAATCTCGTTCCGAATACTTTGATGACAATATGTTGTTATTTGTTAATCTTGGCGGGTGTATGAATAGAGATTTTGTGCCTTTCTTATGATCATCGCATGACATTTCATAAGGAACGCCCTCTATAAATGTAATGGACGATCTTATCGTCCGCATTTAATCATCGTTGAAAAGCCACTTATCATAATCATAATCTTATCTCAAAAAATCATCTCTAGTAGATTAAAGATATTTGAATCCCTTACGATCCGAAAACATTTTTGCTAGTATAAATCTTGGGCGGTATCTTTGGAATATCAGGTCTAACGAAACAATATCATGCCGATGAATAAATGACGAATATCCATACGGACATATATTATCTTGATAATGGCCCTTTCGGTATTGATCAAATTATGATAATCATTATGTATTCTTTTGAGATGTATTTTGTTCTTATTTTTCCTGTATTCATTACTTTTTTGGACTATGTAATCTCTGTTGTTGTTATGTTGTAGTAAAATGTTATTGCAACGGTTTCTAATTCATCAGTTGCGACTGGCATTGTTGGTACAAGGCTAATATAGACCTGTATAATTCCAACTGTCGTCCTATCAATTATGGCAATGATTACGGTAACAGCACATGTAGCTCATAAAAATAAAATAATCCCGAGCGTTGATTACGTAAAG
>Ga0209092_10002002_pt1 | contig 19172 bp, 22 predicted proteins | sample FraStrMetagenome_FD_187446 | JGI IMG/M metagenome (GOLD analysis project Ga0209092, IMG submission 187446) | Marine eukaryotic phytoplankton communities from Arctic Ocean - Fram Strait ARC3M Metagenome (SPAdes) (version 2) | ecosystem: Environmental > Aquatic > Marine > Oceanic | place: Fram...
CAGGAATGCAAGGGATGCCAGGAATGTCAGGCATGGGTGGTTTTCCAACTGGAAACATAAGAGTATTTCGAAATGGGCAACCTGTCGATGTGAATATGTTGAACAAACCACCGCCTATTATGAAAAATATTGTTATTAGTTTAGAGCAAGCTTATCAAGGTGCACAAATACCTGTACAAATTGAGCGTTGGTTATTTGAAGACGGAATCCGCAAATGCGAAAACGAGACATTGTATATTCCAATTCAAAAAGGTATTGACGACAAGGAAATGATTATACTGAGGGAAAGAGGAAATATTATGGATAGTAATTTAAAAGGAGACGTGAAGATAGTAATAACGATACAAAATACGACCATTTTTAAGAGGGATGGTCTGAACTTACATATTGACAAGGAAATATCCTTTAAAGATTCGCTGTGTGGATTTGATTTCATCATACCTCATATAAGTGGTAAGCAATTGCGTTTTAACAGCGAAGCAGGAGCTCCGATTAAAGAGGGACTCGTAAAAGTCATACCAGGATTTGGAATGGAGAGAGAAAATAACAAGGGAAATTTATGTATAAAATTCGCTGTTAAATATCCGGAGAAATTAACGCAAGAGCAAATAACAGGATTGAGAGAAATATTATAAAATATGTGTTACTCTCTTGGTAATTTGATAAATAATTTAGTAAATAATTTGATAAATAATTTATATATTAGTAATAAAATATATATTTCTAATGTATAATGAAGTATAGTCGCAAATCTGGGCGATCGTCCGTAAATAAAACGCGTAAAAACAAGAGTTCAAGTAATATTGCAAAAAAACAAATGATTACATACATGTTACAAATGCTAATGACGGTAAAGTTATACCACTGGAATACGTTATCATTTTCTACACATAAAGCCACTGATGAATTATACGGAACATTAAATACATTGATTGACCAATTTGTAGAAGTGTTATTAGGAAAACATAATAACGTGAGTGAGAGAAATAAACACGAAATACTCACAATCAAAACACTACATTTACATACTTACAAGGATAATGGAAAATTCAAACAACAATTAGAAATGTATAAGAAATATTTAGTCGGTTTAAGCAAACATTTTAGCAACGGTGAAAACACAGATTTACTGAATATTCGCGATGAAATATTAGCCACCTTGAATAAGATATCCTATTTATTGACACTGAAGTAATTTTAAAAATTAGTATAATTATAAAAACCAACTATTTTATTATAATTAATCTATATAATATGTATAGATCATAAGTAGAATGTCATTTTTTGATAATAAAAATAATATTCTTAATAATATTACTACAGGAAAAAATAAAATATTGGAAAAAGTAAATAATGTACGTAAAAGTGTCAGCAATAGTGTATTAGATCATTTAAATTCTGAACAATACAAAGAAAACAGAGATAGGTGGTTTAACCGCAAAGGACGACACATAAACATAACTAAAGACGAAGAAGCAAATATGAACAAAAAGATTGATAACGTACAAAAATATACGAATATAAGTAAAGATTTGATTAATGCTAGTTTTGAAGATGAGTTTGACGACAATAAACTAATAAAATATTATGCTGATTCAGCTGAAAAACACGATCTCAAAGACGGTCCGTTACCAGTAAATTATTTAACTAAATCTGGATTATTAAACGATAATACACTTATCAAGGTTGGAAATTTATCTGGACACGTGAGTAATAGTCAAGCAAAACATGGTACAGAAACTCTCAATAATGTCAAAACTATATTATCCAAAACACACAATCTACCACATACCGTTGATAAAAATTCATTGATATATAAAACAATACATGGAAATTTACCAGAAGGGCATGAATATAATGGTGGCAAGAAGACCAAGAAATCCAAGAAATCCAAGAAATCCAAGAAATCCAAGAAATCCAAGAAATCCAAGAAATCCAAGAAATCCAAGAAATCCAAGAAATCCAAGAAGGTCAAAATCGCAATGATTCGTAAAAATAAGTGTTTATAATACAGCTCTCTAGCGTATAATTAGAATTATCAGATATTATCATCTATATTCATTATCTGATAATAACTTGATATCAACAATATTAGTTTGTTGATTGTTTCAGAAAATAACCTTTAACTTAATAATTTCGTTCCTGTTCTACGGAGCAACATGGTTTTCCAGGTATTAAATTGCCTTTCGAGTCCAATGTTCCTGCGCTCGAAGTAGCACGACGTTTCAAAGCACGTCTAGAAGATGTGCTTATAGCACCGACTCCTGAACCGCTAGTATATTTATTCACTAAATTGGTTTTTACATTTCCGGTAAAGAGTAATCTTCTTTGTCCTCCTCCGGTTGTAGGCATTATATATATTACAGATAAATAAATATAATGTGAATATTTAAGAAATTCTACTGGAATCAATATCAGCAGATACTAAATAAATCGAGTTCTCGGTAACAATAATATACTCAGTCTCGACTTTGTAAATTTTAGAAATAGGACTTGTATATTCGTCCTCGCTCTTTACGAGCAATTTCTCCTGGGTGGCTTTAACGCCAATAATCACCTCTTTATCGAGAGAGGCAGTCCAGTAGTCAGATTTGATTTCCTTATCTTCGACAATGGCTAATTTCCAAGCATGTTGAAGACATGTATTTGATGGCAATCTATAACTATTTTCGGCAGATTGAGAACTCATTATATAGGAAAACACGATGAATTCTTTAAATCATTATAACAATTAAAATATATTTTAAACGTTTTTGAGAGAGATATCTCATTCAATCTATCTCTCTCTCTATATGTATATAGTCGGTTTTAGTAGTTTATCATAAAAATAAAATAAAAAAAGAATATAGACAATAATGAAAAACATAGCATTGAGTAATGTTGAAAATTATAAAAACGAGTTAGATAGCAACGAACATATTCTGTTTTTAAAGTATGTCGGATTAATTCATGAATTATTCCAAGGTTGTACCGAAAATATCTATATTCAAAAAGAGGATTATTTGAAATACATCATGATCAAAGGAATAAAGAATACCTTTTATATTTACAATTTTTTGTTATTATATACGAAAAATGTAGAGTTAGCAATCTATCACACGCAAAAATCCATTATTTATTACATCGAATTTATTAGTCAAATCGGTGAAGATACAAACAATCTTCTGCAACTGAATTCCAAAGATGCAACCCTGTTTATCTTTAAAAAGACGATTTTCGAAGTGAATGAAGAGAGGCGAAAAAACTACAAGGAGAACAAAGTAACCAAGGAGAAATTAGAAATGTTACAATTATACATTGACTCTTATAATAACCTACTTACACAAGTAATTAGTCACTATGATTTCAGGGCAAATAAAACAGCATCACTACAAAAAATAATATTCACTAAACTCTACAATATTGTAGAGACGATGGTTCAAATCCCCATCATCTATAAACATAATGCGACAATCATCAAAGAAAAGTTACAGTCATTGCATTGTCTATTGAATACATTGAATAATGCTTACCACTACGATTTTATCAATACAAATTATTTGTATCTAATAGAATACTGTGTAAAAAAACTACACAAGGTAGATATCGATTGTACCAAAATAAATAATAAGTTAAACGCGATTGATATAGAAGGAAAAGTACAAGATTATTCGGTCTGTAAAATTTTTAATTACTTGGTGAATTGAACATATCCATATCTATATCTAGATCCATCTCCATATTCTATGCGCAATCAAACAACAATGTCTTTTTACGGATTTTCGTTTTTCTTGATTTACTCGTATTGGGTGTTTCATCGTTGTTGATACTATGTATATCTTCGTATTCAGTTTCGAGAATATGTTTAATAAAGTCATAAATTTGAAACAATACGTTTTCTTCGCATTTACCGACGATTAAAACACTACCTGTTCTAAATATCATAAAGGATACTGTCTCAAAATCTATATGATTTGGTTGTTGCCCTGTTTGTTGTAATCCGTCTGTTTCCGGTAATGTATTATCATAGTAAAATTTGCTTTGAATACCTGGATAAGAACAGGCATCAAAGTTGCTATTGATGCGGTATTTATATTTTAGCAAATCATATAGTTTGTCGCGGTCAATATAGTAACCGCAATTGAAATTGGAATTAATCAAGACAGTTTCGCTTTTTTCCGATAAATGAGTCAAATCGTTTCCTAAAAATGGCTGTAAGGTAGTAACTAATAACTGTAATACTTTCTCGAGAAACACGTCACTCTGAATTCCAGGTATTTCCAATTTACCAGTATTAAACACTTTTACATGCATCTCTTTAAATATTTCAGATTTATTGTCATATACACGCATTATGAGAACAAAACAATTGAAAAACGCTCTCTTTTTCTTACTTCTGTAGCTCAATATATCCTTTTTACAAGTTCCAATGCTAATTTTTCGTTGATGTTTAAACTTAATTCTCCCTTCAGGGTTATCTATATGTTCAATAATTTGCTCCTCATAACATTTGATATTTGCCAATCGTTGTTCAACCAATTCTGTTTCCTCTTTACATGTAGAAGAATATTTAATTTGCTTTTTAATAATACCATTTTTAGGAGTTGTATAATCCAAAATAGGGATATCCCAAAAGATTTTTTTTATATCGATATTTTGTTTATTTAAATACGATATCTTGGTTTTCGTGGAAATATAAAGGTCTGAACATTTAGGAATATTCGTTACATCTGTCAAATGGGAATTTTTCTCATCATTTTCAAATTTTCTATTGTTTATTTGTACATCGTCATTGGTGTCATTTCCATAATCATTTTGTAAAAAGCTTTCCCAATCATCATCAATACTTTCCATAACTATAGTTATCTATATTGTTTCGTTTAAATATATTTAATTAAACTTAAATAGAATCAATTATTTTCTTTATCTATAGTAAAATATGGATAATTCTATGTGCGACCGAACCATTGCTATTGCTATTCCGATTCCGATTCAAAAGACATCCTCATTTGAAAACAAAGAATTGAGTTTAAATACTACATCCATTGACCCTACTACCATGTCCCCTCCTAATAATTTTATGAACAAATTGGTGAAACGTATGGGTAATTATTATTCACCTACCTCAGCACCATCATCTAGACCTACGTCTCCTTTTACAGCTACATCAATGTCAAATACATTTAGTTTTAATAAATAATAGCATACTTAGTAAAAATAATAAAATTAGTAGGACAACATTAGTAAAAAACATTAGATACCCTAATTAGTGAGAAATGTTTTCATTTTCAATATGGTTAGAGGAAGCATATAATCTATATTTAGTTCAGTCACGTGCATAATATTTTCCACAAATTGTAAGAATTCGGAAGATAATAGTTCTTTGTTATAACGAATAATATAATTCAGATAATTTTTGATTATATTTTTTTTTTCAACATTGTATTCGTTGCTTACATTTGTAATGAATTCAATATTATATTTCAGAGATTTGTCTTTCATATTCGTGGTTATATTGTCCCATAAATCAGTTTGAATAATCTTTTTATTGTGAATAATTTGCTCATTTGACTGCATATAATTAATCATACTTCGAATATCGGAATTAAATAATTTTTGAATAAGCTGAATTGTATCCGTATTATAATTTAATTTTTCTTTTTCATTAATAATATTCAAAAAATGTATAATTTCATTTTCAGGTAACTGATTAAAACGGAGCCGAACAAATTCATTTTGAAGCGCTTCATCAATCCGACTAATATAGTTACAAATTAGACAAAATCGCACATTGGATTTATAATCTTGTAATAAATATCGCAATGCGATTTGCGCATTTTTTGTCATGTAATCTACTTCGTCTAAAATGACAAATTTCATACCATCATTGAATAGACTTTTCGAATTTACAAAGCTATTTATTTGATTACGAATAATATCGATACCTCTTTCATCTGAAGCATTCAAATGAATCATTAGATTTTTACGATTACCTTTATCCTGATACGATTTGATTAAATTAATGATACTAGTTGTCTTCCCTGTTCCAGGAGGTCCATAAAACAATAAATTGGGAAAATGTTCCATTTTGATAATATTCTCAAGTATTTTTTTGTTGAGTGGGTCCAGTACAATGTCTTCAAAAGTATTTGGTCTGTATTTTTCTACCCATGGAGTAAAACTATTCATTATGTATATGTAACACTTACCATTTAAATAAAATTGATTAATATTAATATAAGAAAATGGGTAATCATGAATCCAAAATGACAGAGTCTAATTCACAAGAAGAACAACGTATGCTACCAGGCTCACTACATGTATGTATTGGTCCAATGTATGCTGGAAAAACGTCCAAACTAATCGAAACCTACGAAGACATGTTATCCGAGGATAAAAAAACGATTGTATTGACACATTCTTCTGAAATCCGATACTCGATCGAAAAATTAAGCACACACGACGAGAAACATATTTCCTGTTTTAAATACGGTTCAATTGATGCTTTTATTCGTGAAAAGAAGGAGGATATTGACTCAGTTGATTCGATTCTAATCGACGAGGCTCAATTCTTTCCTGATTTGTTCGACAAAGTATTATATATGGTCAATAAGATGAACAAGCATGTATATGTATTTGGTCTAGATGGCGATTTTCAAAGAAACAAATTTGGACAAGTATTGGATTTAATTCCTCAATGTGACACCGTCGAGAAGTTACATTCTACATGCAATGTGTGTAGAGAACCAGCCATCTTTAGTCATAGAACATGTGACTCAGACGAACAAGTGTTTGTTGGTAGTCGTGATGCTTATCAACCTCTATGTCGTCAGTGTTACAATTCCAAAAAGAATCATTAGACTCGAAATATGATTAAAGTCGTTAAAATATATTTAAAAACCATTTAAATTAATAATGAGCTATTAACTATACAATGAGTCCAAAGACAAAAAAGGAGTCTAAGAAAATATCAAGTTCTGTTTCGGTAGTTGATAATGAACAAATACCAAATCCTTCTACTGTTCTAAAAACATCAGACGTAGTTGGTACAAATGAACCTGTAGTAGAAAAAAAGAAACGTGGTAGAAAAAAACAAAACGTTGTTCTTGAGGTGGGTGAAGCAGTCGCAGCAGAAATCATGAAACCTCCTCCTAAGAAAAGAGGAAGAAAACCAAAGGGTGGTAAAATTATTCAGCAAACAGTTATTATAGATGATAAAATAAATAACGAAGCAAATGTTATATTGCATTTAAAGTGCTCTCTGAATGACATAAACAATAATGATATTACAACGAATTATCCAAATAAATATACATACAATCCTAGTGTAGAAAATATCCAAAGTTTTCATTTCGATAGTCAATCAAATACGTCTAATTTTTTGATAGATGAAATGAATAATAATAATAATAATAATAATAATCATGGTTTGGATATAGGTATAGCGACAAGTATAATCGATACGAATCCTTCAATAAATGATATTGAGAAATCATACGACGCGTGTAATATTGATAATTCAATAGTGGATACAAATCCTCTTAATAAACAGGATAATACTGCGAAAAACGAAATATGGGAAAAGTTGAATATGTTAAAAGTGAATTTACACAACAATAATATATATGACAAACGTTCCGCTTGTTTTTGGTGTACGCATGATTTCGACAATCCACCTATTTTTATACCAAAAAACGAATTCAAAGATTCTTATCAAGTATATGGTTGCTTTTGTAGTCCTGAATGTTCAGTAGCACATTTGATGAACGAGAAAATCGATTCTTCTATAAAATTCGAGCGTTACCAATTATTAAATCATATCTATGGTAAAATATATGATTATAGTAAGAATATTAAACCTGCTCCTGATCCACATTACGTTCTAGAAAAATTCTATGGTACTTTGTCAATCAAAGAATACCGTGAATTGTTTAAAAGTGACCAATTGTTGATCGTGGTTGATAAGCCTCTTACGCATGTTTTCCCAGAATTATATGAAGATAATTCGGATTTTATATTAAATCAAAGAACAATTCCTAGTAATTCTACGTTTAAATTAAAGCGAAAAAGTGGAAATGTTAAAAAAACATCCGTTCTTGATACATTGACGGCAAACCAAGTATAAAATAAATAACAATTATTCATATAATTATTATTTATGTTTCATTATACACCTTTTAACATTTCAAACGCCGATTTTCACGGCATAAAAAATAATTAAAAAAATGTAAAATCAACAGACGTACTTACTCTTACGAGGTTCTTTCTTAACGCAGATTGTCTTACTTAACCCTGTCTTTTTGTTTCCACAGGTGAAAGACGATGCTTGAAACTGAAACTCTACTGGTCTTGTTTGGTTATGTATCCAACATTCAATTAAGTTCAGTATATTTTTTGCAGAATTCTAAATGTGATTTTGGAACATATGTAGAAATATTATTTACACGACATTGTGAAACAAAGAAACATAATGAATAAACTTAAAAACAATCATATAATATATCAATATCAATTATGAGGTGGGTTTATATTTTGAGATGCGAAGATGATTATTATTATGTTGGTGAAACTAAAAGATTATATAGAAGATTTTGGGAACATCAAGGAGGCAGAGGAGGTTCAAATACGTCAAATTATATACCAGAAGAAATTGTTGCTATTTATAAAGTTGAAACAATTTGTAAATTTATTGATTATAATGACTATGTTAATAAAATTATAGATGGTATTTGGGACGAAAATTATAAGGGTTTCAAATTAAGAGATTTTAATGATGAATGCGACGAATATCAATATGATAAATTATATGCTGAAAATAATATTGCCGAATGTTTAATGATACATAATAAAGATGAATGGAATAAAATTAGAGGTGGTAAATATACGCGATTTGATATTGAATATAAATATCCTGATAATGATTATATAAAGGATTTGCCTTTATGTAAATGTGGATTACCTTGTGATATTAGAAAAAATGAAGATAAAAATTATTTATATTTTAGATGCGCTAAAAAAAATATGTGGGATAAATTAAGAGAAGAATTTGATATTGATGATGAACCTTGTAATTTTTTTATGGAATATACAAAAGATAAGCAACTTAAATTGAATGAGAATAAACGATTTGAAGATAGAAACAAAAACCTTAAAGAATTATTTAAGAAATCATATTGGTTAAAAAATATACAAGAATGTGATGATGATGAACCAGAAGTTTGTGTAGGAGGTTGTAATAAAGGATATAGTTATAAAAAATTATCGTATAGTTATAAAGAACGAAATTTATGTTATGATTGCTTTATAGATAAAAACGAAGAGTTAGCAAAAAAATACAATCAAAGTAATCCTGTTGGTAAATGTCTAATTAAATTATAAAAATAATTACTATAAATATATTATACTAATTATGCCTACTCATAAAAGTAGTGATTACAAATTAACAGCAGTTCAATATTATTTAGTGGAAGATAAAACACAAGAAGAAGTTTGTAAAATATTCAAATGTTCTCCAAGAAGTTTAATGCGTTGGGTTGAAAGATACAAAAAAGATGGAAATGTAGATATTCATTATAGAAAACCGGTTGCTTATAAAGTTAAATTCGCATTATTTGCGATTTTTAGAGCTTCTATGCGACGTTCGTTCATTTTTTTTATATACTCAGAACGTTCTTGTTCTATTCTATAACTTTTAGCACCAGTATCCATTAAATTACGTATTTCACCATATATTTGTTGATTGACAGATGTTGAAATTTCTTTCTTGCTCTCTTTAACTCCAAAATAATCATTTAATACTTTCATATAATTATACTGTTCTTTTTCCAATAATTCTCTCGCCTCGTCTGTTGTAAGTTCTGTTTGCCTACAAATAACTTGTATGAGTTCCGTTTTCATTTGTTCGTGTCTAGCTTTTCTTAATTGTACTATCCGTTTTTGTTGTAATAGTAGCGCATCGTCACTGGAAACAATTGGTTCTATTACCATGCTATTAGATGTAACGGATGATCCTGACGTATCGGATGTTTGTATGGTTATATTATTTACTATACCACTCATTGTATATATATATATATCTTAAACCTTTTTTAAACCATATTAAACGCATGACTATTATATTAGGTAATGGAATATATTCAGAACAAGCCGGATAATTTAAATATGTATATTGATGAGTTTCACACATCTATTAAAGTGGAATTCGAGAAATCAATCAATAAAATGTATAATGAAGAAATAAGTGTATATAAAGATGTTATTGAGACCCTTGTTAAACTACCCTTTATTCAAGGAATTATTAATGAAAATAAAAATTTAAAGGCTAGAATTATTGAACTAGAAGATGGTATCACAGGTGTTAAGTTGGAGATAACTGATAAACCTGTTTCTACAAATGTTTTAGATATTGAGAAAATACCATATGATGAAGAGGATGATGAAGAGGATGATGAAGAGGATGAAGAGGAAGAGGAAGAGGAAGAGGAAGAGGAAGAGGAAGAGGAAGAGGAACAGGAAGAGGAAGAGGAAGAGGAAGACGAACAACCAGTCACTGATAATACTCTACAATATCCAGATAAGTATAATTGTATCTATAGCGATGACGGTGAGACTGTATGGCGAAGCGAAATTAAATCAAACGACGAAGTGGTAGCTGATATTGTAGATGTCAATAACGATAGTTCTTCTGAGGAGGAAGAGGAAGAACAGGAAGAACAGGAAGAACAGGAAGAAGAGGAAGAAGAGGAAGAAGAGGAAGAAGAGGTAGTAGAGGAGCAGTCAGTAGAGGAAGAGGAAGAAGAGGAAGAAATGCCTACATTTCCAACCAATTCAATGGAAACACCGTCGTCAGACCAAGACCAAGAGGAAGAGACTAGCGAGGTGTTTGAGATTGAAATCGACGACAAAACATACTACTGTGATGACGAGGAAAATGGAAATATATACGAAGACGACGATGGTGAAGTAGGAGAAATCGTCGGCGAAATTAAAGATGGAGAAGCGACATTTTTCGAATAATTTTATGCTGTTATAATATAAATGATTGATAATCTATGTCCGCCTGCAATATTATATTTAGGGTTTTCATTAACGCAAATAATAATAGATACATTCAAAGGACATTATAATACTGCATTTTTTAAAACAATTGTCATGTTTGTATTCACAATGCTGTTGAACATAATGTGTAAAAGAGGACTGGGTGTTATTTCGTGGATAATTGTATTCATTCCTTTTATATTAATGACTTATATAACCGCCGTTCTGCTTTTTGTATTTGGATTATCTCCATCTAGTCAAGAAACCAACTACAATGTAAAATATCCATCCGATTATCCTGATGAATTATTGGTACAGAGAAATCCACATGAAGATACTCATTTAGCGTAGAGGAAAAATAAACTATATAGAAATCATTTAAAAATATAAGTTTTTAAATGATTATAGATGATGAGCATAATATTTGACACACTAAATATAATAGGGATTTTGTTGTATTTATTATATGATCTGGTTATATTTTGCGGAATATTCTTGATATTTGCTTTTGAAGAGACTCATGATAAATTGCTTTTACATAAATCAACTGTCAAATCATGTAATACATTCTGTAAAAATATATCTTTTGATATCAGTTGGAAAATGTGTGAAATGGTTACAGTCACTCATATGTGTTATAAGAAAACGATATTGCCACAGTTTCATAGTATTACCGACAATTACTTTAGAAATAGAAATGCGGTTTTATTAATAAAAAACGGTGAAGAGATCGTTCGGTTTAAAACATGGCAATTGTTTGAAGAGGAAAAAGAAAACGTGGAATTTGATTTGATACTATATACAAAATATAACGAAATAGAACCAAAAAAGAATTATACGCTGATTCGAGACAAATGTTTTTCTAATCCTGATAGTTTATTGAATAATAAATGTGACGTAAGTTTTATTGTATTTCAATTGACTACTGATGGAAATAAATATGATATTCAGTTAAAAGAACCTCATAATTTTTTTGTCAAAGACAATGTATTGAAATATACATTTTTTAAGTGGTATATGAAGAATGTATATGATGTAGTATTATCTGAAGAATTCAGCGTAAATTATATGACAAATGACATGTCGTTAGCTAATTTACATAATCCGTTTTTTATAAAATTTAATGAAGATGGAGTAACGTCATTTTCATCTGGAAAACCAAAAGTAGTATCTATAGAAAAAGACGACGTATTGGACGAAAATGATACATCATCTAACGGAGACACATACACATACACAGACACATGTACAGACACAGACACAGATCTGTCGTCGGTAGACAACAACGTAGTTCAGCCGTCGGCAGACACAGACACAGACACAGATCTGTCGTCGGTAGACAACAACGTAGTTCAGCCGTCGGCAGACACAGACACAGACACAGACCTGTCGTCGGTATACAACAACGTAGTTCAGCCGTCGGCAGACACAGACACAGACATATTAATTTCCGAGCGATTAAAACATTCTCTAGAATAATGGTTTATAATAATGATATTAAATAAATAATATAAAAAAAAATTGACAAGGTATAGTATAATGGAGGAGCCCCATACTTTGGTTAATTCAGCAATGCAACAACAGCAACAACCTTCAGTTGAGCAAGAGAAAATTACAGAAAAACACGATCTATCTGATGAATGGTGTTTTTGGGCTCATTTACCACATGATACTGACTGGTCATTAAATAGTTACAAAATTATTTACAATCTAAAGACCGTTGAAGATACTATTGCTTTGAATGAAGCATTACCTTCTGGTTTAGTAAATAATTGTATGTTGTTTGTAATGCGTAAAGGAATTACACCACTATGGGAGGATCCGAAAAATAGAGGGGGTGGATGTTTTTCATATAAAGTAAGTAATAAAACTGTATATGAATGTTGGAAAAGCTTAACATATAGTTTAGTAGGCGAAAGTTTATCAGACAATAAAAAACTACAAAATGATATTAATGGTATCACCATTTCTCCAAAAAAAAACTTTTGTATAATAAAAATTTGGCTAGCAACCTGTAATTTTCAAAATGCTTCACTTATTAATTGTAGCAGTGGAATAGATGCTCATGGTTGTCTCTTTAAAAAACATGCACCTGAATATTAATATAAGGTAAATAAAAACGGTAAATAAATACAATAAACATTATTTTTTATATCATTATAAAATATAATACTATGTCTCAAATGCCAGATGAACAAATGGACGCGTTAGCTAATTTAGTTGGTGAATTAAAATTATCACCTGTTATAGCAATACCAGAAAGTAATGTTGATAATAGTGTTCTTGCTACTATAGCTAGACCCATAAGAAGTTCTAGATTTAGTGGTAGTTACGCGGAACCTGATTTACGTAAACGCTTAGGAGGAAAAAGATCTAGAAATATGTCTGGTGGAGGTAAATGTGAAGATAATCGGTATGTTAATATGGCAGTTAATTCAGCAATTGTTATGAGTGGTACAGCTGCTGCTCTTGGTGTCGGATATGGCGGTTATACTGTATTGGCCCATTTTATGGACGCATTTGGCTTAGACGCGGCGGTTAAATCTAGTATTGAAGCTATATATCAATCTGGTATGGCTATTGGTAAAACAGTGGGTACAGTAGGAGCATCTGTTGCGTCAGGGGCCATGGACGTTACTACAAGTGCTGTAAGTGGATTGAAAAGTGTGGTACCTGCAGTTGGAAAGACAGTCGGTCCAGTAGCATATACTGGTGCAATGGCAGGTCCGTTAGTAGCATTAGGTAGATATGTGGGTACCGAACAAAGTGCTCGCGATGATTTACAAGCTATATTATCTGGATTGGAAACTCAATATACAGGATTAAATGACAAAATTGGTACAGTTACACGTACAATGGCTTCTAAAAAAGAACAATACGCTAGTCAAATTCAGGATGTAAGAAGAAAAATAGAGGAATATAATAACAATACTCAAGCAGTTGCAGCAGTTGCTAAGAAAAATACTACAGATGGTTTCGATTCTTTAAAAAGATCGTTATGTGGCGCAATTGATAGAGGAGTTACTAAGGCAAAAGAGATTGAAAATATATTCAACCCTTATTATGGAATGAATATGGACATAGCATTTGGTGGAAAACGCAGAAGAAGAGGACGAAGTGTAAGAGGTTCAAAATCGCGTAAATCAGGGAAGAAATCCAAGAAAATAAAATCCAAAAAAATGAAATCCAAAAAAATGAAATCCAAAAAAGGAAAAAGTGTTAAACGTCATCGTTCTAAACGCTACTAAGCATTAAAATGTAAATAATATATTACATTCACATTCATTATTTTATTATACTTATAATATATAATAAAATAAATGTCTTTGCATTTAAGTGATTTGAATATATCTGGAATGACCAATAATGGTGAAAGAATATCATTTTCGATATCCGCTCACACGGATCGCGAGGATGAATCGACGTTAAATATAACGGCATTTAATAATGAAAGTTTCGATTTTTTGAATAATAGTAACGGTTCGCTTCATTTGAGTGACTTGAATGTTTCGTCATCATCTAATGGAAGTATGGCTGATCATTCTGATAATTATTCAGAGGGTCATACATCAATGGAAGGTGATAGTAGTTTTATGAATAGAACTGATGAATCTATATTGCCTGTTGAACATTCTGACGAAAACCATGAAATATATATGGATCACAGTATTGATTTATCAGGAGGACGACGTAAAACACGTAAAACACGTAAAACACGCAAAACAAGAAAACGAAAGGGTCGCAAGAAACGCACTGTTAAAAAATTTAGAAAGAACTGCAGAAAGCATACATGATAATGTATTTATTATATTGACAAGACAAATGAAATAGTTCCAATATAATACATTATGATATATTATCTTCATCACAACATCATCGCATCAGCTAATTATTTTAGTAAATATTATTAATCGAATAAAATTAGGCATTATTCTTAGATGGAAGAGGACTCAAACATAGCTTAATTGTACCTAGACTGGCAACATAGTACTTGACGACTAAAGGTAAATCGTTTTCCAAATACATTTCAATTTGACTACATAGATTTGTACATTTGATAAAATAACCGAGATTCTTTAGGGAAAATTCGCCTTGAATGATTTTACTCGCATCTTGTTTTTCAATAAATTCCATTCCACCACTCGATTCTTCACGTTTCACTTCTGCCGTAGCAAATTGTCCTTCACATCTAAAAATGAGCTCATTTCCGACCGATTTAATTTCCAGTCTCTCTGAAATACAGGACAAATCGCGAATAATCTTTTGAAAATCGGAAGAAGGAAGATTAATAACGGAAGAAAAATGAACATTGGGTTCTTCAAATTCATCCGAATCAGGCTCGATCAATCTTAATTTTTGGGTTTTACATTGTTTAATATCACCATTCTCAAATTTTAATCCCAAAAAGGAAACAATTCCGTCGTGATAATCATTGTTTTCAATGTAAATAGTCAATGTGTCATCATTGTCAATCGAATTAATGAGCTTGAACAAATGAAACATATTTACACCGACGACGATTTTGTCCTTCTTACATTCATAGTGTTCGAAATTCTCGGCAGCCAAGAACAAATGAGCCAACATTGTATGCGATTTATCCATATTAATAATACGAATCCCATCTTTCTTAAAGGTAATATTCGTTTCCAATAAAATATCCTTTAGAGCAGTCATCAATGTTCGAAATGGGGCAATTTGCACCGTTTTAATTGTTAAAACATTATTTTCACTATTCATACTTATAATTAATTTTTATGTAAAAATCTTTAAATAGTTATGCGTTTATATTTAATTTTCTGCGTTGTTTATGATAATTATATTTATATTTAGATGTGTGAAAAATCCCTCAACAACATAATGCGAATAATTATATTGTAGTCATAATGTATATACATACCAATATGAAGGTAAAAAATGGGTTTAAATATAAAAAAAATGGATGGACATATATATCTATTAAAGGGGAGCCTTATGAAAGAGGGCTCGCTCATGGAACATTATTAAAAGAGGAAATCAAAAAATGTCTTACCACCATGGAATGGAATCTATACGATTCACATGGACTAAAAATGGCTTTTTTCAAGGAAATCAGCAATTTCTTTTTCAAAAAGACAATCGAGGAGAATTTTCCAGAATTTTTCAAAGAATTAAGGGGAATTGCAAAAGGAGCCAAAGTAGATTTAGAGGAATTAATCTTATGGAATAATATTGCTTCTCTCGATTATGCTTTGCCCAAATTATCTCTTTATTTAGACGAAATGCCTCATTTGAAAGAAAAATACGGTCATTTGTTGGAGACTCTCCCATCAGGTGGTCAAATGGAAGGAGGATCCACATTGTTGAATAAAACGAAAGGTTCAAAAGACAAATGTTCCGCTTTTATGGCTCTTGGTGACTACACAAGTGATGGAAAAATTTGCTGTGCCCATAATTCTTTTGATAATTTCATCGATGGTCAAAACTTCAATATTGTGTTTTACATTAAACCGAATAAAGGACATCGTATGTTGTTTCAAGGAGCACCTGGATACATTTCTAGTCAGACTGATTTTTTCATCAATAGTAAAGGATTTATCGGCACTGAAACAACCATGGGTGGATTCAATGCTTATAAACACGGTGATCCAATTACATGCAGAATACGAAACTGTATGCAATATGCAAATACTTTAGACGATTATGTCGCTTTTTTAAAAAAGGAGAATTCTGGCGATTATGCCAATTCGTGGTTAATTGGTGATACAAAACACAATGAAATTATGCGCATAGAATTAGGTCTTGAATATGTAAATGTAGAGAGAAAAAAGAACGGTTATTTCATTGGATTTAATGCACCCTATGACGCACGCATTCGAAATTTAGAATGTGTGAATAGTGGATTTGACGATATTCGAAGACACCAAGGCGCTAGAAAAGTACGTCTTGAAGAATTAATGGATAAAAATAAGGGGAAAATAAATATTCAAATAGCGCAAGCCATAATCGCAGACCATTATGATGTCTATTTAAAGAAGATAAATCTCTGTTCTAGGACAGTATGCTCTCATTATGAATTGGATGACAGAGCATTTATGAGTCAATCAGATAGACCATTGCCTTATCAGCCTAGAGGAGCAGTTGATGGATGTGTAGCAGATACCGAATCATGTAAGAAAATGGGATTTTACGGCCGTTGGGGTTCATCCTGTGGTACTCCATTTGTAGTGAAGGACTTTATAGAAAAAAATATGCAATGGAAACGATATGCTCCTTATTTGGTTGATAGACCATCTCAACCATGGACGTATTTTATAGCAACTGATAAACCCACCAATACTAGTACCAATACTAAAACAACAAAGCGAATAAAAAGAAAAACAAAAACAAATAAGACGAAACGTAGAAAATCAGTTCGATCAAAAAAGTAAAAATAGATGAATGATAATTTTAGTTTTTTAACTAAAATTATTTAATAATACCTAAAAACATTTTATAGTATTACATAAATAATGCCTGATTACAATGACAATGTCAATAATAAACACAATGATTATGTATGTAATACTCATAAATTATATGATATCGCTGCAATTTATCCATTAAGTCCATGTCGCGCGCATTGTACAGAGTGTAAAAAGAAAAATGTACATGGTTATACAAATCCAAATCACGGATCCAATCCATTCGGTTATTGTTATCTTTATCCAATGATTTGTATTTCGTGTTCTATTAAACATAAAAAATGTATGTGGTGTAAATAATTATATATAGAATATTATTCTCATTATGCTTACAATTAAGAATAAATCATTATGGAAACCACTTAAAATGATTTCGCCTTATATAATAAACATGAGTGACAAATTGACGCAAATAGTAAGTGATTTATATTCCAAATATGAAACCAATCCGGTTATTCTGACCAAACTGGTACAAAATATAGAAAATATGCCGACTATGCTAGAAACGACCAACAATACGATTATCGAACGCGCCGAAAGAAAAAGCAAATTAGAAAGCGAATCAGAAACATTTATATACAAATTTTTACATAACCACAAGTATTATTACCATTCAACAAGTGAATTGTTTTTTGAATATAATGATGATAAATATGTCTTGGTGAAAGAGGATGATGTTCAACATATGATTTTGACTACCATTAGCGCAAACAAGAGCCTGATGGATTGGAAACATAAGTTGAAAATAACTATATTGAAAAAAATCAAGGAGCGTGATATTTTTTCATGTATTCCAGAATCAGAAACGATTCAATCCGTTATCAACCGTTTATCTCCATCTATATGCGATTCAAGAGAAAAAGCCAAATATTTCTTGACTATTATAGGTGATATTCTATTAAAGAAATGTAATCTAATTTACTTTACTAGTCCAAAAATCAAACCATTCTTGAAAGAATTAAACAATCTATCATGTATGTTATTTGGATCGCCTAATTTATTAAACATTTTTAAATTCAAATATTACGAGCATAATTTCAACGAATGTCGTATTGTGGATATACATGATGCGACTAATTTAGATAGTTGGAATACCTATTTCAAACAGAGAAGTGCTCTTGATCTGTTTTGTGTAGCTGCTCACTATTCGTCAAGATATGATAGTGCAGATAATTTTTTACAAGAGCATTGTAAAGACGAAGATGTCACGAAATATGCTCAGTATCTTAAAAACAATAATGAGAAGCAAATTATCAACCATTTTTGCGATAAAAACATTGAGTCGAGTGATGACTGTTCTATTTCTTGGAAGAATATGCAATATTTATGGAAGCGATTTATTGAGACGGAAAAATTACCCAATGTCTTTTTTACGTCCGTATTAAAGACGAGATTAATAGAGAAATTAAAATATGACGGACATACAGATGTATTTACGGACTGTACAAGTAAATTATTACCGACTGTTAGTAAATTTATTCAGTTTTGGACGGACCATATTGTTATAAATACCTTACATGATGATACTAGTAGTGATCACGATAATGAAGAATTGGAAATAGATGAGCTATGTTCTTTATTTACGCATCATATGAAGCATACTATGACTGAAAAAAATATGCTGGATTTAATAAAGCACTATTATCCGGATACCTATATTGAAGACGACAAATACTTGGTCCATACTAGTTGTAAAATATGGAATAAAAAACAAGA
>Ga0209092_10002003_pt1 | contig 19158 bp, 15 predicted proteins | sample FraStrMetagenome_FD_187446 | JGI IMG/M metagenome (GOLD analysis project Ga0209092, IMG submission 187446) | Marine eukaryotic phytoplankton communities from Arctic Ocean - Fram Strait ARC3M Metagenome (SPAdes) (version 2) | ecosystem: Environmental > Aquatic > Marine > Oceanic | place: Fram...
GTTAAAATACGATGCATCATATTATTTATTAGTCGGCTGGTCTTAATAATCAACTTTTCTTCTACAGCTGGCCAGAGCAGGATGAAAATACCCACTGTTCCAAAGAAAGGAAGATATTTTCATACAGGGTAGGGTATCTTTGTTCTCATCATCTTTTGGTGACGTCAAAAGCATCTTTTCATTTTTCATTGCACATCCCAAGTGGCACGTGGAAATAACATTCCTTACATGCTGACGTCAAAGTTTTTCCTCATATCAAGGTTTTCACACGTATCATTTGAGTTTGACAGTAGGTATGTAGAAATTCTTAGAAAAGGTAGAAAAATGAGTGAGATGATAATTCATATATTGACTGCTGCTGGTCGACGAAGTTGAACTTTGAAGCTCTTGATACTATGATTTTGTACTGCGTGTTATCGCAGAATTAAGTATGATGATACAGGATTGGAAAGAGAAGCCAACGAATAACAAATTCAACTAACATTTTTGTGTTATACAATTATTTCACCATGAAAATTAGTCAAATTGCGTTAGCACTAACAGTGCTTGTTCCAGGAAGCTTATGCTTTGTACCCCACCAATCCCGCACCCACGGTTTTGGTCTTCAATCGACTGCTGTTCCACCTGAACGTGTGGCCCCAGATGCAGGTTACATCCCAGAATGGACTGACCGTACTGGTTTATCTCCTGAAGAATACATGGCAAGTGATATGTCCAAACCTGATAAGAGTGGTATGTGGGAATGCCCATTAACTCTTTGGGATTCCAAAGGGTACGTACTATTTAAATTGTGGACCTTGTATATACTTGAGTCCTTTATTTCTAATGAAATATTTTATTCGAAACAGAATCGATGTCAAAAAAGCACAGGAGGAAGCTGCTAAGGCACCACATTGCCCATTAGAGGTGACAGCTAGTGCAGAAGATGCAAAGAGAGGTATAGACTACTTCACAGAAAACAAAGAACAAATTCGTGCGGATTTGTTGAAGTATGGTGCCGTTTGGTTTCGTGGATTCGATTTGATGAAAAGTGTAAGAGGACATCGTGAAATGTACGAAGCTCTTGGACTTGATCCATGCTTGGATCCTCTACACAGTTCTGGATTGAGAAAATTTTCTAGCGAAAGAGATGCTCTTTACGAAGAAGTTAATAAGCCCAGTTTAAGAGGACATTACATTGGTCTTCATTGCGAATCTACAGCTAAAAGAACAGCTGCTTATGCTGCATTTGTATGCTTTCAGAAAGCCACTGAAGGAGGAGGAAGATTCCTTGTAGCTGATGGAGCAGCTATCCTTGCTGATATGGATTACGATGTCTTGCAAAAATTATATGACCGCCAAATCAGAATTTCTGTTTCCAACCTAGACATTCCACCAGCTCTTCCTGGTTTCTTGAAAGAGGGAATTAAGGATGTTGTAGATGCAGCTGTTGCACCTAAGTTTGACATGGACCTTGAAATGATGTATGAAATGGACGGAAAGCCAGGACGTTTACAAGCCGTTGAAACTGCCGAATCTCCAATTAATCGCCACCCTGTAACTGGATTGCCTGTTTGGTTCAATAACGCACATAACCATGCTCGTAAGCTTCGTGACAGAAGACCCTGTGGAGTTCCTGAGGTTGGTATGACGGAAGTCTTCTATGCTGATACTATGGGTGAGTGAATTGAAGACATAATTTTTCTGTATCATGTTACCAATTTGCTAATGATACTCATTATTACACACTTCACATGAAATATGTCCATGATAAATTTTGATAAAAGATCCCTTAACTCTTGAAGACTGTAATGAAATCAAAAGAGTTAGTGAAAAACACATTACTGCCCTCTCCATGGAACCAGGTGATGTACTTCTCGTAGATAACTATCGTGCTCTCCATGGAAGAGATGTCTTCCAAGGAGATAGATACCACGCAGTCAGCTGGTTTACTTGGGATGACAACGAAGAATGGCGTGGAGATGAAAGACGCATTGTTGAGAAAAACGAACTTAATAAGGCAATTAATTCTATGATGGATTGGTTACCCAAAGATTTCGAATCCAATCAAAGCTAAATTAAGCAATAGATACACCGTGACATCAACATAAGAAAATCATGAACATTAATAGTTTGAGTTCGGTTTGCATGCAAAATGGGAGCTAACAACCCAGTCTATAATTTTTCACATGTTCCCTGTAGGCGACATAATTTTTTAATAATACAAAGCGATTTAGATACTTTCACAATTTATTTCAGTACAGATGAGAAATTGAATCATGTTGAAAGAACTTCTTTTGCAGTTATAGAGATATAAAATTGCGATTTGAGTTTATCTGTTTTTTTCATCTTTGGGTGAATTATTTCCCATTTAGATAAATTTTTGTGAAGGTTTAGTTTTTGCTCCATCCATTCACAAACTGTTACGTGCGATATTATACCAAATATTGCACGTACAATCCTCCAACTTTCCCTCTCTAGAACACAAAGTTAGGAATGCACACAAACGAACCTTCTTGTTGCATCCACATCGAGCATCAACGAACCAACTGAGAAAGATATAACCATGACCAATGTAAGTCTTACTTATAATTGAAGATGCATCCAATGGTTGTTGTACTGCGTGAACCCCAAGCGCATGTATTGTCCTTATGAAGGTTTTGAGGCAAATCAATGCTACATAGAATGAACAAACGCCCATGAAGTTGATAACGGTCAAGATTCGGGCACTGATAAATGATACTAACCTGCAAGTATCGAAATGATTCATCTGTGGTTACCAATATATGTTTCATGTATTCTCACTTATCTATATTTCTCTTCTTCTTGAACAAATATCGGATATGACATGAATAAAAGGTAAATGAATTAGAAGATCGCATAAAAGCGTTAGAAACTACAAAAACATTCAAGGCTACCCAGGATGCAATCCAACAGGAACAAATGGCAATGTTAACAACCCTGCGAAATGTTCGAGAAGCTTTGTTGAATGGTAATAGTAACATAAGCTCCGGAAAAGACTTGAAGGAAATGGAAGCTTTGAGAAAGGAGAATGAGGAATTGAAGAAGAAAAATTCGAAATGTGAATACAGGATTAAGCACTTAATCAGGTCAATAGAGGAATATCAGAGCTAGTAGGTTGTTTCTCTTGACCACTTTGGTACTGGATTTGGAGAAGATATGTGAATGAAATTCAAAGTATCTTGGTCATTTTTATATTTTTGAGTCGTAATCATAGTTACTTTATTTCGATTCTAAGTTTTGTTGTAGCGTCTAATAAATTAAGAAAACTCACCATGATGATCCATTCACTAAATCATGCTAAGCATAAACTAGATTGAATGTAGTGACCAATGATCACAGAATTATCGGATTGGGGCGTGTTTCACATGAAAAATCTACCCAATACATATATTTTACTTCCAACAAAAACTCATATTCTTATTTTGGATACTATGAAAGAAGTGACGTGTGCTTGTTTTTGATGTCTCTTGGCTGCTTGGTTCAGTTTTTTATTTCGATCATGATTAGCATGATCCACCTCCTTCTGAGGAAAAAAAAAATCAAAGGATCTTATTTCACACGTGGAACTTAGTATAGTTCCAAATCGAAAACCATAGATTGAAATCTTATTTGTATTAATTATTTTATTCAGAGGCTATCAAAATTTGTGGAAATTTCAAAAGCCAATCGCACATTTTTTGAATCAAGTACGCTACAGCCTAGTGTATATAATATGAATCCCTTGTTGGTGTTAGCCAATGCGACCATAGTTGGTCTATGGGGACTGGCTCAAGTAATTGAGATTCCATACGTTGTGAACTGTCTCCTCATGGTAACGTGTATTCTCTACTCAGCATCTCATGCATCACTCGTCCTAGTAGAAGAACAGGCTATTGCAAAAGCCCAGACGGAAGCTGGCGAAGAACGCACTGTGGAAGCTCCAGAGACCCTCCGAAAAGAAGATGCTCTACAATTCCCTCTCATAGGATCATTATCACTCTTTTCCCTTTATATGCTATTCAAACTATTCAACAAAGATTTGGTAAATCTTTTGATTTCGGTGTATTTCTGTCTCATCGGATGTGCTGCGTTGACAGTCACTTTTGCTCCGATGTTTGCCATGCTTTTCCCAGACAATTTCAAGGAAAAAACTTGGAAATTTGAGAAAAAAATTCGTCACTTTTTACCTGCCTTTATTGGTGGAGAATCTCCCTGGGAATTCATCATTGAAGCTACAGTTCCAGAACTAGTTTCATTCTTTGCAAGTATGGTTTTCTGTTCCATTTATTTCAAGACGAAACACTGGGCATTGAACAATGTCTTGGGCATTTGTTTTTGCTTACAAGGTATTGAGCGATTTAGCCTGGGTACCTACAAAATTGGAGCAATTCTTTTGACTGGATTATTTTTCTACGATATCTTCTGGGTCTTTGGAACAGAAGTAATGGTGACAGTTGCAAAAAGTCTAGATGGACCAATAAAACTTTTGTTTCCTCGTTCTCTTATTCCCAACACCGACACTGGAAAAATTGAAACATCTTTGCTAGGTTTAGGCGATATAGTTATACCAGGATTCTTTCTAGCATTGCTTCTCCGGTTTGATGCCTTCAATGCCAATATTCCCACCTTATCTCAATCACCTCCAACTTTGAACATTCATACTCCTTTCCCCAAACCTTACTTTCATTCCGCTTTGATTGCCTATGTGGCTGGCCTAGGACTTACCATGTTTATCATGATTGCATTCAAAGCTGCTCAACCAGCTCTGTTGTACCTTGTACCTGCCTGTTTAGGAAGTAGTTTGTTGTGCGCATTTGTCAGAGGCGAAGTTACAAATTTATTTGCTTATTCAGAAGAACAAGAAGAACCGGAAGGAGAAGATAAGAAGGACAATTAATCCTTGTCATAAAGTGAAATAAATTCAGGTGTTTCATAATGTTTGCTTCTGCCATCTTTTGTACACGAATATTAAAATGTTTTTACTTTGTCTGGAGGAAATTAAGCCTAGACTGTGGGTTGTGCAATGGTGAATAGGATCACTGTTATTACCAGCACGAACTTGCTCAACATTACAGGAATTAGATTCGGTACTATACAATACAGTTTGTAACAAAGTGTGTAAATTCTGCTTCACATCTCACTTGTTCGTAACTGAAAAAGAATTGTACCAAGTAAAGAGCTAGTTTGACGCTTTAAAATAATATATGTAGTATTAGCACAGATCAAAATGGGGTAAGTAATAATGTTGAGTTTTGTTCTTTGATGTTTGAGTGGATTTGAGAAAATCCGGTTTTTAATTTTTGAGTTCTTTGGAGACACATCAGGTCTTTGAGAATTCAGAGATAATTGTTGGTGCGCACAATTTACTTGGCGGTCTTCTTGGGGAGAAGAACGGCGTGAATGTTGGGCAAAACTCCACCAGCGGCGATAGTGACACCTCCGAGGAGCTTGTTCAATTCTTCATCGTTCTTTACGGCAAGGGTAATATGTCTGGGGATGATACGGCTCTTCTTGTTATCACGAGCGGCATTTCCAGCCAGCTCTAAGATCTCAGCACAGAGGTACTCAAGAACAGCAGCAAGGTAAACTGGGGCTCCAGCTCCCATACGGGTGGCGTACTTTCCTTGACGAAGGTAACGTCCGATACGACCAACTGGGAATTGTAATCCGGCTTTGGCAGAAGAGGTTGTGCTCTTCTTTTCACCGCGTCCTCCTTTTCCTTTTCCAGACATGTTGTAGTTTTTAGATTTGATTTGCTTTAATAGTTGACTCGAAAGTTATTTTGTGAGATGAAATGGCAAATATTCAAATGTTATTGACTTCAGCCGCGCTACTATTTTTTACGTAAGAAACATATGAAATCCAAGTTCATTTAATCGTATCATCAAATCGCGCCATGAAATGAAATTGAGATTTCTGATAATTTCAAAATTCATGGCGCGATGAACAGCTCTGATCAATACTGGAAATCTACGTGAATTAGAAACTTCTATTCCTTGTGATACTGCTGCACACGACCAAAGTTGAATTGCTTCGTATTCTATCTACGCGCTATAAGGTTTGAAACTTTTTCTCAGAATTTTCTTTGTCAATCTCACAATTCAAACCTAATAATAATTTTGAACTACATTAACATCCAAAATGGCCAAAACACCATCCAAAGCATCTGCAAAGAAAGTAGTCTCCAAGCCCGCTGGAACCAAGAGGAGCAAAAAGCGTGTCGAATCTTACTCTTCTTACATCTACAAGGTTTTGAAGCAAGTCCATCCTGATACTGGTATCTCCAAGAAAGGAATGTCTATCATGAACTCCTTCATCAACGATATCTTCGAACGTATCGCCGGAGAAGCTGGAAAGCTTGCCACTTACAACAAGAAAGCTACCCTTTCTTCTCGTGAGATCCAAACAGCCGTAAGGTTGATGCTTCCCGGTGAACTCGCCAAACACGCCGTCTCTGAGGGAACCAAGGCTGTAACTAAATTCTCTTCTGCCTAAATTTCATAAAGACTGTTGCCATAAGATTTTTCCAAAAGATCTAAAGCACACGCTAAAAACAAACCGGATTTTCTAAAATCCACTCATCTATCAAAGATTACCCAGTTTATCAATTTGTGACTGTATTGTAATGTATTTTTTTGTATGTTTGATTTGAAACAACGATTCCAGAGTCTGGCAGGACTAAGTCCAAGTCAATCTAAAAATCACTGCAATAAAGGGTTAATTTAGTTTTGAACAAATAACACCTAACTATGCTATCTAATATTCTAACGGAATTAGTTCTAAAGTTGAGTGAATCTATTTGAATGTATAGTTGTTCAAGCTTATCTACAGATATTAACTTGCATGAATTATAAGCCCTTGACTTATTCCAAACCTTCGACAAAATAGAGTTGCAATCTGAAAAGATCAAAATACGGTTCGTCTCGCTAGAATTTGTTTGACAGCAGAAAGCATGATGTGATTTCTGTCGCGCCAGGGTCGATTAAATATTGGACTAATCTACTTGAAAATCATGGCAACATATTATACGTTTGTTTGTGTAACAGTTAATATGAAGCACTTTTCCCATTCATTTTTTCATTTCATTCATAGTACATAGGTCGTAAGAAAACAGTATTCGTATAGTTTCTCGTTTAATTGTACGGAAAAGTATACTTTAAATCTGGCGCGGCAACAACTTTGAAAACATCTCTAATTCTTTTCGTAGTATCACAATTTATCATCATTTCATATTTTGCAAAGAATCAAAATGGCCCGTACCAAGCAAACAGCCCGTAAATCCACTGGAGGAAAAGCTCCCCGTAAGCAACTTGCCACCAAAGCTGCTCGTAAGTCCGCCCCCGCTACCGGAGGAGTAAAGAAACCCCACAGATACCGCCCAGGAACTGTCGCGCTTCGTGAGATCCGTCGTTACCAAAAGTCTACCGACTTGCTTATCCGTAAGCTACCCTTCCAACGTTTGGTTCGTGAGATCGCTCAAGATTTCAAGACTGACTTGCGTTTCCAAGGAAGTGCCGTTCTTGCTCTTCAAGAGGCCGCTGAAGCTTACCTTGTAGGTCTTTTCGAAGATACTAACTTGTGTGCTATTCACGCCAAGCGTGTTACCATCATGCCTAAAGATATCCAACTCGCCCGTCGTATCCGTGGAGAGAGATCTTAAGCCCCATAGAAAACATGAGAAACCCTCAGGGTGCCATGAAAACAAACCGGATTTTTTAAAATCCACCCTTTGACACAAAGCCCAAATGTAAAACTTGAACATTTTCTTTATATTCGTAATTCACATTCTTTTTTAGCGCTATAGTAGTTACACTTATTTCAACTTACAGTATACCATTTCTTGAGTTTTCATGTCGACAGGAAAGGGGGATTAATTCCTCTCCCTGAAATGTCTATATGGTACAAGTCTGTTCAGATCTAGTTCATTGATAACCCTAGTCTCGCTATAAATAATCATACAATCTGAGTACATTGCTATTTGTTTGCACTATGAAGATAAATTTTTGTTTATAGGATGCATGCTTTTATTTTAATTTCTTATTCCCAAACCCGTTGCTTGGAGCTTGATTAACGATTATTCATTTCTTTTCCTCACCATCTACAAAAAATCAATGATTGAAATTGAAATCTTCTCAAACTTACGACTTCACTATAAAAAGCTGATATAAAAACCAATCCGTGCAATGTTGGCGCGAGCCAGTTTCTTTTCAATGAAGTTGTCTCCATGCACATTGATTATTGCAGAGTTCGTACAATTAATACTGGGTTTCATGTAAGTATGAATTATATAGTATCAGTCTAACGACTTTCATATTTCTGGCGCACATGAATATTTTACCTGGGTCTCTACGTAAATATATTATCAATTAAGTTCCAAATTTATTGAATTCTCCTGAGTGCCATAAAACGAATTTGAATTCGAATCTAACTGAAAACAAAATAACAACAAAATGTCAGGCCGCGGAAAAGGAGGAAAAGGATTAGGAAAGGGAGGAGCCAAGCGTCACAGAAAGGTTCTCCGTGATAATATCCAAGGTATCACCAAGCCAGCCATCCGTCGTCTCGCTCGTCGTGGTGGAGTAAAACGTATCTCCGGTCTTATCTACGAAGAGACTCGTGGAGTACTTAAGGTCTTCTTGGAAAACGTGATCAGGGACTCTGTAACCTACACTGAGCACGCCCGTAGGAAGACTGTAACTGCCATGGATGTCGTTTATGCCTTGAAGCGTCAAGGAAAGACCCTATATGGTTTCGGAGGATAAACACTCAGATCTACATTCAAGCCTGTGACATTAGCACATGCAAACAAACCGGATTTTTTCAAATCCATCCTTTTACACAAAGCCACTTATTTCAAACATTTTCGTTGCCGTACTCAACCCTTATAACTATTAGAATGTTTGACTTATTTTCTTTTCCTGTACAAATGACCATCCTTCCTTTTTGTATCTTACTTCAGGTTTGATTTTGAGTAGACTACCCCTTTATTTTTGTTTACGGTGAAGCATGAATTTTTTTTCTTTGTAATGTGTCTCTGGATAAGATAAAAATTGAAACAAGCTAGACAATTTTAAATAGTAAAATACCTTACGAGATTGACATCTTTTTCTTTTCTTGCCTTTGTATCATCTTTTCCTCATTTTCTCTGGCGTCTTTCTGGTCATCCATGAAGAAGAACAAAGCAATTTTATTCCGTGCGCCCATAAATACGTAGGCAAATACTTTAAAATTACGTAGAATCAAAGAATCGAACCTTCGTACGAACGTGATTATGAAGGTTCACTCCTGCTCACCCACATTTTTCTTTTGCTCAATAAATTTGCAGAAATTTCGGCATAAAGTTGGAATTGAAGGATATCTGCAGCTTCCATTCATCATTCATTAGTCTATCTGTACCCATATTGCAAACAGCTGAAATCAAATTCATAGAATAAGAAAAAATAGGAAATCGTATTGCTTTCAGAAAAAACCCACCACATTTGAATAATGAAGCTCATTTTTGGCATCGCTATCCTTCTGCAGAATGCACTTTCTTCCTCGGCGTTCACGTCACATACTCATAGACAATCACGCCTCCAAAACCCAATGAAGTCAAGGAGCACTTCTTCTATATCTGGTATAACTTTTACTAGAATAAATACACAAAAGACAGAAGGATGGGGATCAGCTCTTCCTCCCTTACAAATGTCTGAAGTTACAAGAACATCTCGAAAGGGATTGAAAGAAGTCACCTATCCTTATGATCCATCTCGAATTCGTAATTTTTCCATTATTGCTCACATTGATCATGGGAAATCCACTTTAGCAGATCGGCTTTTGGAAACGACAGAGACTGTAGCTGAAAGAGACATGGAGGCCCAACTTTTGGATAACATGGATATTGAACGCGAAAGAGGTATCACTATTAAGCTTCAGGCAGCACGTGTCATGTATAAGAGTGAGGTAGACGGAGAAGTGTATACTTTGAATCTCATTGATACACCTGGCCACGTTGATTTTACATATGAAGTTAGTCGCTCTCTTGCAGCATGCGAAGGAGCCCTTTTGGTCGTTGATGCAAGTCAAGGAATTGAAGCACAAGTAAGTTTCTTTCGCATTAATCTTTCCAGCTTCTATAGTTTTTCACCTATCGAAATATTTTTATTTTCAATCAAAACTCAAACAACAATCATTTTTTTCACTAAAGACACTCGCCAATGTATACTTAGCACTCGAAAACGATCTTGAAATTATACCCATTCTTAACAAAATTGATTTACCTGCTGCTGATCCAGATAGAGTAGCTGAGGAAATTGAAGAGACGATAGGTTTAGATACCACCAATATTGTTCATGCATCTGCAAAAACTGGAATTGGAATTAAAGATATTCTAGAAAGTATTATTCGTGAGGTCCCACCTCCTCAAACACCAGTGCCAGGGGTACCATTCCGAGCACTTATTTTTGATTCTTTATATGATTCATTCCGAGGAGTAATTGTGTTTTTCAGGGTTGTAGATGGTGAAGTTAAACGTGGGGACAAAATCCGTTTCTTTTTCAGCGGTGCAGAATATGAAGTAACGGAAGTAGGAGTAATGCAACCTAGACAAATACCAGTCACTAGTTTACGAGCTGGTGAAGTAGGATATATCTGTGCTTCTATTAAGAGTGTATCAGATGCTACTGTGGGTGACACTATCATGTTAGCTTCTGAATATAAGCAAACATTGAGCGAAATGAGTGATGAAGACAAAGCTGATAAAACCAAAAATGCTATTGAACCACTTCCCGGATGTAAGTGCAATATTTTGACGATGTAATTATGTTTTAATCTTACAGCAAACTAACGCAGTTGAGCAAATGGGTATCCATTACAGATGCTGAGTCCATACCTATGGTTTACTGTGGCCTTTTCCCAATTGATGCTGACCAATATGAAGCTTTGAGAGATTCATTAGGTAAGCTTAGTCTTAACGATGCCTCCCTCTCTTATGAACCAGAAACAAGTGGAGCTATGGGCTTTGGTTTCCGTTGTGGATTTCTTGGGTTGCTACATATGGAAATTGTTCAAGAGAGATTGCAGAGAGAGTATGATCTTGATTTGATTGTTACTGCTCCATCTGTTGTGTACAAAATTCAAAATACAGTAAAAGGAACAGAAACAACTATTGATGCCCCTTCTAAGATGCCTAACGAAGGACGTGATCAAAAGACGCTTGAGCCATACGTGAAGATGGAAGTTTTGACTCCATCCGAGTACAATGGTGCCATCATCGAATTAGGACAGGAACGACGTGGAATTTTGAAAGACATCAAATTCTTGACTCCAACCAGAAGTACTATCGTCTATGAGCTTCCCTTAGCTGAAGTTATTACAGATTTCTTTGACCAGTTGAAGAGCCGTACTAAAGGTTATGCTTCAATGGAATATTCTGTTTTGGATTACCGAGAAAGTGATTTGGTTAGACTGGACGTCAAAATCAATTATGAGGACGCGGCACCACTTGCAACTATTGTCCATCGTGATGCTGCGCAGAGTGTTGGTCGTAGATTAGTAGCCAGTTTGAAGGACCTTATTCCTAGACAAATGTTCAAAGTTCCTATTCAGGCATGCATCGGAGTTAAAGTTATTGCTAGTGCAAGTATTAGTCCCATTAGAAAAGATGTATTGGCAAAATGCTATGGTGGAGATATATCAAGAAAGAAGAAGTTATTGAATAAACAAGCCAAGGGTAAAAAACGTATGAAGGCAATGGGTAAAGTTAACGTTCCACAGGAGGCTTTCATGGCAGTTATCAAAATGGACAGGAGTGGAGAATAGATCAACTTCTCTGATTTTTACACACAAACATTTGAGGACTTGTTCATTAGAGAAATATTCATGATAAAAATCAAATCTGAATAAACCTTAACTAATTAAAGCTCTGAAGTGATAAACACACCATTACATAAAAAAGCCAGGTTTTTTATTGTCCACAATATATTTTTCCTTCTGGCACTTAGAATTAAGTTAAGAAAAAAAAGGATGATTAAAATAAGTTTGTATCAAGTTGTCTATACGGTGGGAACAAAAACACTTTAAAATCCGCTTTTTCGTTTAGCCGGAGTTGAAAAAAGCAGACGTGAATCTGGAGTCACTGGTGAGCAATTCTCTTGCTCTGCAGTGTCCATGTCCCAATCTCCTCCATCTACGGTATCTTCTTCTTCTTCTTCAACATCCTCTAGAGTTTTTTCACTGAGTGCATTGAGCAGAAATCTCTTCTGTTTTCTATTTTTTCTATCAGCTGTACTAACTTTCGACATATCACGCGATGACAAAGATACAGTTTCATGGGAGGATCTATCGTGAGAGGATCCTGGAGGTGATGCAATTGTATATAAAGGATTCACTGATGAACTGTGAAGAGAGTAGAATCATAATCAGCGAAAGTCTAAAGGAAATTCACCTTTAATTAAAAGTAACATAATTGCACATACCTTCTTCGTGTGTCGATTACATATTCAATTTCTTCATCTTCTTCACTTGCATACGATTCATCTTCATAGTCTTGCCATTCATCTCCTTCCGAATCCTCGTCGTATTCTTCTTCTTCAGTTGGAACTGAAGTAATCAGACCCAAATCAATCCGTTGCTCTATTTCATCCTCTGTTAATTTTTCAATGCTAACTGAATCTCTTCTATGTACGTACTGATTCCTATATGCCGGACTCCGATTAATAACTTGAAGCTTTTCGTTATCAACTAACATGCATCCTGCCATGGCTTCACTTCCCTGGTTGTGATCTTTAGAAGTACTAAATACAGTGAAAACTCTTGCCCCTTTGCTTACAGCAACTCCTTCTGCATGTGCCTCATGTGCTCTCATAATAAAAGAAAATCCATGTTGACCAAGAAAATCCGTAACTGCCTTGTGACCGAAACATATCGCTCCACCTCCGCGTAAACTTTCACCAAAACCATTTTCTGGATTCACACTAGTTTCCTCCTGATCTTCGCTAGCCGGATCACTCCATATACAATCTGATGCTACCTGCTGATATGCATCTTCCTCGTGTTCTTTGGTTTGATGTATATGTATGTATTGATGCTAAGTTTACTCATTGCATATAAAGAGAATTTAAGTAAAACGAAAAGAAAAAATACTTACCATAAGGTGGATTGATACCAGCAACTTTAGGTACATTCAGGATGTCTTGAATTCGAGATTTACCGGAGGAGATAGGACGGGGGATACCACCATGGACGCAAAATATATCTTGGTCAATGACAGCAGATAAAGGCAAGCGATCAAAGAGCTGATTCATTTCTTCCCAAACTAAGTAGCCTAATTCATCACCAAATCTTTCACGACATTGATAAATAAAACTCCGTTCACCATAATGTTCTTCCCAACCATTAACATCCCTTGTTTCATGATTTCCTCTTAACAAAAATACTTTTTGAGGCAACAGCAGTTTCATGGAAAACAAATACGCCAAAACTTCTAGACATGACATTCCTCTATCAACATAATCCCCCAGAAAAACAAAATTCCCTGCTGTTAGTGACATGCCAAGTCTCCATATGTTATCACTAAAGAAATGCAAATCCTCCAAATTTCCATGAATATCTCCAAAGACGTAACATGGACTTTGCAAAAAAGCGCATTTAGGTTCTTCTTCCAAAATAGGTTTTACTTTCTTACTCAGATTCATTAAATCTTTTGCAAAGGTATCGCTTTTCAAATATGTCAAATGAGAAGATGGATCTTTAAACATATTCACTAACTTTTGTGCTAATGCATCTTCTGTATCATCTGGAAGCGCCTTAAAGATTGCGGCTGTACTAATACTGGCATTACGACCCATTCGTTGACGTTCCTGTATTATTGGACGCATTCCAGAACTGCTACGGGAGATAGATTCCTGTACAATTGTTTGATGAGGGTTTACCTGATGAGCATGTTTTTTTCCTTTTCCAATTTTGTTACCTTTGAAATGTGATGAAGACGATGTTAATGTAGCAAGGCGGTTGGTGAGGTTTGAAACTTCATTCTCTAATGCCTGTATTTTTGCATCACGTTCAAGTAGAATGGCCCGGCCTCTACCATGGGATAGGATTGAGGATCGACTGCGGTTACGATTCAAGCCACGACTTGAAGAGCTGGACTTGCTTTGCTGTGAACTCATGATGTGCTCACTGTTGTTCCACAATCAATGATTTAGATTGCATGAATGAACTTGAATTAATTAATTAGTCAGAGAACTATATTCTGTTTCGCGCTAGTTTTTAAACAATAAATATGCTTCTAATAAAATTCAGGGGGAGATGTTTCGTCTATGGTAGTACTGATTGTACACAATTTGAAATGACTTTCAAAGCTAATTAATTCATGTAGATATCTATCTAGGAGAGAAGATTGTATTTAAAATTTGGATGGTATCTTGTCCCCATAGCTTTTTAACGGATCCATGTTTAGTCTTGTAAAAATGATTAAGTAATATTGTCGTATTAATCATATATTCATAATTTGAAAACTATGTGGTCTGCATACAATAATCCATAAAATTCATCAAGAAAGAATAAAATGAAATTTAATTACAAAAATAACAATGAATAAAATCATTTGAGCAGACGCTCTCCTCCAGTCATGCGGATGAAACTCAATACTAATGCCTACATACCATATTAATGGAGTCGACTTTGAAACTTATCCATCAAAAAAGAAAAAGAATGTTTTCAATCATATCTCCATTTATTTTTGTGCATGTAATGTATTAAATTTGAACTTTATCGTAAACATCTCAAACTACAATCTCAGAAATAAGACATAGAATTGAAGTTTCATAACAATGGATCTGAACGGCAGCGGAGGGTTGACCGAAATCCACAGGACCCACAACAAAACTAAAAGTGGAAGAGGAGCCAAAGAAAAAAAGAAGGATAAGCTGGATAAGCAACAAAACCGTCAAAAAGAGCGTCACAATCCTCGTGCTTTTTCTGTCTCCAAAATAGTTCGAACTAAAAGAACCATTCAACGTAACTTAGATCGTGACCAAAAAAAGGAATACGTTCCATTAAAAGATAGACGGGAAGATGAAAGTCCACCACCACCTCTTGTAGCAGTTATGGGACCCCCAGGTGTTGGTAAATCAACCTTGATTCGCAGTTTAGTAAAAATGTACACTAATCACAATCTGCAAGAGATTACAGGACCCATTACTGTCATTACAGGAAAGAATAAACGCATTACTTTGCTAGAATGTCCAAATGACCCATGTGCTCAGTTGGATGTAGCTAAGGTTGCTGATTTAGTATTGCTATGCGTAGATGCAAAGTTTGGCTTTGAAATGGAGACTTTTGAGTTTTTGAATATCTTACAAACCCACGGTTTTCCCAAAGTCATGGGAGTATTCACGCACTTGGACCAATTCAAAACAATGAAAAATTTAAGAAAGACAAAAAAGAACTTGAAGGATCGTTTCTGGACTGAGATTTACAGTGGTGCAAAAATGTTTTATTTCTCAGGAGTTATCAATAACAAATATCTCAAGCATGAGATTAAACAATTGTCATTATTCATATCTAGAGTGAAGTACAGACCACTTGTTTGGCGAAACACACATCCATATGTTGTTGTTGATAGACATGAAGATATTACGCATCCGAATAAAATCCAAGACGACTCTGCTTGCGATCGTAGTATTTCTTTTTATGGATATGTTAGAGGGACTCATTTGAGAGCTGGGCAAAAAGTACATTTGATTGGTGCTGGAGATTTTCAAATGACAGAAGTTACAGCCATGCCTGACCCATGTCCTCTCCCAGAACAACAACAAAAAACTCAATCTCTTAATAAAAAGAACTCTGTTCTTTACGCCCCTCTTTCCAATGTTGGAGCTGTTACATTTGACAAAGACGCTGTGTATATTGATATTGGTAGAGCGAATTACACTAAGAAAGAAAACTTAGCAATCACTGGATCTGCCAAAAAACCTGATGAGGATGCAGATGAGGAAAATGAGTCTGATGAAGAATCAGAGCATGAATATGATTCAGATGAACCTGCAGGACTATTGAAAAGTCTTCAGGATGTAGAAAATGATGTTGATAATAAAATGACTCAATCAACCTTGAGAATATTTAAGAAAAGCAAAGCTCATTCTGCGGACACTATAGTAGAGCCACAGAACGATGAAGATGATATCCGGGAGAAAAAAACAGATATTGATGCTTTGGTTCGACCGTTTCGGCAAAGATGGGATCAAGATGAAGAAAGTGACAGTGAAGATGATAGTGACGAGAACTCAGAAGATGATTCTTTCTCAGATGAAGACGAAGAAGAAGATTCACAAAATGGATACAGTGATGATGATAGTGATGATAGCAATGAAGATGCATCAGATGATGGTTCCACAGAAGAACGTTCTAATTGGAAATTAAATCTTGTTCAAAAGGCAGCACAATCATATCTAGGTCGGGAATCATCTCATTTGAACTTTCAAGAACTTATTTATGGTATACAAAGAAGCGGTACCAATATAGTTAGCGACGACGAGGGTAAAGAAGGCAATGAAAACATGAACGATGGCGATAGTGATGAAGAAAGCGATGACTCTGATGATGAATTTTTTACTATCCGTAAGAAGTCAAATTCAACTAATGCAACAAACTTAGGAAATAATGTACAAAAAAGCGCTGGAGTTGTTCGTAAATTGACTGAGATGAACCTACCCGAAGATGATTCTAGTAGAATTTTAACACTTGTAAACCAAAGCAGTGATTCCGACGCTGCGTATTCCAATAAAAATTCTTCATTTGATGTAAATGAGTGGCTTGAGGAAGGTGAGGGGTCTCTTCTTGAATCCATCCGAGACAAATTCGTTACCGGGAAATGGGATAAAAACGGTCAAAATGATGACGACAATGAATTTGGGGATTTTGAAGATCTTGAAACTGGAGAGAAGTTCGGTCCAGGAAATTCTCTTGAAAACGGGGATAGGGGTGATGAACGAGATACATCCGGAATGACAGATGAGGAGTTGAGAGAGTATAATGCAAAGAAAAAGGCACAAGCAAAAGATGAATTTGACAAAGATTATGATGGAGAAAAAAAAGACAAGGTTAATGAAGCGATTGATAACCCTGATTCAAAAGAAGAAGCTGAATATATTGAGGCGCTAAAACGCGAAAAGGCGGCGCGCTTAAAAAGGAATAAGGAGGAATTTGGAGAAGATGGGGAAGGAGCAAGATTGAAACACGAGGGTTTCAGACAAGGAATATATTGTAGGGTGCGTATTGACGGAGTCCCAGCTGAGTTTGTGGAAGCATTCAACCCTAAATTTCCGGTAGTTATTGGTGGTTTAACTCCGCAAGAAACAAACCTAGGTTTTGTTCGCTGTAGATTCAAAAAGCACCGTTGGCACAGAAAAATCCTGAAATGCAATGATCCTCTGATTTTTAGTGTTGGGTGGAGAAGGTTTCAAAGCCTTCCTGTGTTTTCAACAGAAGATCAAAATGGTCGGTACAGGTATGATAATTGTGTTCCAATGTGTACATGGAAAATATAGCTTGATTTTATGCTCAATACAAATTCTTTTCCCTTCTTCTCATTCAAATTACAGGTATCTTAAGTATACACCCGAGCACATGCATTGTACAGCAACTTTTTATGGGCATCAAGTTCCTCCAAACACAGGTATTCTTGCGATTCAAAAAATTACAGGAAGTCTAAGCGGCTTTCGTATTGCAGCAACTGGAGTTTCTTTGGAACTAAATGCCTCATTCAATATTGTCAAAAAGCTGAAACTTGTTGGAACACCATCTAAAATTTACAAAAATACAGCATTCGTATCTGGAATGTTTAATAGTGATTTAGAGGTTTCCCGTTTTGAGGGAGCTAGTATACGTACAGTTAGTGGCATCAGAGGACAGATTAAGAAGGCTCTCCGAGAAGGCCAACCAGGTTCATTCCGAGCAACTTTTGAAGATAAAATACTCATGAGTGATATAGTATTTTGCCGAACCTGGATGCCGGTAGAAATAAAGAAGTATTATAATCCTGTGAATTCTTTGCTAGCAAAACATGGAACAGACGGCTGGAAAGGAATGAAACCAAAAGCACAATTACAAATTGAAACTGAAACTCCGATACAAGTCAATCCTGATTCGATTTACAAGCCAATTGAGCGACCAGAACGAAAATTTGGCAAGTTTCATATTTCCCAGAATTTGGAGGCTGCACTGCCATATACAAGTAAACCAAAGATTGATAAAAAGCGCAAGAAGAAGAGCTATATTTCAAAGAGGGCTGTAAGTTTAATATCATCTTCTCCATATTTCATATTGACCATTAATAACTCAAACTAACGCTTGCTCATTATTATATGTCAGGTTGTTATGGATGCAAGCGAAAAGAAAAAATATTCATTTATTCAAGCTATTAATACAATACGTAACGAGAAAGTTGTCAAAAGAAAAGAAAGTAACGCTCGTCGACTGCAAAAACGAGAAAAAACTAACCTGAAGAATGAAGAAAAATTTGCAGGAATTAAAAAAGCTAATAAGAAGAGAGAATATAGGGCCGAAGGAAAAAGAGATGCTTCACGTGCAGCAAAAAAACTACGGGGGGAGTAATATTTATTACAGTAGAAATTCGACACTCTTTACTTGAAACCATTTCTAGTTCCTAGACCATGCACCTTTCACTAATTTTTTGCTATAGATTATAATGAGAACTAATTTAAACAGGAAATGTTGCACAATTCATCTCAAATGCAATGTAATATTCTTCGAATGATATTTCCTTTTCACAGAAAAGAATGACTACTTGCAAAAATCCTTAAATTTGTTCGCTGTATCCATCAGTTCCAGTTAGCCTCATAATTCTAAATAAAACCTATATCAACATTAGAATACAAAGCCATATAGTTTATCATTCCGTCTATTTTCACTTTTTATCGCAGGTTTTATGAAGGTCTATTCTATTTTCGATTGTGTTACAGCTAATTCATTAAATATTGTTTTGCTATTTTGTTAAATTCAAATAAGGACATGATATACTGCATCAATGTGTATGCTGAAGTGTTTTTTTCTGTCTTATATTTTCCTTTTTTTATCAGCACGCCTAGGTGAGGGATATTTGTTCGTACCGACATCTTTTCTTTTCAAACCCCTCGCGGACCACCATCCAGGACCATACCTTTCAAATTCAAAGAA
>Ga0209092_10002004_pt1 | contig 19149 bp, 13 predicted proteins | sample FraStrMetagenome_FD_187446 | JGI IMG/M metagenome (GOLD analysis project Ga0209092, IMG submission 187446) | Marine eukaryotic phytoplankton communities from Arctic Ocean - Fram Strait ARC3M Metagenome (SPAdes) (version 2) | ecosystem: Environmental > Aquatic > Marine > Oceanic | place: Fram...
AAATAGATTCCCCCCCCCCCAAGCCACATAAAAGCAACAACAGCAACACAAAATTCTTTCGCGTAAGGGACTTCAACATGAACCTTTTTCAGACAAGTTCTTTCATAGGACCTATCCTTTGTTTTCATATTTTATCAGGATCGTTCTTGATTTCCGTGCTGGGAAAGCAACGTGACCATCTTCAGCATCAACCTCAATATCCAACCCATACGAATAATGAGAAAGTCATGATTTTGAGTGCTTCAGAAAACTTTCAACATGCCATCGTTAGTGGATATAAGGAAGAATTCAAATTCTCAAATGGAAATATGTGCCACCTTAACTTTTTGAACGATGGAACATTCTTGGTTGAAATGTGGAATAAAAAGGAAAAGGAGCCTTATGTTATCTGGGAATCTTCAACAGGAGGTGAAACAGCTTTACCATTCTTTGATGATTCGTTGGATCATCATCCACCCCATTCAGAATCTAAGGATTCAATGGATTATCACTCATCAAATTCAATGGATGATATGGATATGAAACAGAACCTAGAATTCTATCTCCATCTTGATAAAAAAACAGGTACTTTGGCAATTTATGGCATTCATCCTGAAGATGTACATGATAATCATAATGATATTAGGGATTTTATTACCTGGTCTCCAATGGGCCCAATGAAAGGCTTAAAATATTTGTTCTTGACGGATGAGTGCCTCTTGACCCTTGAGGACAAGAATAGTATGGTGTACTGGACTAGCGCCTATCATCCTCATTCTGATTCCACAAGTGCGGATAAACCACATCAGCATCAAGACGAAGATAATCATTGGATCTCATTTATCCAAATCAATGCTATGAATATGGATCACTACGAAACACTGTTCGACGCATCGAATAAGAAGAAAGTAGTGTTGAAAGCAAGTAATAACATGCAGAATGTTATCAAAGCGGGGGAAAGTAATGATTATAAATTTCCTGGAAAAAAAGGTTGCCGATTTAATTTTGAAGATGATGGTAATATTCATATTGAGAAATTCGCTAGCAAACAAAATATTTGGCAGCACGTATGGCACTCCGATATTGAAATAGAAGATTTCGAACTCGAAAGGTATTATTTGCAGCTGAACAAACAAGGTGTCTTGGCAATTTATGGTATGAACAAGGATATGAAACGTCCCAAAATGGTGTGGGCTTTCAATGAAGCGACGAAGGGATTGAAATTTCTATACATGAACGACCAATGTATTCTTACACTCGAAAAGGAGAAAGGATTGGTTCATTGGGCCACCGTAGATACATCTAATATCATACAGACACATCCTCCTGTATTCGTTCCATCCTCACCTCCCACGCATGTCAATCATCCACTCCCCTATCCTAGTATTCCTCCTACTGATAATCTAAAACTGATATTGGACAGTGAAAACAAGAACATGATGAAGGCAGGAAAACGATTTGAAATCCAGTTTTCGAGAGGAAAACAATGTGGGTTGGAATTGGAACAAAATGGCAATTTGCTTGTGGAAAAGTTCATGGAACGAGAAAAAGAATGGGAGATGATTTGGGAATCTGAATCGGGTGTACCGAAAGCTCCTAAAAACTCATTTTATTTGGAACTCAACGAGAAAGATGGTGTATTAGCTATTTATTCCAGAAAATCATCGAATATCATTTGGTCTGCTGTGGAAGAACCAAGAAGAGGATTGAAATTTCTCATGATGAATGAAGAATGTACGTTGATGCTATTGGACAAACATAAAGATTTGGTTTGGTTTTCAGAAAATGTACCTCTCGTCCCTTCTATGCCTCCCTCTATAAGTCCAAGTCCTCCAATTGTAATCAAACCTATGAAACATTTGGTTTTGATGAATTCCAATGGTGCCAAAAATGTCATTCAGGGAGGAGAATCTCGCCAATATAAATTTCCAGGACAAAAGGGATGTCAGCTAACTCTTGAAAAGAATGGGAATTTAATGGTAGAGTATTATGAAAAGAAGACTGGTGAGGTAGATTTAATTTGGGAATCATTTTCAGGTGTGGATGAGATTCCCAACGGTCGTGTTTTTCTGAAGCTGGATAAAAAAGATAAAATGTTGGCGATATACGGAGGTAAACCAATGAAGACTCTATGGGATGCCAATGGACCTTCGAAAGATTTGAAGTTTTTGTACATCGATGATCAGTGTGTATTGACTCTTGAAAAAAGTAAAGGAGAAGTTCATTGGTCAAGTGAAATGGATCATAAGCCTCCTCCTTTCGAATATGTTGGTCCATTTTTAGGTGATACAAAGTCGTTGGTACTGACTGCTTCACAATTTCCACCTCATAAAGACAATCTGATGATGTCAGGTCAAGTTCGTGACTTTTGGTTTATGAATGGAAATAAATGCAGTCTTATTTTGGAAAGAAACGGCAATTTAATTGTGCAGTCGTACAACAAGGTTCTATCTCTTTCCAATTCCAAGCATGTGTTGTGGCAGTCAAACTCAGCACAAGTCAATACTGGGCTGTTTTACTTGCATCTATTAGAAGATATGTACGGAAGTCTTATCATAAATCAGGTGCCCTTGGAAAACGATCCGAATTTGGATCACTCTGATATGATATGGTCGATCTCCCCAGGGGTAAAAAAATTGAAATATCTTTTCATGAATGACGAATGTGAACTCACTTTGGAAGTTGAGGATGTAAAATGGAGCAGTAGCAGTTTTCAATCTGCAAGTCCATCGTTCAGCCCCACTTATAAACCCAGTGTGAGTCCTTCTACAAGTCCGACAGTGTCTCCATCTACTAGTCCTACTATGATCCCTACTATAGCACCAACTATGATGTCTAATATGACTACAAGTGCAAACCCAACTCCAAGCCCGAGCTCTAATTATACTAATGCTAATGTGACTACTGTGTATCCCAGTATGAGTCCAACTATGATTCCCAATACAAGCAACGGTACAAATTCTACAGTTCCTCCCAACATGACAGTCAGCTTAGCTCCTTCCTATGTCTATACGAAACATCCTACAGCTATGCCATCAAGTGTGATTGTAGATCATTTCAACAATAGTTTGGCTCCTACTATGACACCCACCACCAATGATATTGGTCCTGACGCTCCGAACGTTAATTCTAGCAATGCAAGTCAACTCCATGCAGACTAGCAGAGGGAACTTTTGGATAGTGGTACTCACCTTTGTCTGCGACAAGATGATGAATATACATGAACAAATATTGGTTGTTTGATTATTTTTTTGGATAATGAATAATACTACGAATTTATGTAAATTGAAGTTTGACATTAAATTAATTACCACGGCATTACATAGGGGTGTTTCATAATTGTAAAATTTTTTACGTGCAAAACGTGTCATGAAGTTTTATGTAGATTCTTTATTTCTAATTGCTGGGAACTCTGGCTTAAATGTGTGACATGATATGAATTTTGAATACACGCAATATATGCAAAAACGCACTTATGAGGACATTTAAACTTTAGAGGATATATAACTATATATTAGTTAGTTAGTTAGTTAGAGAATGTTATAATTTTTCCGCCCCGCATTGAAATTACTCATTTGTATAGTAGGATTTTATGTATAAATTAGTATGTAGATTGAATGAGAGAGAGAAAGTAAATTAATAGCCTCTCTCATTCAATCAAGATAACCGATAAAATATAATCAAGTTAAGTACTAACTACATTATAAGTTGATCTCATTAGGACTTCATTGGTCAAGCTGAGGTTTACAGCACATAGAAATGATTTTATTTTAAAATATGAATATAAGCTGCTTGCATAAACATTCTTCTGATTGAATGATTGAAATTGAAGAATGTAAGGATACCTTTCTTTTGGGATTGTTTTGAGTTCACAGATGCAGTCATTTGATGTTTAAATATCAAATTTGTTATCATCAAATGATGCATACAATACCGTCCATAAAAAAATAAAAATATGAGAATGATGAACAAAGGAAGCTAATCGATGTGATGAATTTGGCGGGGACAATGCATTCATTTGCAAAGGAACAAATGGGAGGAATTTTTGTATATACTTTGATATAAGTGGTCAAGATCTAACAAGTTCCTTAGAATAAGTAATTTGAATTTTGTTTCTATTTTTCAATGATAAGAGTTTCACCATACAAATTGCCTCAAATTTCGTCGGACCCTCCGGGTCTTCCGATGGTTTAATAGACTCTACTAGTATGGTATAAAAGCCTTTCCTAACAAATATAATGTGGGATCTCATGAAAGAGATAGACGTTCTCATTGAGGGGGGGGGGGGAACAATCCAGAGTCGGATTGATATTTTTCTTACACCATACATCAATGTAATGTACTAGAAATTCTACCACCATAATCTTGAATATAGCTAAAACTTCTTTCCTGTTTAAGACATAATTGGAGATTGGACTTGACGGGGTCTCCCCTTGCTTCAATTAACTATTGTTTCGTATCAATAAAAGAAGATGAATCATTTTATTTAGATCTGATCTTCACAATATTCTCTTACCCCGGTGATATGTTTTAGACATTTCGAATAAATGAAAGCATTTATCGTTTATTAATCTTCTCCTCTCAAACTGCTGATTGCTTCAAAATAAGTAGCATTCCCATAACTAGAACTACTCGCGTTTAACCATGGAGGAGCACGCTCTTGTATTTGGTCCAAGGCTTTCAAATTAGCGTATGGAATACCAGTTTTAGGATCTGTATAGATTCCAAACAAACCCGTGACTGGGCAAAATTTTCTTTGCGGTAATTTCTGTAACATGCGTGTCGTCTTTATGTTGGTGTTGGAGTTATTCTTGGAAGCAGGTTTTTCAGATATGTTGATACTTGATCGGGGTGGACGTGCTTCGGCTGCTAAATATTTTTGAGTATTTCCATACGATCGTCCAGAATCTTCCATGAGCAAAGATGCCAAGGATCTTGGTTTGAGTCGTTTCGAATTTTGATCTGTCGCAGGCGATGAAGATCTAGCAGAACGTTTTCTTCGATTTTTGGGTTTTTCATCATCGTCTAAAAAATCATCTTCCTCCACAGTGCCACCGCCTAAACCATGATCTGCGACACCTTCTAGTACATCTATGCGGATAGATGCTTGATATTGTGCATAGTTTAATCCACTGCTGAATTCGGAGGCGTTTTGTCCGATCAAGGTTGATTTTCGTGCCTGATTTCGTCGTGCTTGTTTTTTACTACGGCTGGAAGATCTTCTTTGGGATGCCGAATTCTTGTTGAGGAGATTCGATCCAGCGGATCTCATGGCCTCATTCCATGCTTTTCGTTGAGTTCCCATAATATTTGTTGATCAACAACGATATGATGGTACAAAATTGTTGTCTTTGTGTATGGTAGTGCTGAAGGAGTGGATACTCTTTACGAAGACCGCTATCTGGTTTTGCTCTGAACCCTAAACTTTAATGTTTGTACTAAATTGTACGTTCATATCTACGTTACTTTTTTGTTCCCAGCAGCATTTGATGAGTTTGGATATTACACTGTACTTATCCCTTTTTAATATATATCTTCTTTCAATTTAAGAAGTGATCTACTTCATTGTTATTTTATTTCAAGAAATTCGATGGAGATTTAATGCTTTTGAATTCTATTTATTTATTATCAGTCAAGTAACAGCTTGCAATTTTATTCACAGATAACATCATACATTTGATCATCAAAAACGGGAATAGGAACTATGTTTACTTTTTCAGACAAGATTAAATAAAAACCTTGTGCCACATTTTTGACTTCACGAGAAATAAGCTTTTCTAAAGGCGTATCCAAAACAGAAATTCGCTATATGCCTACATTATTTTGATGAAAAATATTCATTGGAAATTTAAATTGAGCCAGTTACATATTAAATAAAGTCCATTGGTCTTCTGTAAGGTACCTATCCTGTCTTTTTACAAGCTTCGTTGCAAAAATTTGGATTAGCGTCGCCGAATTTAGTATAAATTTTAGTTTGATAAGAGGTTTTATTTTGAAGTCATGGATATTACTTGATGAACCTTTGATAATGAAAATTATTGATTATTATGTTGTCTACCGTCATCAGAATTGAAGAATCATTTTTCCCTCACTAATTTTTTACTCAAAAGCTCCTTCTGGGGATGCATCACTTTCATCACTATCAATAGATTGCTTTCGTCTCTTACCTCTAGAACGGGCAGATCTCCTGGTACCAGAGCTTCTAGGACCCGATTCCAATTCTGCTGATGATGGAGCTGCTTTTTCAACAGTTCCAGAGGATGCTACTGTGGTGGAAGCTTGTACTGCAGCAACTGGATCCTTCTTCTTTGGTTTTTCTGCTTTTACCTTTGTTGGCTACAGTGCATTGTACAATATAGATATAATTTGAGTATTGTCCGATTAAATAAATTATAATTAAGCAAATATACACGTTCATGATCACTCACCTTTGTCGCCAATCCCTTTTCAATGGCCTGTGCAGCAGCATCTGACAAACTTCGCAAAATCACATCTTCTCCAGCGAAGGGTTTCAAACTAACTTTTCCAAATCCTTGACGGGCATCACCAGCATCACGTTGCGCTGTCATCTCAATTTCATTTTCCTTCTCTACAATTTGTATAGAGAGTTTTCCTACTGTTTTGGGTTCAAAATTGATCAATTCCTGCCAAACAATTTGAACAGTATCCTCAGTTCGTGAAGCATACACAGGTCTTGCTCCAACTCGGATACCAGCAATATCATAAGTACGCAAAATAGCAGGAGCCCATTTAGTAGCTAACCAATCTACAAGACGATCTTTGTTGGGGGTAGAACCAAATGTAGTAGAGAATAAATTGGTAGTGGAGGTAGCAGGAGACGCTTGAAGACGTGTAAATTCAGTAGACCATTCCTCTTGTGATAATTTATCTGGCCCACGAAGGGATGCCAGGCAAACATCCAAATCTTTACTGGAAGATATCATATTCAAAGCAAGAAGAGATGCAGCTTCTCCCATACTCAAACGAGAAGACTTAGTTTTTGATTGAAGAACAGGGTTGGAATAAATGGCAACAGACGAATCAAGACGAATAGCACGGTTTGTGTATTCATCACGTAAGATTGGATCACGTCTTGGACCTCCTACGAAGGGAGATGCATCCACCTAATTTATAGGATGAAAAATTAGATTTTTTGTGCGTGTATTTTTTGCAGAGATACAAATAATTGGATAGTACTTACAGATGATTCAGGGGCTCCAAATAATTCTCCATGGCGCAACTTGATTGCACTGACTCCCATAGCATCTACTAAAGTCGCTGGGACCTCAACCTTATTTCCACCCAACAAAGATGTCAATGCACCTAACGGATTTCCACCTTCATCATTGTTCTCCTCTGAAATTTCAGATTCATAGCTTTCAATAGAAGAAATAGCTACCTTAGTTCCACCATTAACACACTTGTTGCACGCCTTCTTTGTAGCAACTTTGATTGCATCTTCTAATTCTAATTTCTCATCATAATCCAAAGTCGAGCCTGAACTATCCATGCAGGATATCACGGCGTCACTAGCCCCACACCAACTTGATACGGCCATCAATGCTGATTTAGGATCTTCTTCCGAAAGTAAAAGTGCTTCAGCATCAGATCCAGCAAATTCTACTGATCCACCATTATTCGAGATAGAAGAAAGTGATTCTTCCGAAAACGTGATTTTCCGATCTGCTCCAATCACAAACCAACGAACGGAAGCTCCAAGTTTGGCTGATTCAACAGCAGTAACTTCTCCGATTCCACCAGGAGGGGAAATTACAACCACATTTTTCGACATTTCAAGAGATGATGAAGACCGCATACTGAAAGCCTTGGTTAGGCTAGGAGTGGCAAACCCATGGATGCTGGTAGCTCCATAGAGCAGTGCCAATACGAAGTTGGTATACTTCATTTTAATTCTTTTAACAAAATCCTTTTCAGAGGTGAGGGAATTATTATTTACAATTCCAACTCACAACAAACACATCTAAAATCGAAAAAGGGAGGTGTTAAAGTGTTCGGATTCATTGAAGACATATGATACGAACTTGAAGTACGTTAGCAAGGGCGTCTAACAAATTCGACAATATGACGTCAGAAAATGAAACTCATCATTTTTTCTCTTCGCTGTCACGCGTGGAACATTCAATTTCCATCATTTAAAAAAAAATTCTGTGCTGGTTAGGGTTAGAGTTAGGGTTAAGGCTACTGTTAATAAATAGTTGTCGATTATTTGTTTTTTTGTAAAATTTAAGCTTTTTTTCAACTTGTCTTACGCCTTCAATGACGATAGGCTGAATCATTTCGTCATCAGACAGCTTATTTAATTACAAAAAGTGGCCCGCCGGTCATTATTCTTGATCTAATTATTTCATTTTGATTTTGTGCTCAAGAAGTTTTGATTCGTTGGACGACGAAAAATATTCTTAGAATTTCTAAGAACATTTTATTCCACCTTCTAAATATGTAGATGAGGAACGGATCTCATAATTAAGTAAATAACGATTATATTATTTCTATGTAGACAATCATCAAATCGAATAAAAATGAAAGCTGCGATTAGAACCGGGTGGACAGGACTCACATTGTCCTTCTCATCCAATCATCCTGCACCTGCGCCTAGCACTTTAGAATCTGAACAAGTCATTGTAAATGTGAAAGCAGCAGCCATTAATCCAGTTGATTACAAAATTCCATTCAAAATGTTAGGACCGGTATACGGACTTGATTTTTCGGGCACTATTGAATCTGTAGGCTCCTCTGCTTCTTCCAAATTTCAAATTGGAGATGAAGTTTTTGGAAAATGCAAGGGATCTTTAGCGGAAAAATCTATTTGCAATATTAAAGAAATCTGTCACAAACCTGACTTTTTGAGTTTTGAAGAAGCGGCTGCTTTGCCAGTTGCATACTTGACTGGCATTCAGGGATTGCGCGATAATGGTGGTATCGATTTATCAGCTAAATCGGAAGACGATGAAAAATCTAAATCTCTTTCAGTTTTGGTCATCGGTGCAAGTGGAGGATGTGGAACTGCGGCTTTGCAATTGATGAAAGGAATGAATAGATCTTCTCCGTCTCCAGATTTAAAAGTTTCACGTATTGTTGCTATTTGCAGCAAAAAGAATTTTGATTTCGTCACGGAAAATGGCGCAACAGAAGTTATCAATTACACAAACGAAGATCAGTTGCAATCATTTTTCCAAGAAAATAAAGGGCAGTTTGACTGTGTTTATGATTGTTCCACTGGCAGTGGTGGAAAGGCGGATTCGTACTTTGAGGTGTCACAACCCATAGTAAAACCTCAAACTGGAAGATATGTTGCATTAAATGGAAGTCCTCAGTTTTGGACAAAAAGATTTCTAGGGAAACTGAAGGACCACCAACGTCTTATTATGACAAGTACTAATACAGCGGATTTGAGTTCTGTATGTGATTTTTTAAAAATCGCTGATGCCAAACCTTCTCTTTCTGTAAAACCTTTTACTGAAGATGGAGTAAAAGAAGGATTTCAACTATTGAAGAGTAGGCGTGCAAAAGGGAAGATTGTATTTAGTGTTTCATCCTAAAAACATTTTATTCCCATAGAGACCTTGTGAAAAAATTATCCATTAAATTCGAATAAATTGTGAAGTGTATGATCTGTAAAGTAATATTTAATGTGCATTTATTGTAGTACTTAATTTAGCCTTTTTAACATCTTGTAAATATCTATTTTTCAATTATAGATGTAGACGTTTCAATAGCTTAGCTCTTATTTCTCTTCTTGATGAATGCGCTGGTTGGACTCGGTTTGGACATCCAGAGCCTCTCATATATCGATTCATTGACCTAATTGTTGACTTACTAAAACCTTCAGCTGATGTCCGTATCGCAGGTTCCATAATATAAGTTCCTGTCTTTGGTGGTATCACATTTTTGTGAGATGCACCTGCGACATGCCCAAGTTCATGTGCTACAAGAATTGCCCTATAATCTACGCTTTGTGTAAAACCCGCATCCACAACAGCGTATCCCCTATCTTCTTCACACAAAGTACTAACAAATGCACAACCAACAACACAACCGACATCAGTGCATTCTAATGGACTTCCTGAAATTAATACTGAAGCATCTCGTTTGGTTCTAGTATTATTAGCATTAAAAAATTCTTTGAAATCATCCAACATTCCCCAATCAGTAAAACATCCTGATGAATTCTCTTCAATAGATTCTACATATGGATCTGTGGAATTGTTACAATATCCATCCATTTGAGTCATTTGTACTTTGCGACAAAGTCCTCGTTGTTGATATTTCATGGAGGTTGCCGCAATCACTTTTGCTACATTTTCAAATGATTTATCGCCACCACCGTGACCGTTGCAAAATGAAGATTCAAAATCAACGGCGATTTCAATCATTTGATACTCCCGACAAGCAAACCTACTGTATAAACCAGGGAATCGACTTATAAATTTGAAAAATATATCGTCAACCTCTTCAATAATATTTTCAGCAACTACCCCAATATTATCCCTTAGACCTTCAAAATTTTCTGTAACAGCTTCTACTACCTCTTCGAGATCATCTTGCACATCTGGTGAAGAGATTTCAGTACCCAGTACAGAATCATTTATATCAAAAGATGGTTTGTGCCTATTATTTGGTGACACAGCTTCTGCTAATATATAGCTACTGTAGCTTTCCTCATTGACATCATTTTGCGTTATAGTCACAAGATATCTACCAGCAAATGGAATTAATTCAGCTTCAGTGACACCGGTATTCAAGTTTCCTATCAAAATAGTTTCCAATCCAAATTCTTCGTCAAAAGATACAATCATTCGACTCGTTCCAACTTCCTTAAAAAATATTTTAATTTGTGGTATCTCTCGCTCTTCTCCATCTATTCGAAACTTGAAATCTGGAGCGAATATTTCTTCTATTCTTTCTAAATCATCGAGTGTGTAATCTTTACCATTCACTGTAAAGGAATTCGATGCACGCATTTCTTGAATTTTCAAGGGTACATCTTGCTTTAGACGGTACGAATCTTTAAAACCCGTAATATCTTGCTTTGTTATCGAAACATGGTTGATCGGTGGAAATAGAAAGAGGATATCTAGGTCATCTACATCATTGACTGATTGCGCTTCTCTCTGAAAAAATGAATGATAACACAAATATACATTAATGCGATGCTAGATTAACAATTGTCGTGCGAAAAAAATACTTTTTCATGCAAATCACTCACATTGTGAAGACGAGCTCCTGATGAAACAAGAGAACAGCATAAGAAATATGCAAGAAAAAGAAGTTGAAGCGAGTACATTGCAAGGTTTCATCAAGGTTTGTAGAAAATGTTTCTTCGGATAAATTCAGTTGCATCAAATGGATGTGGAGAAATATATGTGTGTTTGTTTGCGATACCAGATTTAGGACCATATTGAAAAGTATGCAAGTCAATATTAAGCAAGACTCAAATAGGAGAAGGTTTTTAGTACATCTTTATGTACCAATTTTTTGTTTTCATTCATAACACTGCTTTTCTATATACGCAAAGTTGTAAAAATATAGGTCTAACAAAAACAGTATCGACCTTATTCATTTTCGATTTCCCGGCTCACATAGAGATATTATTTCCTTCGAAATAAACGTTGCATTATTCATACTTATGTATCATAAACGAGCATTAGATGAGTTTTTACTCGAATGACTGTTTGAATTGAATCAATAATAAGGATATTAAAATGTGGTTGATTCGTGTGAATGAATTGCTTACAAAATTATACTTAAGTACACATTTTTCTCTCATAGATACACGTGAACAGAAATATATGTAGAAATTCTTTGCACGGCTTCAAAAGTTGGTTTTTATAGGTATTCGTCTCGCATACTGAGACTTTGCAGCATTGAGATTTCACCTAAGATGAATGCCGATTCAATCCGTTTAAAGTGTTAGAACATTTACCAATTTCAAACACTTTGCTAATTAATTTCATTTCGGATCTATGCATGCGTCCGCAGGTTTGGTTCACCAACGGAAGGTTTTCACCGTTCATTGATCCGAAGCTTTTGTACTCATGTTTACAGGTTAGGTACAGCAGATAGTAGGGTACCACTAGAAAAATGTTGGAGTATGTACATAGCACCAGACAGAGCTCACAATTTGTCAACAAAAAAACCACGGAGGTAGAAAATTTGGTCTGTGTAACTTCAGCCCAACTTCTTAAGTGGTACAAGATCTTTAGTACTTGTGCTTTCTATTGTGATCATAAGATGCATGCAACATAATAACTTGAAGCAATTGAACATTGAAAACTTAAGGTTTTGATAACAATTTGTGATGAAAATTACTTTAGTTGGGCACAGTATTTCAGATAAAATGTATTCAATGTAGAGTATATGAAATCCTGACAAATGTGCTACCTTTATAAACTTCAAAAAGGCTGAAATGTTAACCAATATTATAAAGGAATAAACAACCGGACTATTACACTAGCCTTTTATCCTTTCAAGGGTTCATAAACATTAAAGGATCATACCCAAAGATATCTTTATTTTCGTCTTTATAAAATCCATTTGTACATTTTATGAAACGCTTTTTGTGAAATCTTGCAAGATACCACGTTCTGGATTTTCTATTTCATTTTCGTGCGATATCTAACATTATATTATTTCCGAGAATTCCAAATGGCTTAGCTGAGACATCTTGGGTTATCTTTCATATCCCATGAAGTAAACAGTAAATATAATTCTTTCTTCTTCGACTCAAGCATTGATTGTAACTTATACAGCTAAGAAGAAACTTGATGTTGAATGAGAAAAATATCTTTCTTTAATAATTTGGTGAAAAACTCTTTTTTTCTGTTCATGAATTTATAATTTTCCGCTCCTTCACTTAGGGTCTTGATGTTCCATAACATCCTAGGCCCACATCATTCCACTTCTGATTATTGAATACAAGGTATGCTTATCAAGCCCATCCAATCTTCCGTCTAGAAAAAAGATTATATAAACGAACCGGGAGTTTTATAACGTACGTATCGTCCATATCCATATGGTCGTACATACGTTTGTTTCTTTATTTATTTGTGTCTGTAATGTTTACGGTGTTTCCATGAACGGCAGCCAGTTGACTAATAGCTAGGGCCCGTTGTATGGTCGTACATACGTAAAACAAACTTCTTTCATCGTATGATCATTTATTAATGATTTCTTCTCCAAATCTGGACCTAAAAGATTTTCTTTGAAGGTAATGTTGAAAGTGAGCTCTGCAATAAACCTTAGCACACTTATTGTAATGGAATTTTAAGCTTGATTACAATATCGGTTATCTTCAAAGAATGAAAGCACAAAAATAGTTTTCATTCTTAATCTAGTTTTCTACTTATTGTCGTACCACATCTACATACGTACGATTTACATACTTATCATCACTTCTAAGATATTTATCTCTCTCGTGCGTATCACTCATTGACACATCCTTCTCAAACGAAACTAATTTCTTGTTTTCTCCAACATGCTCCTTCCGATCTTGGATGACCGCGATCGGATTCTGTTTCTGATCTCTACTCTCATCAACAGAAATCTCATCTTCACTTCCTTCAACAAAACCACTATATTTCTCAATTAAAACATCGCAATCCAACAAACCTTGCGATACATCCCTCAAGTTTCGAAACGCTGAACCCTGTAAGGGCTTGGTGTAAAAATCCGCGAGCATGATGGTCGTTGGACAGTATCTAACTTAAATTTGATGACTTTTCAGTCTATCCGAGATCCAGAAAATTTTTGTTGATCATCTGCAATTTTTGAGCATCTTTATAGTGCTATGGTTGTCCTGATGTAACACCCTTTTCTTCATCTTGTATCCCAGTAGGGAAGATATTCACTATCTCCTACTAATTCGGTTTCACACATGCTCAGTGTGTTGATCCTTTGCTCCGATGATCCACTGCGCAGGGCACCTGATCCAACTTTTACACATCCACCTGTTTGCCCACGCATATCCTCATGGGCGCCGTGGGATTCATCAATATAATTCTCCATTTCTGATAGATCTGACATAGATACTATCCTTGGTAAGGTAAGTGTCCCTTTTATATACTGCAGAACTCTACGGAGTTTCAAATTCACAGACTATCCAGATTAAAGGTTGTTAAAAAGATGTTTGATGATAATTGTGAGTATGTTTTACATTCATATTTTAATCACATTTTACAAATACGTCCCATACTGGATGTATATCAAAACCCATTTACAACTGTTGGCTAGACAGCTGTTCAAAGAATTCTCATTGCATGTCCAATGGAGACATCATTCACATGATGATATGGAATTCCATTGGATGCTACTCAATGCATGCGTGGCAGTTCATGTTCTTCGTCATTGAACTGGCTTCCTTGTGTTGAAGAAGACTTGATTGTTTTTATTTTTATTTGTATTATTTACGTAGTATACACGCAGTCACATGCTGCTTTGTATTCTAACTAATTATGTTGATGTTAAGTAACTTTATCTAAATCTTAGACAAATTTAGCTGAAACATACACTGTATATTGCACAATCTTGTACAGTGGGTTTTTGAACCTTTGTGCATTAGAAAATAACTGCCACTTGCAAATCTAACCAAACTCTTTTACATACATGCTAAAGCTTTGCGACTATATGATGAAATTTTTGTGATAATGATAGTGAAAGCTATCACTCTAAAACTAAAGACAGTTTGGCTGTTGCTTTAACAAAACAATATTTTTTTATACTATGAGATTCTAAATGTATTGTTTCCCAATTCTGTTTCTTCAGCTGTTAAAGATACATATATGGTGAGTGTGAATGTAGTTATCCAATTTTCAAGGATTGAGATTTAAACATTCTATATGTAGTTTCATCTAAACAATACATGATTGTTAGATGAGGCTAGATATTCGAAAAAACTCCTATTAGAAATAGGAGAAAAGTAGTTAGTGAAAGTGAAAAAGAAAATAAAAATTAGAGGTTTTGTGCTCTAACCATTTCCTCTACATAGTCACTTGGGTCCATATTCGCTACTGGGGCTAAAGTAGACGGCATAAGTACATCACGGAGATTTTTTGATCTTTTGTTGCATACTATGAGGCTGTCAAATAAGTTTATTTTTCCAAATGATTTTTGAAAAGCGATTGGACTTGTTGGTTGGTAAACGATTGTGGGTGGAAGATTTTCTTAAGGAAGAGAGTTTTATTTGTCGTAGATGTTTTGTTTTATGTATGCACATATGTTTTGGAGAAATTGAATCTCTTTTGTAAGGTTTTAGATGCTTCATTAAACGAATCTTCGATAATATTTTTAGTGTATCCTCTGTCCTGTAGTCGTTTGGCAAATTTTTCAACTTGTAGGATATAATCTGTAGTTTTTGAATTCATGAGCCAATATCGACGTAGAAAACCCACAATTAAACTTTTTAGAGTACCTGTCGAGTAAGCACTAGAGCTTGGCAGGTACAAGTGTAAGTTTAGTGGTTTTTCATGTGTTTTTGTTTGGATCTTACCAGATGAATCTATCCAAATGGTGAGATCCAGAAAGTTTACCATTTTTGAGGGATTGTTAATTTCCCAAGTCGTTTTACCAAATTTTAGATCTGTTTTCAAGTCTGTCCAGTCTAAAGGACCTGGAATCCAAATGAGAAAGATATCATCAATATACCTTTTAAAATAAAGGAATTGGTCTTTGTATTTTGGCAAAATGGTGTTTTGTTTGTGACTTGCACAGTAAATTGTTGCATATTTAACTGCAACGATTGTTCCCATGGCCGTACCACACTTTTGTAGAAAAAATAGATCTCCAAAGCTGAAAATATTATTTTTCATGACAATTGTCAAAAGTTCAATTACCGTTTTTGATGGAAAAGTAAGATCTACAGAAATACCATGTTCGAATATAAAATCTGTAAGGATTTGTATTCCATGGTTTGTATCTATGTTCGTGTACATAGACACTGTATCCGCAGTAATAAGTGTGGCGTTGAGTGAGAGGTCTCTAATTAGAGACAAGTTGTGAAGCGATGTGAAACTATCTTTTAAATATGGGTTGATTTTGGCTCATTTTGGTCAACAAATAGAATTTCAAGTTTCACCTGAAAATGAAAATTTGGACACAGATCAGGGTCGTATATCACAAAGGGTGTTGATGGTGAGGAGCGCATATGAGGATACTGAGAAAATTCGAACTTTTTTCACAGAAGCCTTTTCGCCAGAAAGTAGTACGGGAATAGGCTTCCTAGCTAGGTATACATTTGTTCCAGGGGTTCCAGTAGGAAACTGCACAAAACTACATTTAATCACATTATTGAGAATGCAACAACAGTTCCACAAAAATGTATTTTGGTACATCTGGGTGGGCATCAGGAATATAAACGAAGAATATCCGTTATTACCACCAGAGACAAGCGGGACTCAACGGGCACAACAAACAGAAGCACCTCAAACACAGGAACAAGAAGAAGTAGAGGACGAAATAATGGAAGAGGTGGGAGACATGAGGGCATCAAATGATAGTGAAAAATCAAATCAAGATCCGAAATCGCATCCAGAAACAACCAGTCTGAAGAGGATGCTCTATGAGATAGTCGATGAACGGGACGAAAATCTTATACATGCAGTGTACCCGTCAATGGATGCCAGCAAGATGTATGTTTTGTGTAGTGATAGGAACAAGGAGTCAACGCTAGAACACCTCCAAAAGAAAGAAAGCGTGCTTAATCAAGTGTTTGCACCAGGAGCGACCGAAGTTTATTTCCATCAAGAAGGAAAACCATATGTCCAAAATTTTCCGGTTCTGACAGAACACCAAAATTTGTTAGTGGATTCTATAGTAAGCTTGGCATCGAGTGCTAATCCTCAAGAAGAGAGTGTCCCAAGGATACAACAAACATCGTTTGCAACTATTGTCTCACAATCTCCAGCTAAACGTCGTAGGGACGGGAGTTCTAAACCGAGCGGCTTGCCCAGCAGTATTTTGCATCGAAACCAAGAGAAAGATAATCAACTCAATGCAGAATTAAATGAGACTCTAACCCGTCTTAAACAGATAGAATCAAATGAAGTAGCAACCAACGAAAGCCTCACGGACGTCTCGAAACGGCTTGATCAACAAGCAAACGACATTTCCACACTTGGAAAGGCTTTGGAATCATCAAATGAGAAAGTCGAAAAAGTTGTCATAACACAAGTGCAACAAGGAAAAACCATGGAAAACATGGATGGATCTCTACAGGCTATTCTTTCTCAGATGAAAAGCCTGAACGAATATAACAAGCGATTTATGCGTATGGCCGAACCCTCACAAGGCGGTGAGGTAGGTCCATCATGACTCCAACAAAAAGGGCGGCATCGCGCAAGCCCTGTAAAAAACAGGCGCAGGACTTAGACGAACAAGGATCAAGTGAACATAGTGATCTAGTTAGTAATAACTATTTAAACTCATCAGTTAATTCTTACTTCAGTTCTATTTTAAAAACGTCTAGCAATTCTAATACTAGCAAAACTTCCACAAACAAAGATAAACTTTTAGCACAAACAACATTTAAAGATAACCAACCTCCGCCCCGAGAAGCTCAAAATCCATATAGGAGGCCTCAGAAAAATGTCATTATTTCAAATAGGGTCCGCAATATACTGCGAAACGACGACGCAAGACCGAAATTTATTTTGAAATCGACCTGCAGCTTCACCAATTCACATTCGACGAATGATAGCTCTTCAGCTTCTCTCTATACTTGCTCTTTGTCTTCAAAGGGCTCCCAAAGAAAATCAAAGATGAAATTGCGTAATCAGACTGTACCAACTTCGATATCTTTTCCACCTCAAGGAGATAATCCAGAGTCGTCAGCATCCTCTTCATTTCCGAATTACCATAAACGCACAAAATTTAAAGTTTTCAGTTCCTCCTCCTCCGAAAATAATACCACACATACCGAACGAAATCTCTCTCCTCCTCATCCATCTCCAATGACCTTTAACACAGGAACTATTCGAGAAATCCTAAAAAAAATTCTCAGTCACAGTCCACATCCCGTTTACCACCAGAAGCACAGCACAGGGTTTCCTCTATTTTAAAACATTGTAGCATTCTGGAGAAGTCACAAGCAGAGTATCACGCTCTTAATACTACTCTTGCTTCTCAAATGTCAGATTTAGCTGAAGCACAAGCTCAAGTCTTATCTTTACAGAGAGCACCGGATAAGACACCATCACCAATTACCATGTATCAACAAAGCGTTTCTCAATCTTCAAAGCATGATTCTCTATCTCAAGCATCCGTACCTTTTCAACCCACTAAATCCATGTCGAAATTTCGTCGGTTGAACTACAATAGTGAAGGAGATACTTTCTGTGCCTCAAGTCTATCTTCTGATTCCCAAAATACGCAGTATTGTCCTTTAGAGGAGGCTCTTCCTACTGCGAGCAGTAGTCCCATTGAAAAGTTACCGTCACCAAATGTAGAAGCACAGTGTACTTCAGCGTCAATAGGATACAGCTGCGAGGATTCCCTAGTTCCACCAGATCTTCATCGTGTCGAAGAGGAATGTCTCCTTCCCATCACAGTAACGTTAGGCGTAGATCTTCCTTTTCACCGTCACTATGATGATACGTCAAAGAAAAATGTAACAGATATCAGAATTATGGGTCAAAATAGTAGGGGAGTTTTCCCGACCGGAACGCCAACCTCGGAATTTTTTGAGCCAAGTATGGAATCTTTTAAACAGATGTCAGCGGACGTAGTATGTTTGTCCAAAACAAACACTGATTGGAAAGTCCGAGATAACTACTGGACGGCCCAATTACTCAATAAAGCTATCTGGAAACCTTCACCCACGAAAACAACAGTGTCATCCTGCATTTGGGAAAATAGGGACAGAAAAAGTTTTCAAACAGGGGGGGTCTTGACCACTCTTTTCAATTCACTACCGTCCAGAATCTTGAAGTCAACAGGAGACAAATTTGGCAGGTGGACTAGGACTCACGTGCAAATTAAGCAAAATAATTTAGTGCTCTATAATGTGTATCGCACTCATGCAAAAACTCTTGATAGCGCTGGTATCCAAACACCATGGATGATGCAATGGACGGCGATGAGAAAAGGGGCGAAAGATGACGTGGATCCTCGGCGACAGCATATGTTGGATCTTATGGCTTTAGTAGATGAAGATGTATC
>Ga0209092_10002005_pt1 | contig 19147 bp, 13 predicted proteins | sample FraStrMetagenome_FD_187446 | JGI IMG/M metagenome (GOLD analysis project Ga0209092, IMG submission 187446) | Marine eukaryotic phytoplankton communities from Arctic Ocean - Fram Strait ARC3M Metagenome (SPAdes) (version 2) | ecosystem: Environmental > Aquatic > Marine > Oceanic | place: Fram...
AAACTTCGTAACTACCGGAAGTAACAAATTCATTAACACTTGTCACCTTTCATCATCATCTGCTCACTCAACACACAACCTTCACCGGACAACCAGATATATTTAAACCTAGATATCCTAATGTGATGGAACACAGGAAGAGTTTCCTACCAGAGCTCACAAAACGGAAGTCAAAGGCATTTATCTGTAAGCGCAAAGAATGAGGGAAAGTTACGAAAGGGTTCTTGATGTTGATATACAAAGTGTGACACTCCTGTTCCTTGATATGACTGTAATCCTCGGCAAAGACTGCCTCGTTCATCGACGTAATTAAAGAGGGCGGTACGATATACGTATTTGAAAATGGGTAAAACGCGCTCGTCGTACCTACAAACTTTGAATCTCTTCATAAGTTCGTCGCCTAGGAAACATCAATTCGCGTTCTTCTTAAATTAACATTAAAATAACAAAAGCTTAATTGATGTTTATGCATCTTCAGCTCAGACACTGGATCTATAGGCCAGCACATGTACATACAAGAGAAGAAGTAGCTGCTTTATTCTCTCGATTGAATCTTTAGGAAAGAGTTAGCTCAATCTCTAAATTTTTGATATGAACCATCAAAACAACAAAAATGTGTAATTCTCAAACTGTTGATTCCGAATTTCGACTAACCCTTTACAATATTATCAACTCTTAACCAAAAGTTGACTCTCCAGAGTATTGAACATACAGAAAGCCGTCTTCATCCTTTTGTTCCTCATATACAGTACTCATGAGACTGGCTGTCGGAGGAATACTATTTGAACAGAACACAAATAAAGCCTTTTCTGGAGCCAATTTGATACGCTTACGGATTACATACTGGAATTGTCCCACAGTCAAATCGGCCGGGACCAAATATTTCTTTTTGTCAATGTCCGGAATATCGCTTCGGTCGGCCTTTTCGCAAATAACAGGAACTCGGTCCGGATACTTTGAGCGGATGCGTTCAGCTTCGGCCTTGCGCTTCTCTAATCATAAGCACGTGACAAAAAAGAAAATGAGCATTCGGATAGAGAAGCACAAAATTCGAATCTTGTCAAAAAACCTCACTTCTTCACGATACTAGCATGGCATCACGATAAACACGTGACTCGCTCAAAGTGACCTGACTCCATCCAGTGTAAGGTCAAGCTTACCTAATGGATGCTCTTCTTTAAAGGATTTACTCATTATTCGTTGTTCGTGTCGGTCTGCAATTTATGGAGTTTGATATATGATCGCGATTGTGATTGTAATCGAGATGCACTAAGAATTGTGATGTCATGCGTTGACTTTGTTCTGATACCGGTACAATTGTACAATGTACACGCTCGTATGCAAAAATTAACATGTAAAGTTCGTACATACAGAAATTACGTGTGATTTTATTCTGGTTCTTGTTTCTTGTTCTTCCTGCTTCCTGCCAGAAAAGGAAAATATGATTTAAATTAGTTACTTGACGGTTATCCACACCCATGGATCCAATTCGTACACATTTTTATTCAACCGGTATCCAAAATCCAAAATTCAATTTTTATGCTTCACTTTCATTTCGTCTTTCCAATTTTACGATTGGATTTCTTACCACTAAGCCCATCGCATAGCCAGAAAGCGACTTGAACACATACATACCGATTGAAACAGATTTTTATCGTATTTTGTGATGGAGGAGGATCGATCAGATTCGGCATGTGACTCTCTTTTGCAAAGGTTGACACGATTTGATGAAGATAAACCAACGTTGTATTTCATTTCATCCAAGGGTTCAATCGACACTGTTCTTACTAGGAAGCAGGTGCAAATAAAATCTGATGCGTTGGCTACTTTCTTACTGCATGATGTTGGACTAGTTGCTGGTGAGACTTGCCTACTCGTATTTCCCCCAGGCTTGGATTTTGTATTGGCTTTTCTTGCATGCATCAAGGCTGGATTAGTGGCTGTGCCAGTTTATCCTCCTCATCCAGGAAAACGAAAAGATGTGCAGATGTTTGCTCAAGTTGCTCGAGATTGTGGGGCTAAGCATGCGTTGACTTGTGACGCTTATAATCATCAGAAAACACTCTCAGGGATTCAGCAGAGTTTTTCTTTAAAGAAAAGTTCAGTTTCATCCATTTGGCCAAAGCATTTGATTTGGACAGTTTGCGATAAAGCAATTTTGCAAAACAAGGAAGTGATCGAAATTTCATATGATGAACAGCGAAAGAATAGTGATGTTGCTTTTTTGCAGTACACGAGCGGTTCCACTAGTGATCCGAAAGGTGTGATGATTACACATGGCAATCTTGCGCACAATATGACGATATTTACGAACGAATTGAAGGTGAGCTTGGTGGTTGCGATATTTGTGACGTAGACGTATGCGAAAACTTCATCTGATGCTTTCTTTTTTAAATGATTCGTGCAGGCAGACGAACGTACGGTTGTCATTTCTTGGCTACCGCAATATCACGACATGGGTTTAATCGGTAAGTGCATTTTGAAGATTGATTGGTAGGATTTTACTAAAGTTGCTTTTTTTAGGTTCACTTCTAGGAATCCTTTATTGCGGTGGAACCGGCTACTATATAAGTCCAATTTCATTTTTGCAACGTCCTATGATTTGGCTCGAACTTGTTTCAAAATACAAGGGTACTCACCTTCAATCTCCTAACTTTGCTTTCAAACTAACCGCTAGAAAGTTTGACAAAGAGAAATATTCTAAAAGTGATATCGATTTGTCCTCTGTCAAACATATAATAAATGCTGCAGAACCAATTGACGAAGAAAGTATTAATTTGTTCAAAAATACATTTTGTCCCTACGGATTATCGCCAAATTGCATATTCCCTACTTATGGACTCGCAGAACATACCGTGTTTGTTTGTTCTGGTGGCAAGCAGATACTATCAGTTGACAAGTCTGCTTTGGAGATGGAAGACAAGGCTGTTGTGGTAAAAAATAATAATACAGATACCCGTATAACAAGAGTAGTTGGTTGTGGATATCCTTCGGATCAAAATGTTGACGTTCAAATTGTAAACACAGAATCACTAAAGATTGAAGGTGAGGAAACGGTTGGCGAGATCTGGGTGAATTCACCTAGCAAGGCGGCTGGATACTTTAACATGCCAGAGAAGACAAAGAAAGATTTTTTTGCGATTCCAGAAAGCAGCTCCAATGAGTATCTACGTACTGGAGACCTTGGTTTCATGATAAATGGTGAACTTTTCATCTGTGGACGTTTGAAAGATTTGATTATTGTAGCTGGGCGCAATCATTTTCCCCAAGATCTCGAAACCTCATGTGAAAACGCTACAAATGAATTGCGTCCAGGCTGCTCGTGTGCATTTTCGATTACAAAGGAAACAGGCGGTGAAGAAGTTTTTATTGTGTGCGAGCTGAGAGAATTACCATCATCTAAAGTGAGTTATTCAAAAACCGTAACTGCTTCTAATTTTTTAATCTGTATTTATGTGCCAATTCATATTTTGTATAAAATTTGAATGTAGGATAAAGCAAGCTATTGCGAAAGTGTTGCAGATGAGATTCGCAAAACGATTTTTCAGGATCATTCAGTACAAATTTCTTCAGTAATACTTCTCGAACCTCGTAGTGTACCGAAGACTACAAGCGGAAAGATTTCACGCTCAAGATGTCGAAAGGCTTATTTGTCAAAAACTCTCAATACGGTTTATACCAAAAGCTTTGCTAACCCAAGCTCTACCAATTCTTCACTGGAAATTGTGAATGGGCATGAATCAACAACAAAGAATCATAGGTCTCCTCAAGATATCAGAAACTTGGAAAAATCCATTATAAAAAAGGAGGTGAAGGCTTCGATCGGTAGCTTAGTTTCAATCCCTGCGGAGAGTATTAATAACGGAGAAGCATTGAACACCATGTTAGATAGTTTAGCCATGTCTCAGCTGAAGGGTTTGATAGAACGTGAATATTCAGTTGAAAGTATACCTGACGAGTTCCTGTTTCAAGATACGGCTACCGTGAATACCCTAGTGGAAGTTGTCAAATTAGGGCGTGTTCCAAGCGATGCAGACTACGATGCTAACATGAATGGTCCGAAAAGTTGCTCAGAGGCGATGGGATGTCCACCAGGTGTCTGTTGTATCGTAATGTAGCTAAGCTCGAATAAATTTAAAAATGTAAAGTTAGTGGAAAAGAAGCGTAAGGATATTTATGTACTCATTAAGTCTCGAACAGTATCTTTCGAAGAAGGCAAGTGAGAATCGCACGAAACACTCAAGGTTTTTCATTCCGTCCTCAAATTTTATTCCATCTCACAACTAGTTTTCATAAGACCCTAACTCAACAGGTCTCCCTGCGACGCTCACGAGATTGATACAAAAACGATTACCAATGGCGTCAGGTAAATTGTGGCCGAGGTGAGTGCCTGCCAAGGAAACGGCTTCTCCACCTGGTAGACATCTCACGTTTTCCCATACGACCTCTGAGTCCCGAAAAGAAGGCCAGCCATGAGATTTACTCTCTTTCACAAAATCCTCCCAGCTTCTCCCTCTAGGCGCAACAAATAGAGGTTTTCCATCATTCGAATCATAGAATGTAATTTCTCCGGTCGTTTGACTCTCCTCTTCTAAAAACGATGTACTCGTCCAGTATCCTCTATACTCCGCATAATGTCGATTGTAATTGCAAATGCGATCCGCCACGGTCACATCACAATTCCATCTCAAATCTTGCTGCACAGGAGTCTCAGATGTCCCATGTGCCTTCTGTGACATGATACTTTCATCTCCCATAATGCAGGCACCATCATAGTTCTGTTGAGGTAATCCTAAGCTGCCTAAGATCGAGTCCAGAAGACCCATTGTGAGTCCTGTCGCAGTCTTTCGGGTAACGTTGCCCAAAAAGGCACACGATACGTCGAAAGTGAACAGAAATGCAACAATGATCAAGGTTAAATTATTCATGTTTTGTCTGTAATGATTATTATCTAAGGAATTAGTCTTTTCTTCAATTAATGTTTTATAACGTTGTTACATAAATTTCTGTAATTGATAATTGACTCACTCATTCAAATCTTTCAGCTGCCCTCTTTCCTCTTTCTCTCTATTTTTTCCCTCGTACATCTACATCGTACATCGTACATCGTGCAGGCACCAGGCACCAGCACGCTCGTATTACGCCACGAGTATTAATAAATACCGGTATATGTATTCCACATTGCGAACTCTTCTCGTAAAAGTCATAGCCTCTTCATGACCTGACAAGACCATCCATGTCCACTTGTGACTCCCCCACCTAAAAACAAGCGAAAAAACACCGATCAGTCCGTTCCGTCCAAACTCCAAACTCCAAACTCCAAACCTCGTATCCTTCAGCTAATTTCAAACGATCACCATCTAACGTTTGGAAACAACCAACACCATCAACACCAATTCACAACACAACAACAACAACCAACATCTCATCCCCATTGCGACGTCATCTACCATGACGTCCACCACTACAATAACAACAACAACTACAAGTATCGGGGATGATTTTGCACCCCTCCGTGATGCCAGCAAACAAATTCTCTTCTCCCTTCGATCCGATGAAACGTCCAACGATGCCGACTTGGCACGGAGGCTTACCACGACGCCAGCCAATCCGGCAATGTATATTTACGAAGGCAGCGAGGCCGTGAACAAAACGCCCTGTCCGATTCGTCCACAGTTGGAACACAGTCATAGCATACCCCTGCCGAGTCTTCTCGTGGAGAAGTTAGAGGGTGTGAAGATTGCGTCATTGAGTGGGCTGTTGTCGGAGGCTGGATTGGTGTGGCTGAGTGTGGATAATGTGCTGTATCTGTGGTCGTATGAGGGGGGAGATGATTTTTGTTCCTTTGATAAGACACATGGGCAATGTATTGTGTCTGTGGGAATTGTGAAACCAAAGAAAGGTAAATTGGAGATTCATGGGAGAAAGAGAGAGAGAGAATAGAGAGTCCTTTGTTTGTTTTTGTGTTAATGACTGCTGGTTTCTCATTTGTTTTTGTTCCATCGTTGTGATGGTTATTTGTGTATGTTTTTGTCAGATATATTCAGAGAAATGGTCAAATGGTGCCTAATCGTAACGACTCCAATAGAGATTATGATGTTGGCCATTGTGACTGGTACGAATGGACTGCAAGTCATACCGACAAGGTTTGTTTTGCCGACAGATTATGTCCGGATGATTTGCGTAGAAGGATGCAAAGACGGATCTGGTCGTGTATTTTTGGGAGGGGATGATGGAAATTTGTATGAAATGGTGTACTCGGGGCCTGATATAAAGCCAGATGGAAGTGCTCGCCTTTCATACACCCAAAGCCTTGGCGTGGGAGCGAAGAGAATATACTCTTTAATGAGTGGAAGCGTAGAAGAATCACAGAACGATTATTGCCGATGCTACAAAGTAAACCACACCTCATCTGTTTGGGAATCTGTATTGCCATCAATGATGAGTTCGAAAGCTCGACATAGTAGAGGTCTGATTACGGTAGTGTCAGATGGTGAGCGTAGAGCTTTATACACTCTCAGCGTGTCGGGTGAAATTACCGTTTACGATATTGCTAATGATCTACGGTCGGTTGCTAGTATAAAGTCCGTAGATGTGTGTCGCAGCTATGTATCAAATATCAAACAAGGTCGAATGTAAGAGTGAATTATTGAGAAATGCTCGGAAAGAGGTTGACTAACCTTCATCCTATTTGATAATATAAAGGTATATGACAACGTCCCGTGCATACTTCGAGGGGGGAGGTTCCGCGGCCGCAAATGGTTTAGGCGGGATGGATGGCGCTCGTCGCCTTTTGAACGCTGACACAGACGGAAATAATCGTGGTTCTTATGGTTCGCGCATATTTTCACCAGTGTCATTGTCGATCATTCCGAAGCGCGAGAGCAGTAGCTGGACGTTAGTTGCCACTAGTTCGAGCGGTGTAAGAATGTATTTCACGACATTGAACCATACTAATAGCTACGGGGGTACCTCGCAAACGCAACATAGACCTGTAAGATTGGCCCTATGTCACGTGAGGGCACCACCAAGCTTAGCTAAGTTAGAAAGAACGGATGGACCGAATCATAACTCGTTAACTCTTCACAATATACGCCCTCAACGCACATGGACTTCTGGAGACATCACAGTTTTTGCAAGTACGCAGATGGGTGAGAACAGAGGTGGTAATGATGTTTTGGTCGGTGCTATAACTGATTACTCGGCACATCCAGACGCAATAAGCGCATCTGACTTGACCAGTCGTCAGCAACCGCTTTCTGGCAAATTGCAAGGTAGAAAGGGCTCACATTCTACTGAATATATCCATATGATGAATGGTGTATCATCTATGCTTTCTGGGGGATTAGTATGGTCCATTGCTGGGAAATTCGACCCGTCAGTAGAATCTATGTTTTACTATTCTCGGGCTCAAAACGATTCATCAACGAAACCGCTTCCGCCACCCTATATCTTTCCAAAGGATGATGCCAGCTCTCGAAGTTCTTCAATCAGTTCAATTCTTCGTGGTGAGATACCAACCCCTCCTAGACCCACAAAGAGGCAAAAATTGTATTCATCAACGATGAAGAGCTCGTTGTTATCCTCCTCTGCAAAGATAAATCCTTTGCCTCATCTTTCAACTTATGCAGCTCCAAAGCGAATACTTGTTCTCACAACAGGAAGCCTACACGTTTTTTATGTGAAGGATACATTTGATGTTTTGCATCAGAACATTCTATCTTCATCATCAGTCATGGAGGAATGGGTTAAGGCTTACGGCAATCTTGAAACCGTTTGCATGCTTATTTCTTTGGCCACAAATGATGTTGATCAATACGGAAGTCGCTTCGATCGTTGCGTTGACGCGATAATGAAATATGGTTGTATCCCTTCAGTTGCAACAACACACTCCAATTTCACCAACAGCGCGATACAAGGAGTGAACAACGTTCCAACAGTTTCAGGTGGAACTGCATTATCTGTTAATTTAAACACGGACAATCAAAGTAATACATATATTCCTACGATTTTACATAATGCACTTTATTTAAATGCTATGAGATTCCTTCGACCTATTTGGCATGCTCCTGCTGTCATTTGTAAGGGCAATCTCAGTGTAAATATTATATCAGAGGAAATCTGTAATACCACTTTACGGAAAATTTCGGGGTTGATGCATTTTCTGAAAAAATCAATGACCGAAGTAGTTGATACAAATCCTTTCGCGGTCGATTATTCTTCGCGCGATTCGAACTCAAATGGGAACTTGAACGCAATGAATGCAGACGGTGATGTATCGGAATGGTTAATTCATCGAGGTCCTGTACAAAGACGGACGAACTTTCAACAAAACAGCATGTTGGGGACAACTGAAAACAGGATTGGTGACAGCTCTTATCAAAAACAAATGGAACGCGAAAAGGTGCACTCATTGTTTCGGCTTCTGAAAAGAACTCAACATCTTCTTACGTTTTTACGAATACTGAGGCAAAGTAATATCCCCGACAGCTCGATTTCATGGGGTCTTCTTCACAATATATCCGTAGCAGATCTTGTGTGTCACCCCAATTCGCAAGAACGTATTGATCTCTTGCTTGATGCGTTCTTGGTGTCAGAAGAAAGCACCCTCTCAGTGCTTGAAATGTTGCAGAAACACTGCTACTTGTATTACAGTAGAGGAGTACGATACCTTGCGATGGGATATGCTTGCAATGGTAAAAATATGGCAGGTCGATGGTTTCGACAAGCTGCAAGATACTGGAAAAGGTAGGACATTTTGAATTGTTGACATTTTGGTGGACTTATGATTAATTTTTTTTTAAACTGTATGATAATGCGTTTTTCAATTTTAGTCCAAGCATAATTTTGTCAGAATCGAGCCCACTAGAATCAGCTACACGTCATCTGATGTCACATAAACTTGCGAGCGCGGTCATAGAAGTGTGCCTCGTCGCCGCCTCAAATTTTGGCGGTTCTACTCGTGGAATTACTTTTGAGTCTGATGAGAAAACTGTCCCAGATATGCAAATTCTACCATGGGAGTCAAATCTATATCAGACTTACAAGTCTATAAATACTGGTGATATTACAAACAGTATTGTAGTTTCTGCATCTACATCTACAAATCCTGAAATTGCGCGAAAAAAGTGTTACGATACTGCCATATCTTGTATCGATGAAATGCTTTCTGATCCGAATAGTGCTCACCTAGCTGATGCAATGTTAGGCGTTGTTAGCACAAGTCTCGATGAGGAATTTCATCATGCACTGTACAAAAATTTGGTTGCAAATAATAATATGGACACTCTCCTTCGCTTTTCGGGTTCAATCCTGAAAAAGTGGTTACATGCTGAGAGCCTGAAGAACAATGATGCAATAAACGCGGAGGTGCTATGGCGTTACTTTACAATGCACGGTGATCACATGGAAGCTGGGCGCCTGATAATTCAAGCTGCATTATCGACCGAACCGTTATCAATCGATAAACGAAGTTCGTATCTTTCTCGAGCTTTGGGAAGCTACAGCGCCCTCGAGCACAACGGATCTATCACAGTACATCAACTGGTTGAAGAGGTTCAAAACTACGTGGATGTATTGAACGTCCAAAGCCGCATCAATGCTGTTGTCGAGTCGAATGTTAATTTGCGAGGGCTGTTAGACGCTGCGGGTCTTGAACAATTGTCAAAGACAGTTGTCAGTGCCGATGATTTGCTCAATAATTTTGCTGCCAAACTCCAAATGTGGGACTTCTGTCTCATCATCATTCACTGTTGCCGCAAACGCGATGTAGAGTTTGATGGTACTATTCAGAAGCTATGGTACACAATCATAAGTGAAATTCTACCAAGTAGAGTAGAAAATCCGTCTGCGAATCAAACAGCAGAGAAGTTACTTCAACGGATACATGATCAGTCAATTGTGGATAAACAAGATAGAGGAGGCACCTTTGAGACTGGTGCATGGATTACTTCGCTAAAAACAGCAGTAATCACTTTGGGTTCGGAGCTTTATGGATCAGGGGCCGATCACACCTTTCCCGTTACACTAGTATTGGGTGAACTCGAAAGTTTGCGACGAGTGTTTGCTACTATCTCTTGTACAGACATTTTTCGCAATCCATGGCCACTTCAGGCATTTCTTGATATAGGATGTCCATACATAGTCATTATTCAAGCCTATGATTCTCTTTTGTCCATGGCTGAGAGCGAAGGTGCTGAAGTTTCTGAAAGGTAACAGTAATTATCTATTGTACAGTATTATATCCGAATGCTCACATCCTTAATTTCTTTGCAGATTTCATTTTCTGGGCTGTATAGGAGAGAGCCTTAAGAAGTGGATTAAGGACGCAAATACTTGGGCTGAAACTGAAAATAAACAGCGTAACCAGGTGAGCATATTTTCCCATAAATGTTTTGAAAATGGAATGTTCATGATTTGTTTTGTATGGAAAGCTGCTACGAGCTCTCACAGGCGGACTTCGTAATAATATTGCAGATTATAGATCGAAAATAGATGGAAACGAGTCTCAATTAGGGAAAAGAATTGGACTTTTATTTACAGAAGTGAGTGAAGGTTTGTCGCGCTTTTAATATACGAAGGATCTGAGGTCCACAAGGCTTGAATTCTATAAGTAACCTTTGAGTACAAACGAAGTTCACTCCTAATATATATTTATCTAAATAATTGCTATCTATGAAGCTATTATACTTTATTGTAAATCTAATTTTATGACGTATCATCCGTCTTAAGTATTTTTTTTCTTTATTGAATGAGAGCCTCTTTCACTCCACGGTGTAACTGCATCCAACTTCATCTTTCTTCGGCTATGTTCCGTTTCTTCGAATAGAACAAGAATGGCCGCTAGCAGAGCGCGACCGCCGCCTGTACATTCGATGTCTTCATCAGGCATGATAATCTTCCGTAATAACAATGCTTCCATATTTGCACGTAAATGTTTTAAAACGGCTGCAACTTTTGCACTAGCGCGGAAAATTATCCAATCATCCACTGTGACGACGCCTTCTTTATGGAATAGTTTTAGTGATCCCCCGAAAAGAAGTATTGCGAAAGAGTTCACAGGAGTGAGATCTCTGACATAAATTTTGGAAGTTTTTACTATATCATGATAAACACAATATCTATGCGGGAGAGTTGTCGTACTAAACGAAACTGAGCTGGGATGAACATGCACTGGATCACCCCTCGCGTTTTGAAATTGGACCTCACTCACTTGTTTAGAATTTGACTTTTTTAGTAGATCCAATGGCGCTCGAATGACATTCGGATAGAGTCCTGCGCATAAAATTGCTTTCACCAGTTGTATACTGTCGGTATCACTCATATCTAAGCGGTAATGTTTTGGTAGGAATCCAATGCCTTTGAGAGCATCGGCTAGTTGACGTCTCATATTGTCAAGTTGACGAAGAGCTACTGAACTAAGAAAACTTTTGGCAAGAAATTGCTTCTTTCCTGTACTCAAACGTTTCCACGAATTGAAAGCGTTGACAATCGTCAGGGGATCACTGCTTTCAATCATGAAGTGCTTGCGAGCCGCATCTGCCTCTTCACGTTTGTCAAATGGTGAAACGAACGGCGATCTCGTCGACAAAGTTGAGGCAATTGTAAGAGCAGTGTCACAACAACCAAAAAGCGATCCATACAAAAGAAGCTTTCCAATCTTTGGGGCTACAGGCAATGATGCTAAATGGAATCCTAAAGCTGTCAAGCCACTACTTGTAGCAAGGTCTGATGTCTTTAAAGAATCCGTCTTAACTGCAGAAACTTTTCTCGTCTTCCAGTCGACGTCAATTGCACCCAAATTTTCCAACAACTTTAGAGAGCTTTCTATAGCCTTTGTTGAAGGTGGGTCAACAGCTTTCGCCAGGAAAACGGTCGGTTGGCCAAGATCGAGAAGTAAAATCTGAAGAATCATGTCCTCAAGCCCAACTCGAAGCATTTCCGGAACCTGGTAATCTCTAAGTTTTGTCGAATAAGTGTAACTCGAGTACAAGTGAAAAGCAACGCCTGACCTAACACGACCTGCTCTTCCCCGCCTTTGTTTAGTTGCTGCTTTTGAAGCATAGCATTCAACAAGCGTAGGCATTTGGTTGCCTTCGTCATACCTATTTTCTTTGACCTTACCGGTATCGATTACGTAAGAAACATCTTCAATTGTAATTGAAGTCTCTGCAATATTTGTAGAAATGACAATTTTTTGAATTCCGTTCTTCGGCACTTGAAATATAGCTGCTTGTTCCTCATTAGAAAGGGAGGAATGTAATGGATATACCACACTACGTTTTGGGTCTGTGAACACTTCAAACTTTTTCAGTTCATCAATTGTCTTCTTTATTTCCATCAAACCTGGCACAAAAACAAGAATTGCTCCTTTTCAAGAATCATGCTGTCAGTAAGTATTGATCAAACTTTCATCGAATCATACTTGATGGAAATCCTCTCCAAACACGTCTACGTACCTTCACCTTGAGTAGTCGCGATTTTATTTGCAAGATGAGCAATTAGCTCGTAATTAATAACACTCTCGTCAACGATTTTCAAATATTCGTGCACTCGACTACTACTTTTTGGAAACCATTTTCTGAGGAGAAATTTACTCATATACTGTGCATTATCTTTTAAAGCGTAATCCGAGCCCTCATCTAGTCTATAACCACCAATGAAATCAAGTACATTTTCAAGCCTATACTCTTCAACAGGGTGCGTACGTCCAGGAATGGATACTATTGGGGCACCCTCGAAGTAGGATGAAAATGTGTCTGCATTAAGAGTTGCTATAAATAAATAATATATGAGATTTGTTAAATAAAGAAAGAGAAACTGTTCATACCTGACATAAGTATAAGTTTAAGGGATGGACGGCGTTGAAGTAAGTCACGTAATATGATAAGCAGAAAATCCGTGTCAATGTCTCTTTCATGAACCTCGTCAACAAATACATGAGAAACTACCGCCAAATCAGGATCGGCTTGAAGTCGCCTCAATAGAATCCCTGTCGTACACAGGAGCAATCTTGTCTTGTGTGATCTCTTGCTATCTAATCGAATAGAATAACCTACAGTATCACCTAATTTTTCACAACGTTCAGCTGCGATTCTTTCTGCAACTCCAATCGCTGATATCCTTCGTGGTTGTGTCACAATAATATTCACTTCAGAACCTTCTCCTCTCAAAATGGCGTCATCCATAACCATCGCCGGTACTTGTGTTGTCTTGCCACAACCTGTATCTCCTGAAATGACAGTTACTCTATTCGACCTGATGCTCTGGACAATTTTATCTTTCATCTGATAGGAGGGTAATTTCTTCCTTTGAGCAAGCATTTGCGCAAACCTTTCCCTTTTTGACACATTCCTTTCTTTACCTGACAATTTTCTAATCAGCTCATCCTTTAGAATTTGGCTAATTTTTCTTTTTTTGCCTTCCATTGCAGGATTCGACGAATTCGTGTCTTTATTTTCTCGAGTTCTAGCATCATCAGCAATAAGCCACGGTTGCTGTAATTGTTTTGCTTGTATCTCTAGTATAACTTCATTCATTTCTTCTGATTTGACGGCGATTGGTTCGGGAACATGACCCTCCACATTGACTCCAACTTTTGATTTGAATTCCGATGTATCAAAAATGTTTGTTTTTACTTCGTCATCTTTCCCTTTGATTTTACCTGACATCTCTTTTACTTTTATACAATGTTGCCTAAGTTTATTCATAAAGTCAAGCGTGGCTTTTGGGATTGAATCCAAAACGATTTTGTCGTTTTCATCATCTTTCGCACAATTTTCAACTACCGATTTTGTTATATCTCCGCTCTCATTCTTTTCCTCCAACATTCCGTGATGACGAAGAACTTCGTCTCGAGCGCGCTTCGAGGAAATCTGGGCCTCTTCCTTTGTTCCTCCATTATTCAATTCTCGAAGCATTGCGGCTCTAGCGGCTTTCTCCGCCTCTTCTTCGATCATCAAAAGCTCGCGATTTGTAACATGCTCTTTCGCCAAATCATCTCGAAAAAATTTATTTTTTGACTTTAATATTGACACCTTTTCCATGTTTGCTTTTTGAATATCTCTTTCTTCTTGTTCCAATTTTTCATTACTCTTAAAAGCACGTTTTTCAGCGACAAGTTTGGTCCTTTGACGCCTTCCAATTGGCATCTCTTCTCCATTTTTGATCGGCGTATCTTCATTTTCTGAAATTTTGTTGGCTGTCTCTCTATTTAAAAAGTTATTTTGAAACGTACACAAATTTTCGTTTAAGTAATTGAAAAGGTCAAAGACGACTGGATCACCAACTCTACTCTTCACAAAGTCTACTATTGCACAATTGATTTCCCTCAATAGCGTTGGAGGCATCGAAGGATTTGAGAAAAATATATTTGGACTCCCCAAGGTAGGATATAATTCATTATAGAAAATATCCAGCCTACACTGATCAGACTTTGCAGGAGGCAAAATTTCAATGGTACTCATATTCAATTTAAAATGTATTGAACCCTCTTCGGCGTGCACTCTCAAAAAATCGTCTGCGAAAATACTCTATCGGGTAAATAAACGTATATATAAGTCTTTGCGAAAGAACGAGGCGAAAGGCAAAGGCGTTCAATCTACACTTACTTCAAGTACACTGATCTCTTCTTCACGTTCCATTTGAACGAAGTTTTTGTCATATTCACTAACTTTGCCTTTGAAAGTTTTGGCATTTTCTGGCAAATTTATATCTTCACAATGCTTCATTTCAAGGATGCGGCATAATTCATATAAAGCATAGTCATCCAGTGGCGATTTGTAAGCTTTAGATGATTCAGAGGGCCATGCTGAACATGCTTTCACAATTTCATCGTATTGAAACCCTAACCTCAAGAATCCGATAAATCGAGCACTACCGACAATATAATCCTCTTCAGGACGAACGATAGATATAGATGGATGCGCAATAGCTTTAATACGGAGCACATTTGATTTCCTTTCATTTTCAGTTTGACACCTCGTTCTCTGGTGGAATCCCTTTTCTAACTCTGCTTCCGAAAGGTGCAAACAGAGCCAATCGAGCGCTAAGGTGAGCCGTTCCAACATTGACATGCCATCTGTGTCGGATTTAGGTGAAGATTCCTTGTGTTTTGAACCCCATCCATTTCTTACTCGATATATTGCAGATTCAGCGTCGATTCTTTGAAATGAACGATAAGAAGTTAGGTAGCTGAGCACGTCTTTTTCATCAGATACAAATTTTTTAGAAGTATTATTTGAAACATTGTCGTCGATAACCTCATCATCTTCACTTTCCTCTACCTCTACCTCTTCATCTTTCAAATCGGAAGGAAATGCAGACGAATGCACCGCGGCAGAAGTAGCGTACTCGTCATCATAATCATCGTCCACTACCGAAAAAGTATCTTGATCAGAAACGTTATCTACTATAGAATTCTTTTCAATAACACCAAAATCAACTAGAATGTTCATGATAGTCTTTTCAGCTTCTGCAGGAAGTTTCACTTCATCAACCTTGCTCAAATCTATGTTCTTTAAAAAGTTCGATTCCAGACCGTTCGTTCGATTGAAAACTTTTTTCTTCTCTTGAGTTGCTTTATAAATCTTCTCTACAACGTTTGCCCTATTAATCTGCAGTTGTTGGCTTTGTCGACGATCTGTTGTCTTTGCACGTTCGTTGTCCTTATCCTTACCCCGACCCCGACCCCGACCCCTCCCTCGTTTGTTTGGAGGCCTCCAATTGGAAAATCGTGATCTCGCAGAGACATTGCGTTCCTCCAAAGCCTGCTGCTGTCTCCTGCGATTGTTGCATCTCCCCATTTGTCTTTTTTGAAAATACTGTGAAATTAGTCAATTTCTTTCCTCTTGACAATAAAGTTTCAGAATGGTCGGTCGTCGGTCGAGCATCAGTATGGAGTAAATTCTCAGAATACTGTGCATTTATGGACGTAAGTTTACTAAATTAGCTCATATTGAGATGATTCGATGAGTAAGATAATCTTCTTACTTTTCTGTTCCAACCAGCAAGTAATATATTCTTTACTTCCAAACGAAACACCATATGCCTTAACAACGTAAAATATGTCACCGTTTTCGTCTTCAATAGCTCCTGCCGCAATTCCTGTAGCTTCTCTTGCTTGATGATATGCTTCGTTTCGATGTTCTCCAGCGATGAAGCATTTCATCTTCGGATAGCTCAGTTCCAATCCGATTGACTTCAGTCGTTCTTCATGGAGTGTATCTTCTGGAAAGGCCACTTCTGGTGGACCTATTTTACGGTGTTAAGGCATATGGTGTTCCGATTGGAAGTAAAGAATATATTAGTTGCTAGTTGGAACAGAAAAGTAAGAAGATTATCTCAGAACTTCGTGAAATTTCTGATATTCTTGACCCAAACGTAACTGCCCCAGCGGGAATTCCGACCCGTCAATGCTCATGGCTCTGAATTCATTTATGTCTCCAATTGTTCCGACAGATTACAATAACAATATGGAACGGCTTGCAGGTTTAGCCACGACGAAATTAGCCAGCAATTTCTGAGAGCCTTACCTAATCAAGACGGTATCAAGAGCAATAATGTAATGAGGAAAGCGGTGAGAAACTATCCTGGTCTCCCAAGTTTCATCCTGGAAGGTTTTGCAGATGGAAATTACTTCATCGGAAGAAACAAGGCAGTAGTGGACCCATTTGGGGTTTCTGTCAAAAATGCGATGTTCTTACAGGGAGATTACATTCGTATGCATGGGTTGATTCAGACGATGATAATGGACATGTTGAAAAAAGCTAAAGTTTGGACAATAAGGGAGCCTCAGCAGATGTTTCACGGTCTCCTCCCAAGAGAATATCTCCGCCGGTACTGTGAAGAACAACGGACAACAAAGGATTTTATCATTCCCGATATAATGACACAGGATCATCCCTGTAAACAAAGGAATGGTAGATACGTCAAACTAACGAGAATATATGAGACGCAGGACCTTCCCGTCTGTACTTCCATGAGTATAGGAACTCATGGTTTAACATCCGGCAACATGATGATGCTTACAATATATTTCGATCGTATAATAATGAGTATTACCGACACGACGATGTTGACGATGATTTTGAAATTTAATGTCATTATCTATCCAGAGGATTTCAATATAAAAATAACGAGCCAACGGCAAAAAAGATACACACAGAACACCTCAAAACTTATAGAAATAATAATAAATACAGTCACACACAAACAATCCTCTTCTCCGCCGAGTGGCTCAAAAATTTTGCGGCGTATCCTTCGAACACATCTACATCTGAACGAGTCTTTCTTCCAATTTTGGCTTTTCTACTCGATATCCCTCTGTATTTGCAAGGCCGTTAAAACAAAGTACATTCACAATTCCATCCTCATAATATCATACTGGTCAAATCCTGGTAGATCATCAATCTTATCGATTGCTTGTCCAACGTTCGTGAAAAGATATATATCCTTGTCCACTCTTCGGATATTTTTCAAGAACTTCCGATTGCAAAACATGCAGTTGAGTGTATTTTAGGCGGTTCAATAGTAAGTGTGTTGGTAAGATCAGAGATGGAAGCATGAATGAGGTCTGCATCAGTAGGGATTGGCTTTTTATGCTAGCATGTGGAAGCCGCTTCACAGTTTCGGCGACGCGTTCATCTGATGTTTCACTGATCCATATGCGAGGGCAACGGTAATGATGCACTTCTAGGCCTATGTTAAATTCATGTTGGTCATAAGGGTCCTATATTTGTCAATTGTCAGGCCGGATATGTGTGAGCACGTTTAAACTTGGTGGTGTTATTGGGGTACGGTTGAAGTCAAAATTACCATGAACTTGTGCATAGGCTGATAAAATGGGATTGATTCGTGAGATTCACTCTTATTTTTGCTTATGGCACCAATATGTTGAGCAGAAATTGTGAATCTATGGTGCACAGCCCGCCAACGAAATGATTTTTGAATATTTGGACTGTTTTTTTTGCTGCATTACGACGATGAAGACCTGCTTGTGTTGATTGATAATCAATCTCTGACTTAACCATTCCATCTTGTAATATACTTGGGATACTTAATTATCAAGACGTTGTAATTTTGGTTTGAGTACGCGTTTTTGGAGGTTCTTAACAAGTTTTTTGTATGTTTGCAGTATTTGGAATTGACTTCGAGATTATATTGATTTTACCGCGATGTAGTTGCCATCGTAATCATATAGGATTAGCAGAAATTTCATGCCGCTAATGGAAGAAATTTGAAACTGGTCCGTTTGATCAGAGTGTATGGCATCTGTGATGGGAAAACAAGCAGAATAAATGTAATAGGAGCGTTTATATTCGTGAAAAGGTCGTAATTCATCGATGATTGGCGGAACTTCAACTGATAACGATGATGGGGTGGAAACATTATAAAGACAAAAATTACTGTCAGGTATTCTTTTGGTTGATTGAATATATTGTCACGTTGGGCATGTATGTGACCTTTGTTGGTTGCAATTGGCTTAGGTAGATGTTTGCGTATTTGTCGATGAGTGAAACCGGGAAACAATGATCCTTGATAGCTTTCTGAAGTGCATCAAACATCGGTGAAAACAATGAAGGACGGTAAAATTTGATGCGTTCTGTGTCGATGGCTGTATTGATAGAATGATAGTGATCAAATGGAGATTTTTATGGCTTGTTATTATCAATGATCTAGACGTGAGATGATCGTCTTCTTTCTCGTAGGACGATTTTACCATTGCAAAAGATGCATGCTTTTGTTTTATTAAATAATGCAGTACATCCAGCATCACGGAGTTGTCCGATGGGTATGTGTAAACCTGATGCAAGGTTGGGAAAGATGTGTGCCGCGCGTGCAGCCGAAGGGATCATTGAAAGATCTAGTTCAGCACGATGAGTTGAATGCATGATTTATTTGCTGGGGAGGCAAATGACGATACCTTTAGTGACTGATTGAATATAATTAAAAAGGATGTAGGTGCGGATGAATCGAGGGGAGTTAAGTTCACGGAAATTGGCTGTGGTACCGGTGACAGCATTTCGTAAATCTTGGTTTATGATTCAAAGATCGTGTATGATGTAATATTCGTCATGTTACTTCTTACTAAAATATAAAATAAATAATACAAATGTAGAGTGGTTTACATTTTAAGAAATTGACTTTT
>Ga0209092_10002006_pt1 | contig 19130 bp, 10 predicted proteins | sample FraStrMetagenome_FD_187446 | JGI IMG/M metagenome (GOLD analysis project Ga0209092, IMG submission 187446) | Marine eukaryotic phytoplankton communities from Arctic Ocean - Fram Strait ARC3M Metagenome (SPAdes) (version 2) | ecosystem: Environmental > Aquatic > Marine > Oceanic | place: Fram...
TTTTTTTCCGGGCCCACAAAAACGGCGTATTAAGGATTTCAGAGCGTTTAATGCAAATTAATGCGTCAGTTTTTCTACGAAAGCAATATGATGTTTTATGTAGAAAACCTTCAGATTAAAATGGGACGTATTAAATTATTTTATGTGACGCGGCTAGGCGCGGCCGGAGCACGCACGCTACGCTACCACAACTCGCCCCACCGAAATGGGACAAGATTTTTACTTTTAACTATGATGGGGAAAATGAAAGCAATTACCCACGAAAAAATCAAACTGAGCATAAAAGTATCACATTTAAAACGAATTGTCACAGATATAACTGTAACTACCTCATCCATCATGAGACAAACCTACGCAAGTGGTAAAAAGTGAAGTTGAAAATTTCCACATTAAGGAGACCTCTTGTGAAAGAATATTCTTCTCTCGTGATTGGGGGGGTGATAATGATTTCTTTTCGCCTCTGAAAATCATTTGAACAAAATAAAAACTTCAACGTCATCATTGCATTCATCATAGACATGGATATATTTTAATTCTTCTTCGTTAAAGAAAACATCAAGACGGGGTTTCCCCTCGCATCCCAAATATTCCTAAATCTAATCAAATCAAAATATCTTTCTATGGTGAATTTGAATGTCACATTGGTGTTCCTATCCAAACAAGATCCCCCTCCCGTCGATTCCTAATCCTCCTCTCAACGTCAACTCCCTATCTTCAAAGTTCGTTTCCAAAACTCCGATTGAAAATATAAGTTACATTGCTCTGGTATATCTCAAAAACGGTTCGATCAACTGATCAAGTTGAGCATAATGATGCCTCATAGACCGATTTGGCCTTTTACCTTTGGCCTCCTCAATCGTTCGCCATCTATTTACCACATCGATATCCTTATCCTCCACCTTCTGTTCAATGGCGCGTGTATCTGACCCTCTCCTCAACGAGCGAAAACATTGATATTTATCACGAATTATTTCTTTGGTAGGAACATTTGCAGGAAATAAGTTTTGTTCGTTTTCAAAAATTTCTATCAACAACTCATGTAACATATCATTGATAATGGCTGAATTCCAGACAATTCCTTTACAGTCAGATATAGCGGGTCCAAAAACAAATCCTCTTTTCCTCTTTTCTTCCAAAAGTCGACTAACGATTCCTTTGACATTGATTCCCGATTTTGTTTGTAGCGTACAAGGTATAAGGTGAGCTAGGTCATGATGTTCACCCTTAACTTTACCAAGTAACGCAATAACAAAATATCTATCCTCCATTCTATTCCAATGTCTATTTAAACCATCAAAATCTAAAAGGAAGCCTTCTGGCCCTTGCAATGAAATAACATAAGAGATAGTAATGTAAGTGGAAAAAACCATCCAATCATGTTTTACTTCATCATCCTCTGCTTCTGAAATTCGTTCTTCAGTTTTCGTTAAAGTTCAATAATTAACTTAGTAGACAAAGCAATATTTGGACGCCAGTCCTGCCCCATACGTTTCTTTAATCCTTCCATAAATCTCTTAAAAAATAAAGAACCGCATGCGTCCGTAACCAAACGCTGGCAATTCCCCTTGAAGTCTCCCAAGGATGTGGTAGTGTTGTTGGATTGAGGTGAGGCTCTGATAAAATTGCTGAATGTCGATCTCAAATGTCTAATTGTATCAAATTGAACATGTGTTCTATGATACTTTCCAGGTTTTCTGGAGTAAATTAACATTGCTATCGCTACCTCATATCCACAGTGATCAAACTCAGGTAGGCGATCCGTAAACTTAAAGGGACTGTCTAAACCGACCAAAGACGAAAATTCAATTTGCTTTTCTGCTCTTCTAGTATTTTGCCTTACTGTTTGAGTTTCTCTACTCCAAAATGAATCTAAATTCATTCTCCTTATGCAGCCCAACAATAATCTGTCTCTAGGATCATCAACATTAGGTAAGTTCCGTCTCAACTTAACAAATATACACTGATCACATTCAAACGGCACAAGTAAGTGATCCCCAGCTCTAGCATGATTAAAGGCCTCATCACTTCTGTGTAAACCTCTCCAGACATTCTCTAACCTATCTAAATCATTTCTTCTCACCATTGCGTTTTCGTTTGTTTGTTGATTCAACTGGTGTGCATGAAAATTCACTTCTGGGTCTGAACGATAACAGGCTCCACACCACATCTTGTTGCATGGACGGCAACCGTTGACAGAAACGGTGTAATTTGAGCAACACAGGCCTTGGGTCCACCTCAGTGTCCTTAAGCAGACGTCGCACCTCCCTACTAAGAGCGAACAATTTAGGGGATCCTCGAAGCTGCCATGGCCTGTGTGATAAAAAAGGGTAGCAAATCCCCAGGACCAGTGGTTCATGCATACAAGAAGGCCAGAAATCAAAATGATTAGGTAAGTACAAAACGACATCACAAGCTTTATTCAACTGTTTCAACCACAACGTAGTAGCTAAGCGAGGAATGGCAAAAATGTGAGTAGACTTTCTTCTTTTAATCCTTGCTTTCCGCAATTCCTCCACTGCTGCGTCTGCTGCAGCCGGTGGGGGGGTCCAAATATATGTTCCAGGTTTAATTCTCAATCTCCAATAACCTTGTTTATCCTTGTATCCTCCGCATTGATCATGACCACGGTGAAACCAATCTGCAGGTTCAAGAAATTCACATGTTCCAAAAGTCCCTTCTATCCAGTTCCTCAGCTTCTTTGATCTCTCTAAAGCGCTCTCATTCCAAGGACAAAAGCGAAGCATATACTCTCCCAGCACGGAGATACCCTCTGTCAACTGTCCCCGCGATATCCCATCAGTTCCCTGCTTCTTCATTCTGTCCCCCGAAACGTGAGTAACTATAAATTTTGCACCTGTGCGCAATTCTAAAACTCTTAATCTAACAATCAAATCAAATAATTTTTCGCTGCTTGAGTTACCTTTATATAAGGCTGACTCAACAGTACTATTATCTGTTGCAAGAATCATAGTCACATTGTTTAAAGATTTGTGTTTACTATTCTCTTCCTCCAACGTTTCCACCAGATTGGCGAACTCTCGGAAATTCGATGATTCCGAATCCGAATCAGCTCCCCATACTCCAACTCTATATTTAGTGAACTTTCCGTAGTCTATAGATGCACCAAACCCAACCATATCAATGAAACTTTCTGTCTTCAAACTTTTTACGTACGTAGGAAGTTTGAATGGCCCTTTTCTTAACTCGCGCTCATCCGACTTTTCCCGTCCGCATTCCAAGCTCTCGTCACTTTCTCGCCAATTTGCGCCACTGCAATGAGTGCAGGGGGCCCCAATCCACTACTTGAACAAACCGTTCGAGTTTCCAAAGCTTCCGCTGTTTTTTCGGGCTTCACAACCATAACTTCCAAACACTCCAACCGTTCCAATGCTGATTACGCAAGCCTCTACGACGGCCCAATACCAGCTCTACGCGAACAAATTCAATCCACCTTCACATGCTATGTCGAGATGCACCGATCCAATCGAAACAAGCATGCCCAACTCACCCCCACTATCTTCATTAAGAATGTCCTCGCAATGTTATTATCAGTCGATAAACAAGTGGCTATTTTGTGTTACGATCCCGAGAAAACATATAATTCAATTTGCCATCCGGTGCATGTTCCTAGTGCTCCGCTTGAATTTTCCCATTACTTTCCAAGAGTCTACACAGCCAGAGGAACCATCACAGTCAAGTGCCGCATTACTTCATCAGAATCAATGTTGAAACTCAAACAACAACTTATGGAAAAATTGCAAAAACACAATTATTATTTACGACCTAGTTTGCTCAGAGCCGTCCGCACGGGTAAAGCTGGATGGTTCTATCTTGCCCACCCAGACTTAACTCATCGTGCTGAATTTACAAACGTTCTTCCACCATTCATAAAAGCAAGGATTCAGAAAGATGTTGAGTTCCAAGTGTCTCCGGAAGTCGAAAGTGTTGATATAGGAGGAAAGAAGACTTCACAACGTGTCTTGGTAGTTCGCTGCCCATATGAAGAAGTTGAAAACATTCGAATGCTGTTCACGGAAATATTCTCATCACAAAGTCTCTCCAACATAGGCTTTCTTGCCAGATATACCTTCGTTCCTAGTCATCCAGTAGGGTCATGTACTAAGTCTCATTTGTCCACCTTGCTTACCATGCAACAACACTTCCATAAGAATGTGTATTGGTTCAATCTTATAGGCGTCAAGAATATAGATAGTGTGCAACAACGCAAACCTGTAGAAACAACCAATCAGACTTCTACAATCGAAGAACCCTCGTCTTTGACTGATGAGGATACTCCCATGGAATCTAGTTCAGATGAGGACCCAAATGCAGAGTCCTCCACTCAACCCACAGCATCCCTATCGCAAGAAGACTGTACGACTCAGCCGCCCACATTTAGCAGCTTGCGTCTTATCCTGTATCATTTAGAGAATCAACAGGGTCATAATCTGATCCATGCAGCCTATCCCTCGGCAGACAGCACGAAAGTGTATGTATTGTGTAGCGAAAGTAATAAGTCCGACGTCTTGTACCAACTCCAACACGTCTACGAAATAGTTCAGCAAAATTTTGTGGAAGCGTCCCTCTCTACATACTTCACCACTAAAGACGCTAAGCCTCATGTTCTTAATCATCCACTCCTTAGTGACAAAGGTGAAAAATTTGTCAATTCCCTAGTAGATCTGACATCGTTAGAAAATCCTCAGGATTCATCCCATACCAATTCCAGACAACCACCAACACAAAAGCCATCTTTTGCATCGGTGATATCTCCATCTCCACACAAGCGTCAACGTAGTAGCACTCCTCATGTCCCTACAACAAACAACCTACCAGTAGGATTTGCAACACTGCATGATAACGACGATACGATCACTTCAAGCCTCCAGGAAACAACAACTAGGCTCCATCACCTGGAAAAAAATAACTCCGACACTCAAGCATCTCTAGCCAACATGTCAAAGAGACTAGACCAACAAGGGGCAGAAATCAATTCACTGGGTGAATCTCTCGTCCACACTAATAAAAAGGTCGACAAAGTCAGCGAAACCCAGATAACTCACGGTAATACCATGTGCCAAATGAACTCTTCTCTCTCCAGTATTTTGGAAGAATTATCAAAACTTACTAAAATCAGTAACATCCAATCGAAACAAGCCGAACCCCCATACGGTGCTGGGGTGGATGAAAAATGAAACCAACATCAAATAGGGCGGCACGACGCAAGCCCTGTAAAAAACAGGCGTCAGTCCCTTTCATCAAGGGACCTGATTCACAAACATTTTGTGATCAATCTATATGTTCAAATGTAATTATAGACACTAAAACTGATTACTTAGATTCCAGTTTATCTACACTACATAGTTTTTTGTCGACTTCACCTTGTCTTTCACCATCAAATAATAAAACCAAAAATCCTTATCTCAAAAAACATTCGCTACCCACACAAGTCTCTTGCCGCACCAAAGCCCTTCTCAAATATGACGATGCAGTTCCAAGGCAGGATGTTCTTTCGGACATGAGTACCTCCATTTCAAATGAAGAAGAAAACGACTCAGATTCGGATTTCACACCCCCCAAGAATGTCGCACGTCTTCCATGTCATAATGTTCCCTCCACCAGAGCCACAATTCGCCATGACCAAAAAGCTTCTATGCATACTCTTCTTCCACGTATCCCCCCAATAGACATTAATCCTCCTTCCCCGGAGCCATCTCTTCCATCTCCGCTAAATGCAGCAACGTTTGACGTTTCACATATACGTACCATTTTGAAATCGTACTCTGAAGAAGCATCCATATCTAAGCAGTCTGAAGCATCATCAATTATATCCTCCATTCATCAAGAATGTGATTGTTTTGAAAAGCTACAATACCACTTCAAAAATACTCAGAGCCACATTACTCCAGCCATTACCGAAATCAAAGAAACGTTGTCTCGCATATCTGAAGCCAATATATTTCACCAACCTCAACTTCCGCAACCAAAAGCAGATCGTCCTAACTTTGCTCGCATTGACCCTTATGCTGCTTCCGACGACAATACCTTTTTGTCTCATGTGTCCTCCATCTCTGATGATACTCCTCCCGAAGGTTCCAAGCTAGAGGAATGCCACATTCCATCCGATGCTATGATATATGATCACGACGAAGACGAACAGAGCTCCAGCGATGATTCTCTTGCTCCTAGTGTTTCTCGTCCATCTTCGCCACCTCAAGACACACATAGTACCAAGGAGTCCCTTTCTCTCTGTCAGGAACCCAGCCTGACCAATCCCACCTCAGTTCCCTATACACAGGCATTGAAACCTCTCACGTCATTCTCGAATCCACATGACAAACAAGAAGGTGCTTTGCGTTTTGTAGCCCAAAATTGCAGGGGAGCCCTGCAGATAGGACGAAATAAACATGAGCACTACACGCCAGCCATGGAGTCCTTTCTCAACTTAGCATCAGATGTCGTTTTATTGTCGGAAACGAACACTGACTGGACCATAAAGGATAATCATTGGGATACGCTCCTTATGAATAGAGCAATATGGGCCCCCAGCCCGACAAAAACCACTACAGCTTCTTGCGAATGGAATAATCGTCACAGAACATCATTCCAAGTTGGAGGCACAATGTCACTATTCTCAGGCATGTTGACTCCAAGGATTCAATCGTCAGAAGGTGATAAATACGGACGATGGACAAAGACCTCTATCCACATGCGACACAACAAAAAACTCATAGTGTATAACGTCTATAGAACCCATGCAAAGGCACTGTCAACTGCAGGAGTTGCATCTCCTTGGATGCAACAATGGACGGCTATCCGCAAGCACACTGGAGAAGATACTGACCCTCGTCAGCTTCATATGCAAAATTTGGTCGCTTCAGTGAAGAAAGAGACGTTGAGCGATAATGAGATCCTGATTTTTGGAGATTTCAACGAAGACATCGAGGATAAAGAATCCGAGGGGCTTAGTCTACTAGAATCCTGTCCACACACAGTAAATGTGTTTCTCCACATGCACGGGGAGATACCTTCCTCACGCCAAAACTCACGCCGAATCTTCCACGTCTATGCGTCCCATAACGTTCTACCTTTCATACAAAAGAGTGGAATATGCTCTTCTCTTGATGGTTTCTCCACCTCTGACCACATTCCTTTTTTCCTCGACATAGATCCAACGTTGTTTACAGGCGATATGTCATCAATCATTCCACCAGCGGCAAGGATCCTCCAAATGTATGATACTACATCGGTAGCCTTGTATGTTCACAATGTTCTCCATCGACTAGACAACCAATCTGTTTCTAAGAGGCTTCAACAATTGTCTAAAAAGATTGCTCTCTCGGGTTTTGATGAGAAAGCGCGTTCTGAACTAGAACAACTAGATGCAAGTGTTACGAATATACGTCTTCAGGAAGAGCGTAATTTATTGAAACGCCCCACACGGTACAAAGGCACGAGTGTCACGAAAACACAAGTGCAAAAATCCGTCTCCTACGTACGCTACGTAAATTCCACCAGGCAGGCAAAGAATGCACTCACATTTTACGAAGATTAGAGACGTACGAACACCTCCAGGAGATCAATCCGGATAACCTGTCCGACACAATTACGGAAGAAAAACAGCTTCTCAAACAAATGCAGGAGGATAATGATCTTCATCGGGAAGAACACTTGGATCGAATATGTGAGGCATTAGCAGCTGAGAAATCTCGAGACAAAGCCACGATTGTCAAAGAGATGAAAAATCGAGAAAAACAACAGAAGTCGTGGAGAAAAATAGCATATGTCACCAAGTCACATAGAAAAGGAGTCACTAGACTGGGTATACCGAAAGGTTTTGAATCAGCTCCCACCCGAGATATTTGGGATTATCTGTCGGATCCTAACTGCAAGCCAGAGTGGACATATCTCACAGATCCGGACACCATCAATCAAAGATTGGTTGAATGGCAACGTTTCCATTATTCCCAGGCCGGAGAAACTCCGTTGGCAGCACTCGATTGGTATTCTCGATTAAATCCCAATTCTATCCCCCCGTCTGAAGTGCAAGATATCTTGAACGGTACATCGTCCAGTCTTCCTCCCCATGTTCATCCAACAACGAAAGTGTTTTTCGACATGTTAACCGATAACCTTCTTCCCAAAATGCCACCAGAATCCATAGACATCACAACAACAAAATATCGCAAGTTCTATTCCAAAACGAAAGAACGCACTTCTTCGTCACCATCGGGGCTGCACATGGGTTTGTGGAAAGCAGCAGCAACGTCGGAGTCGTTGAGCTCAATATTGTCTTCCATCCTGCAAATTGCACTGTCGAACTCATACGTTCTTAACAGGTGGAAAAAGGTAATAGGAGTGCTGTTAGAAAAAAAGAGTGGTTTTCCGGTCATCAACAAATTCAGGACTATACACTTGGTAGAATCGGATTTAAATTTTGCCATGCGATCTATATGGGGACGCGAGTTAATGAAATGGTCGGAATCTCATCAAGGCTTCAGTGATAATCAATATGGAGGACGCAAAGGCCTCCAGGCTCAAACGGCTGCTTGGAACAAAACACTAACATGTGATATCATACGTTATTATGGTGAACCAGCGAGCCTCATTGATAACGATGCACAGGCGTGCTATGACCATATCATTCCGGTTGTGGCAGCGTACGCATTAATGCGACTAGGAATGCCTCTACATCTCGTTCGTCTTCAAATTAAGTGGCTTGAGCAAACGCAATATGCGTTAAATCTTAATGGCAAAACTTTGTCGCCCTATTCCACTAATACTGACATCTATTTACATGGGACGGGACAAGGCACCGGTTGGTCCCCTCCAACGTGGGGGTCGATAAGTGACATCATTAGCAAAATACTTAATGCTAATTCTCCAGGTATCAAACTGGTTCATCCAGATAGATCCAGCATTGAACGCGTATTGGATGCGTCTGTTGATGATGTGAATGGCGGTCTGACATTTGACAGTTTTGAAGATTTCTTAAAACGCCACCCAACGCTTGTACCAAAAGGGGCAGATGTATATACTCAAACACGAGAGATGGTTCAATTTTATAGTAGGGTTCTATTCTCTACAGGAGGCAAACTTGCGTTGCACAAGTGTGCAGTGTATATCTTGCTTACCAAATGGGGCAAAGGAAGGCGCAAATTCGAACGAACACATGAAATCTTTCCTCCTCTCAAGATACATCAGGGCATGCACTCGCAACAATTTGAAAACATCAAAATAGAGGATCCTACAATTGCTAGGAGAATGTTAGGTGTATATGCGTCGCCGGACGGCAATTCTCGTATGCAAACGACTATATTACGCAAGAAATCAGAGCAATGGAAAACTAGGGTGTCTAGTCACTACTTAAACAGCTATGATACTTTGATGTCCTACAAACAAGGTCTCATGAAGCAATTGGAATATCCAGTGGGAGCCAGCATGGTTACAGACAAAAATTGTGCACACATTCAGTCCCCAGCGTTGAATGCATGTCTCCAAAAGAATGGAATAGTGAGCACAATAGATAGGACCATTATTTTTAGTCCATACAGATACGGTGGATTAGGACTTACTAGTCTATACACAGAGAATGGTATTCAAAAAGTCGAACTGTTCCTTGGTCACCTGCGAAGACACGACAAGACGTCGAAAATCATTAAAGTTGCACTCGGATGTATACAACAAGAAGTAGGAACGTCAACGTTCATCCTCCAATTGCCTTTCAAGAAATATGAATGTATCGTCACAAACAGTTGGATGAAGTTACTTTGGAAATTTTTGGACAATATTAATGGTAGCATACGATATCCGAGTGCTTGGACACCTCCTTCAACATTTCAGTATGATATCAACATTGTAGAGGCGTTTATGCAATGGGAGCTCACAGATGATCAACGTTACAATTTAAATATATGCAGGTTATATAAGAAATGTTATTTTTTAGGAGATCTTTTAGATCCGACAGGCGTAAGACTTCGACCAGGGTCACTCAATATGGAATCCCGCAACTTCCACAATGACAAATTTCCGGCCATCCCTCCTCTATCAAAATCATTTGAGGAATTGTGGCAATCGTCAGTTCGTCGTATGCTCAGGGAATCCTCCTTAGGAAAGTCATTAGGTTATATAAACAGTGCAAGATCGTATGAGTGGGGACTAGACTCGACGTTAACGTTTCTCATTCGGTACGCACAGTGAAAATAAATAGAATTGTTCACTCGAGTGAGTAACAATGTTTATAGAAGCACACCATCGTCGTTGAACGTACCTATGCATATGATGTATGTGTGTATGGTAGAGGAACGCAATAACTGTCATGTTTCAACATCAAAAGCACAACTTCATTCATCTCGAGCAACACAACGTCTTTCTCCATATTTTCCCGGGAGACATCCAAGAGAAGCGGCATGTACACAAACCACGTTTCAGGCTTTCATGCTCTATCTTAGGAATCTTCCGCAGGTTCATCAAAGAAATCTGGGTCAGTTGGAAGTTCACGAAGATGATCTCCCATATCTTATAGAATGTATGAGATCAAACAAGATACTGGGTGTCTGTGATGCTTCGGTAAACAACAAAAAAGCCGGTCATAGCTACATTTTAGAGAGCAAGGATGAGAAGGCCTACATATCGGGAGTAGCTCCCACCGACGCGGATCCGGATGACACAACAAGCAATCGAGCAGAAGGATGTTCTGTCCTAGCGTTAATCGTCTTGTCCACTGCACTGGCATCCTTCTTTCGCTTAGAAGACATCATAGTTCCCATATATTGCGATAATGCTGAAGCTCTCCGCCACTCTTCCCTCAATGGGATCACCTATTCGAAATTAGTAAAACGTGATATTGATCTCAAATTGGAAATAGCATATGTGAGATCCATTTCGGCAGTTTCTATTGTATTTAGAAAAGTAAAGGCTCACCAGGATGATGCATCAAGTTTCGTATATGAACTAGCTGATCAAGAAGTCAAAAGAAATATTGATATGGATAATAAAGCCAAGCAATTTCTCGAGTCTCCACCACTTCCTCTAGTGCCAACCGCCACCCCAGGCTTTTTCCCTTCGCAACAAGCAGGCTTATATTTGTCAGATACACTCATGGTGGGAGACATACGATCTCAAATACATCTCCACCATTATGGGTATGCTATGGAGATACGCATACGAGATATGCTACAGATTTCTACCAGGAAACTCCAAAGCATTGACTGGACGGCTTTTCATATAGCGTTCAAGTCCCTTCCAGCCACCAAAAAAATCTCACACATGAAGCACATCCACAATTATCTCCCTGATAAATATAGACTCCACGAACGAGATAAATCAGTTAGCGCTAGATGCCCGAGGTGTCATGCGTCCAAAGAGACGCAGAACCATGTTTTTCAATGCAGTCGGAAAATGAATAGAAATAATCACACGACATGCATAAAACAACTGAGATCTACACTTCGAAAATGCAATACGCACCTGCTGATAGTAAATGCAATCGATTTATTCCTTACACGAGTTCATCAAGGATCCCAACCTACATATACGAGGCCTGCTCTAGGCGACGCAGGAAAAATAGATGTAGTGGCCCAAGTGTTCTCTCAACAGGTGCATCTCGGAAACTTCTCGTTGCATAAGGGCTTCGTCTCTAGGAATTGGATGATTGCCCAAAATGTGTGTACCTTGATCCAAAATACTGAATATCGAGATGAGCCCTGGCTAAAGAAGTTCATCAGAGCCCTGTGGGACTTTTCCCACACCATGTGGATTAAAAGGTGTCAGAATGTGCACATCAAAAATAAAGATGACCCTTGCACACTTACTCACAATGAACTCCTGTTCTCTTTACGGGAGATCCTCAAGGTCCGTCGTACAGATCTCTCGCATGTCGAGAAACAACTTCACCTCAACGTTACTAGATGGATGCAAGTCGCCCACTCTCGCACACTAGTGGATTGGCTTTTATTGCTTTCGCAAAAGAGGGAAAAAACAATACGGTTGAAAAGAGAATCACGACTGAAAGAAACAAAACTCCAGACTATTACGAAGTTCTGCAGAGTTATAGGGAAATGAGCGTATATATAAAAAAAAAAAGAGGGTCTTGAAAGTAGCTCCTGAGCAAAACCGAATTTCTATGTGTTTTTCGCGTGTGTTTTTCATTTGTACTTCACTTAGTTTAATATAGAGTATGTACCCCTTCGGGAGTACAGACGTAGCGCAGACACCGTCTTCGGAGGGTTCTGGCAGCGCGTCGTAAAATAATAAATGCAAATTTGCCAAAAATTTGCACCGAACCCACCCTTCGATGCATCAACAAAACCATAGGCTACCAAACGGACATTTGAAGACCGGTGAGTAATTATAGGTGGTACCTCCAACTCAAAAAACTTTGTCAAAGCTTCCAAACATTTAAAAAATCGCCCAGGTTTTACTCTTTTTGGCTGCCCTTTGGGATCAAATACGCGATTCATGTCCATCTCATATTGTTCATTTGAAATCTTTTTCGACTCTAATCTCTCTTGCATATGCGCTATCCATTCCAAGTCAGTCAATTTCCATCCCTCTTCATCTCTCTTAGGCAAGTGTGCACATAAAACAAGATGGAATCCCTTTAAATAGGGAAACAAGATTTCATATGTCATCGCAAGATGACATAAAAAACCCCTGATTTGTTCAAGAGTCTTATATTCAAACATCACTTCAGGGTTATCTTTTATTTCATTGTTTAGAAAATTAATATAAGATTTGCCTTTTACCCACTTAGTAACCGAAACTGTAGTTTGAATTGTCGTGGGAGATGTATGATAAATAGTTCCAGCCCAGGCGCCATTATCCGTCCGCCTTTTCCTCGGGGCGTCCTGGATCCCTAGGAATTGTAAGCGAGATGCGACTAACCTAGCAATAGCCCAAGCTTGCTCAATATTTAAACTTATTACTCGCAAATCGTCTACATATGCTTTAATCTCACCGGCTAGATTTGACACCAGATCATTCCATTTGTAGACGTTTGGGAGTGCAGGATTATAATCTTCACTGCCAATTAAATTTAGGATGATCGATTTCCAGTATAGTGTGTTGCTTATATCTTTCTCATCTCCCCTCACAAATTCCTCTGCTAGATAATAAAACCGGCACGCCCATTCGGGACTCGGTCTGAACCCCATCCAGGTTCTACTCCAGGTTGCCAGAAGCCTTTTATTTGCACTATCCGTTAATCTATCTTCGTGCAATTGCTTCCTGAATGGCGTTATATCAACTCCAGAATAAATAATTAGTTTTTTGCTTAGGGGAAAGTTTAAAAACATTTCTCCTAAGTCAATATCCACTGCCTTAAAATTAAAACTAAGTGCTCTCACCATCGATTTTGCCGGTGGGAGCCAAAAGTTTGGTGCCCAAACGGCGCCGTTCAACCCACAAGAAGTGCCGTTGAAAACCACTCTAATGTCTGATTCTCCTTTTTCCACCCCAAAATAATCAATGACATTTTTTATTTTACTATCTGTGGCAACCTCCAATTTTAAATATCCTCTCTGAACAGCCTTTTTTATCTTTGAATATATTTTGTCAAAAACAGGTTGTTTTGGAATACTCGCAGACTTCAAAGAAGCTGGTAACATTCCAGATATACATGGTGAAAATCCATTTTTCGCATATTCCTGGGACTCATTTGACCACCTCCAATACAAAAGAGTAGATCCTTTATCCCATGAAAAAAATGAAGACTGTAGATAATTATTTAAACAATCCCGACCACAAAGTAATTCTAAGTCGAGCGTTTTTAATTTGTTGGCATCGTACGGCAAACCTTTCAATTTTTTCATTTTGATCCTAAAATAAAAGCCTATCTTGGAAAAAACTTCCACCGATAAAACCCCCTTCAGTTGATTGTGAAACAAATCCCAGTATTCGAAACGCCTTTCCTGCAAACGATATTCATATATAAAAGAAAATTTGTCTTTCAAATAGTCCTTCTATTCAAGAAATAACTTCCGAAATTGACGTCGTAATATTAACGTACGTAGACTATGTATGAGGGGTCTTGCATGAGGCCATAAAGACAGAATTCGCACTTGTCAAAATCGATGTCCGCATCATCATTTTTAGCTGCCTTTTGACTCACTTCATCGCACTTATACCAAGTGGGCGGTAAAACCCTATTAAGGGAAGACAAAAAAGTAGGAGCATTATCCGAACAACATTTCGGAATGTGTCGCATAGTATGACGAACTCTTTTTGGCTGATTCGAAGTAGACACCGATGCACATTTAAGCAGTACATGCAAAATTTGCGTTGGTACGAAATCAAACGCGCAATGTTGCATAAATTCAAGACTCGAATTAGGCAAGCCATAGATGGCTCCAATCTCTTCTTGAGACAACCGACGAAGGCCAAAACCCGAACTCGAAAAATCTGAAGACACTAAAATTTTGGCTTCAAGTGCTTTTGGGTGTAATAAATCAAATTGATGAAGGTGGAATGAAGTCCCCATCAGAGCAGCTCGAGAAGTTCTAATGGAATAATCAATATATGAAGAAATGTCTCTTTTAATATTCGACAACACTGGAGATTGCTCCACATTCACCATGGAAAATAGCACCTCGAATTTGGAAGCTCCTCCTACATTCGAATGTTTCATTCTTTCCAATCGTGGAGAGAAAAATGGCAATTTCCGAACTTTTTGATGAGTATCTGTAATGAAAATAAGTTGCCCTTCAACTGCTTCAAGCAACTTTGAACGAAAAAACCTCAGACTACCGCTAATTAAAGTCAGACCGGATGAACATTGAAAATCACAACAATTATCACTAAATGTTAGGTCAAATTTAGACAAAGTGTGCTCAAAAAGAGGTCCATCCCGAGATTTTCCAACAAATTTCAACAATTCAAGTTTAGATCTCCATTGAGGAAAATATAAACGATCAATTTGAGACGGTTCCAGTCCCAGTAACCAAACTGGTAAATTTTCAAACAACAACAGCACTTGTTTCGGGAGAAAAGAGCATCTTTCGTTTGCGATTGTTTACGACAGAAGGCTCGAGTTTTCTGGCTAAAATAGGACGATCAAACTGATTCTTTTCTCCCCTTAATTCAAATAATCCAACATCATTTGAACATCGAGCCGAAACACTTAAATTAATGAGTGAACGGTCTCTATCCTTCTTCAATTTCACATCTACGATCGGATGAGCAGATGAGACAGGAATTATTGGTTTATTGAGTAAATCACTGAGGCTCCTGCTAGACCTCGATGTGTCCACTCATTTAGACTCCAACGTCTTGACTCGTTTTGAAAGAATTGTGATTTCCTTCAGAGTCTTATCCGTCGTATTACCAACCGTTCCAACCGACTTCACAGCAGATGAAGCTTCCTTTAAAGCTTTTGAAATACCTTCATTCAATCCCTTCACTTCCTTTTGCAACTCTTCCACCGATTCATAGTTTGAATTCAATGCAAGAAATTTTGCTAATTCAGATGTGATAATGGGACTATTTTTGAATTGCAGTTTCTCAATTTCCACCATCAGATCTAACGATCTTAGAAACGAAAACGTGACAGTCTTTGACACTGCTAGATGATTATTAACTCGAAATGAGTTATACACCACTGTCCTGGGAGTCGAAATATATTCCATCAATGCTACCGCCAATTTGGTGGTAACATGCCATGCTTTCTTGGTTCCATAGCGGGCCCTACTGTATTCACGGTAGGTGTCATCAATGAATTTGATGAGTTTGTTTGCCCACGTGATTGAGTCAGCCAACGTTTTTGATACCAACGAATGAAACACTGTCAGCGGCTCTAGTTCAGATTCAATAGTCTCGCTATGCCCCAAGTCAAATACAGTTAATTCATTTTTCAACTGATCCCTAAACCCGTCATTGGGAGTATTCCAGTCCTCCCATGACTTGATCATTTTGAAGTATGATTCACCTTCTTTTACCACCCCTAAACTTCTTGATTCACCAACAAAAAATTTTGGAATCCTAGTCTCGTATGAGGTTAGTGTAACAGCCTGATTATTAGATCTCAGCTTCATTTTGTACACTTTCTCCAAATTGGACAATATTTTTTGACCCACAATCTGCGTCCAGACATGTTCCATGACGCAATTAAAATCCATCACTAACCCATAGTCGTCAGAGGGTTGGTTGATCTCTACCCATGCGTCAGATTCCTTTTGAGATCGGAATCCAAGGCCAGTATACTTGATTGCCGAAGAATCATTAGCAGAACGAACAATAAGCATTTCCTTCTCCAGGGTTTCCAAGCGCTGCAACACTCGTGAATTGTCTGGTTGAGCTGGTGAAGGCTTGATGACATTGATTTGTGACGACAATGTTACAATATTCCCTTGCAATTTGCGTGCCGACTCCACTGCAAAGGCTTCCAATTCAGCCAATTTAGCCTTAAACAACAATAGATCTTGACTCAACTTGGTTTCGGTGTGCCCAACGATTTTGTCCACTTCTTTCTTCAATGATTGGGTTTCAGTGAAATAGATGTCTGACAGTTTAGTTACTTCTTCGGCAACTGTCCCAAGAGTGAGCCAAATGTTTGGCGAGTCGAATCTCTCATCCATACCTTGAGGTTTAGTTCCAATCGCTACTTTCATTCGGTTTAATCTCAAATCATTACTCTCATAGTATGACAAAGATGATGCTCTTTCTTTTTCAAATTCTGACATAAACTTCTCAAATGAAGATTTGAAGTTAACAGTACGATCATTTAACTCGGATATATATGCCTTATTATCTTCTTGAGTTATATATTGATCACTAATTCGAATGGCCGTAGAAAAATCCTGAAACGAGACCGAATTTTGGAGCATGTCGATCTGTTTTCGTTTCCGAGGAGTCTTGAAGGACAGAGCAATATGTTCTTCTTGATCTTTTAGATGTAAATCTCCAGCTGAGAATTTAACCTCATTTGCATCTGATGATTTTGTTTCATTGTCAGAGCTGACCAAATTAAACAAATTTCCCCACTCCTCCAACGTGCAACTCATCTCTTTCCAACGCTGCAATAACTCATCACCTAGAACACTCGTTTTTACACAAGGTTCAACAAAAGCTGTCTCACTTGTCTTGGCGACATACAACTCTCCTGGCACTGCAATGTGCTGTTGGTTACTTCTATGATTTTTCTTGCAATTCTTGATGGTGCAGAGTAAAGATCCTTGACCTAGAATACCTAAACAAACATCTGTCTCTGCTTCATCAAAACACCACAGCCTGTACTTTCGCAAACCCGTTGTGGTTTTTTGGATACGAGAACGAGTGATTAAAGAAGACTCACCTCTTGGTGGTTCGTTGCCATTGAAGGCGCCCGACGGACTAGGTGTAGATACACCAGCGGAAGACTGAGTTATACCCGACACCAAGCTTGCATCATGAGAGATATTTCTCCCACCTCTTTCACTCTCAACCTCACCCCCCTCGATGCTACCCATTGGGCTAGCCAAAGTCAGTTCGCGAAGAACTGATGACAAAGGAGACGAAGTAGACTGAACCATTACTCCAAAGGACGGCGAACGAATTCAACGTTCCACTTGCGCTTAGTTAGAGTTTCACCGGAATCCAGCAATTTAAGTTCAAATGTCTGAGCGGAAGAAGCCTCAATGATACGCGCGAGCTTGTTACGAAAGCCTCCGTACCGATTCGTGATGCGAACAATATCACCAACTCGGAACAACTTATAGGATGTCGGAACTGAAGACGGTGACGCAGCCGGAGCGACAAAGGGCGCAGACCTTGAGGAAGGGACAGAAGAGGGAACCGGAGGCACAGGAGGCGAGGAACGAGACGCCTGGATACGGAGAAGGCGATCAAGTTCAGCAGAAAGATCACAAATGTCACGAGAAAGAGACAATATGCGTGCAGAGTGGTCCTTAGCCATGAAAAAATTTATTCTGTAGTTGTAGTTTTGTGAATCTTGCCCTCTTAAGATAGCTAATCTTAAAAAACCAACACTCAAAATTCAACTTTTAGAAATTGTGTGCAATTTGGAACTGTGATTTTCTTAAATAAGAAAGATCACTTCAATATATGGATTGCACTTTCATGAAGCGTCAGCGATATGCTTCTAAATAAACAAATCTCTTTGTGTTACTTCTATCTAGCCTATGGAAAATCTTTTTCGTTTGTAATTGATTGTTCTGGATTCAATTTCGTATCAAAGCTTTCTCTATCAAAACTCTGCGAGTTCTTTTCTGCTTTGTAATTGATTCTTTGAGTTCTCAATCTTAATTACAAGGAAGTACGAATCTGATTGCAATTAAACTGATGTTCCTAGTTATCTTTTGCAAATTGTTCTTTTCCTTTGTAATTGAACTCTTTTATTATCAATCATAATTACAAGATTTTTCATCAGTCGTGCATTCAATATGTCAGTATAGTTTTCAGCTAAAAATTTCGCTTTGAGTTCAGGCTTTTCTTTCCTAGTAACCATTAACCATCTTAATGAAAGGTACGTTTCGTGGTGTTGTACGTATCGTAAGATCTACATATATTTATTAGTTAATATCTTACTTAAACCCACAATTACACCACCAATAGGTTATCTAACCCATCGTCTGTCGAATAGCCGATTCAAGAGCAAACAAGCACTAAAAATCTTCCTTTCGCCATTCTAAAATCGCTTCCTCCAACAGCGTAACACCTTCACTGATACTCAACTAGTTGAACCACCCCCGTACGTTCTTGTATTATGATATTATTTTAAGTGTCTAAATGGCATCGTATTGCGACGGAATCCATAGTATTTTCACGCTTTAAGTCCTATGGCTATAATGTTAAAATCCACTCGCACGTGAACAGGCGACATGATGAAGTATGCTATGCATAAACACTAGAGCCATTTACAAGAGACACATGGGAGATAGGATCTGTAACAAGACATACTGCCAACAGAAAAAAATTGATTTAAAAATAAAATAAAATAAAACAATGTAAATCCACCTGATTATTCCTATGAAGCCTTTTCCGCATGTTCAAAATACTCCCCTCGATGAATTTGCAATTGCAAATATAATTTATTTTAAGTGTAAGTACGTAGGACATACTAGTAGAGGTCCCATATACACACTAGCCCTCTTCTTAGGACTCTATGTTATTTTTTGTACGAAAAATAGAATAAAATT
>Ga0209092_10002010_pt1 | contig 19125 bp, 26 predicted proteins | sample FraStrMetagenome_FD_187446 | JGI IMG/M metagenome (GOLD analysis project Ga0209092, IMG submission 187446) | Marine eukaryotic phytoplankton communities from Arctic Ocean - Fram Strait ARC3M Metagenome (SPAdes) (version 2) | ecosystem: Environmental > Aquatic > Marine > Oceanic | place: Fram...
CTGTAACTAAAAAGTCTTTGTACTCAACCAAGTCCATACTGAATGCAGCGTTTAAGCTATCATTAGCAGAGTTTAAGTTATTTCCAGCAACAACTCCATTTATGTAAATGCTTCCAAAAGTTAAATCTCTAAGTTGTATTTTATCACTAGACTTTTGAATAACATCAATAGAACTAGTTTTTAAAACTGCTTGTAATTCGTTAATTCCGTAAGTATTAATTACGTTACCACCAACGCTTTCGTGCAAAGCAATACTTTGTTTAAGCGTATCAACAACTACATCTACAACTGGAACTTCCATTACGTGGTTAGAAAATGGTAATTCTGAATAGTTTCCTTGTAATGGTGCTTTAACTGCTTTTTGTCCTATTGATTGATAAGAGTTATCCCCTAAGCTTAATCTTAAATTTGTTACATCAACTTCACTTAAATCTATTGCATAATCTTGACCGATAAATCCTACATCATCAATCTTGATAATATTTTTAGGATTGTCTGGGATACTTCCCATTCCACTTGTCATTAGAAATCCTATCTTTTCAGTGTTACTTCCTAAACCTGTGTAATGAACTTGAGTATCTAAAATCTCTGCTATAAATCTAGAATTCGTATTCCACGTAATTTGAGTTGCTATAAAGCTATACGCATCATTAATTTGAATACTCGCTTTAGCGTCACCTGTATTACCGATACCATTAAATTGTGATCTATTGTTGTCGTATAATCCTGAATCTCTTAAAGTTAAGTTAGTAGAGCCCCATGCACATAATCCTGCATTCCAGTTTCCATTAACTTCATTTTGTGAAAATTTATTATTGATTCCACCTATACATAACAATCCATTGTTTGCATTGTATGAACTATAGTTTACTGTTACAGTTACGTTTTGACATCCACCTAAAGAACCAGCTGCTAAGTAAATTCCACTTTCTATATTATTTAAAGATTGGTTTTCGATTACAAATCCACCACCATTAATTCCACAATCTTGAAGTCTAAATCCTCTTAAATTGTTTTCAGCTCTTGATTCTCTTAATAAAGGTTTTGTACATTCTTGTATTCTAATTGCTCCACCATTTGAAGCATTAGCTCCTGCATAAAACGCTTGTAAATCTGCACTAGATGAATCGTATCCTAATAGTCCAAAAGTTGCACTAGGTACTACCGTATTCAACGCTAAACCATTCCAACCATTGTTGTAAAATTTACAACTTCTAATTTCAACTACATCAGTCTTTTTAATATACAAGGCATATCCACCTGCATTCTTAAATGTAATATCTTTAAAGATAAACTTTTGTGTCATATCTCCTGTAAAAGAAAATATATCCCCATTAGTTGCATCAAAATTTGCGTACTTAATTTCTGCTTCATTAGCTCCGTAAAAACTTAATGAATGAGGTAGTACTATTTCACTAGTGATTATGTTAATTCCTTTTACTAAAATAGAATCATTAGCACTTGAGTTTGTTATTGCAGTTGCTAAATCACTATATGGATACAATGCTGAGCCATTTCTTATTGTTCCTGTATAGCTAGAATCAACGTGTACGTTAAACTGATCTAACGCTGAGTTTTCTAATTCAGTTACAGTTGCATTTTTGTTTTCAATCTTTTCCCATGAAGTTGATGTTTCGCTGTATTTTATGATGTCGTTTACTTTATACAAAACTCCATCTATAGTTCCTTCAGTTCCTACATAGTACCAATCTCCATTTGCTGGAGATACATCTGTTGGGTCTAGTTCTGTAGATGCGTCAAACACACCCTTATATCCAACATTTATGTCGTCAGGGGCTGAAACATTTCCTTTTAATGTTACGTAGTCAGCTACAGCTTGAGAGTCTAAAAAAGAGTTCCCATCTTCATCAATAAACTCTTCAAAAGGTATTCTAAAAAACTCATACTGAGTTGATCCTGATTGAGCTGTTTTTATATCGTTTATTACATTTACTTTTGTAGTGTCGGTTGCATCAACTTCTCCACTCAAACATGCATTCCAATATACTGGATTTGAACTTCCTTGAAATTCTATACAATTACCCGCTTCGTTTCTTTTTATTTTTATAGACATTTTATTATCGTATTATAGTTATTAACATTGAAAGAGGCTGTATTATGACTGGATTGTCAGATTTTATAGCTGGTAATGTTAATGCGTTAACGTCTTCACTACTTACTATCCATGCTGAAATTTCACTCCTGTTTAGATAGGTATTTCCTACTGTGCCACTTCCGTAAAAAGACGGCTGTGTAGTTAATGGAAATGTAAAGGTAATATTATCACTATCATCTCTATTGGAATACCACAAAGCTGGTTGAATTGTCGTGTTTGCTATTTGCGGAATTACATTGTAGTCAAATCTAACTCTCAATTGGTCTCCATACTGCAAATCGTTTAATTTTATTCTTCCTACACTTCCTTCAAAGCCTGTGCCACTCGATGCTGGATAGTTTGTGTCGAAATTATAAGAATAATCTAATAAAGACGTTACTCCTTCAGGAAGATGCTCTCCTTCAAATAAACCTATTCCAGTTGTTCCAGTTGGTGTAGGTGTATTCCAATATGGATTATCTACAGCAAAATGAACTGCTTCATCTAAAGAGAAAACTTTAAAAATACCATTATCTACATCTGTTTGACTATAGCTTATTCCGTTTCCATTCTGCCAAATAAAATTGTTTGAAATTGGTTTTCCTGCGAACGCTCCTGTCGAGGAGTACCCTGAAGAAGACTTCAGTAATAAACTTTCATTATTTATTTCAGACGGCTTAAATACTATAGGAACCCCATCTTCTCTTGCGTGATAAAGTGAATCCTCATCAGAGCAAATATATGTTGATCCAGGAGGAAGTTTATTAGGCATGTCTTCCTTTTTGCCATAAAATTGATTTTGAGTTTGTTTCATATCTTATTTTTAATCAGTTTTCTTTGCCTGCATGCTTTTTATTGCTATTTCTTTGTCTTTTCTAACCATAGAATCATTGTGTTTTTTCATGTCATTAGATAAAGATTCTTTTTTTACACCTAATTCAGCTTCAAACTTTTTAAAATCATCATCATTTTCAGTCCCGTCATTTCCTGATTCTTTTTGAATTCTAGATGTTTCTGCATTTAATTCAGCTATGTATCTTTTAGTCTCATCTTCTCTATTAAACTTTTCAAGATCAAGAGCCTGAGCTTGCTGTTCAGTCAATGCAGCCTGCTCCATTTGAGCTTGCATCTGTTTGTTTTGATCTTCAGCTTGTTTAGACTGAGACTCTTTCATCTGTTGCTCATCTTTTTCAATAAATCTTTGAATTTCCCTGATTGAAGGAGAGTTGTATATTTTAATAGCAGTAGAGAAGGATATCATTTGGTTTTGTAAGCCCATTTGAACCATTCCTTCTAACTTTTGCTCCATTCTATTTATTTCATCGTCGTTAGAAACCATTAGGCCATACTCTTCTTCAGCAAACTGATCTCCATCTATTTCAGCTAATTGACGAGTCATGTCGTCGCCAATATATGAGAACTTAACGTCTTTACCTTTTAATGCAATTTTAGCTGTCTCAATAAGTATTTGAAAACACCTTTTCTTGCAATAGTCATGCATAGTAAATAGTTCTTCTGTAATATGATTAGATTGAGACACCGCTCTCTCTACACCACCAACAGTTTCCCTGTTTTCTACCTGTCCAAGCCTCTGTCTTGACACGCCTGTTATTTCGTCCATTTGAGCTTTAGCAAACTCCATCATGTCAATATGAGTCTGTATAAAATCCCCTACTCTTTGTTCTAGTACTTTACCTGTTGTATTTCCAACGGAGCCTGCTAACTTACCTTTGGCCATTCCTTTTTGACCTTCTTTGAAGCTATCTACTACGGATATTCCGGACTTTCTAGCAAAGTATAGCCACTTTGTAACGGACCACCCTGTTGGTACTTTAGCTAGATCTAATTCAACGATTGAACCAAGATATTTACTTAAGGCTTCATTTACTCTGTACCAGGATATATCATAAAGATACTGGAAAGGTTTGGCTTTATCCACCATAGTTACAGCTTCCTCATCTCCAGAGTTGTATACTTGACCTACAATTCCACATGAATTAAAACTAGGTTCATTTAACTTGTTGTATTGTATTTCTTTAGGCTTGATTTGAAGGTATGTGTCTTTACCGATTTTAACACCCTTCCACCATTGAGGTATCCATAATGTTTTAGCAGTTTCACCCATGTTTTTATCTAAGATATATTCCTCTGACCTAAACTTGGATTGCTTTTTACCTGATTCGTCAAAGTATGTCACTTTGATTATCTTTTTCATACTTCTCCAAAACATCCTTAGTACCCGAACATTACCCGCTCCGTCAGTATGAGTACCTCTTCCATGTGTATCCTGTGAATTATAAATACCAGTTGATTCAATATATGTATCCATGGATTCTCTTCCAAGAAGCTTTAATCCAGCGACATCATCTACAGCTTCAGTTACTCCATCAAGATTTTTTGTCCCACTATTCCATGAACCATCATCTAATTTTTTAACATCAACATCGCTCAGGTCATTATAATAATGATCTTGTATTTTACCTGGACTCCAAAAATCATCTAATACTATAACATCAGAATCTTCTATTTTGTTGGAATATCCACCACGTAGTGTATGTACTTTTAATGGGTTTAATTTCTCAAAAGAAACATCACCATTAACTATATCAAACATGTAGATTTCTTCACCCATAATAAGAGCATCTTTAAAGCCTTGTTGGAATGCAATTTTCATATCCAACTTAGCAATGTAATGCCTCATTAAGAGATTGGCTCTTTTCTCACGCATGTCTTGGTAATCCATATTAATGTAATCACCATATTTTTGTAGTTCTTGTTCAAGCTCATCATCTGATACATCTGACTGTAGCATTTCCATAAGCTTTTGATCAACCAACTTCTTTTTATCTTGCTTTATTTTAGACAGGGTGTCAGGGTTTATTATTTGAACGCTCCAGTCAAACTTTCTCCTTTTCTCCTCTCCTACTAGAACGTTTACTCTTGGAGTGATAATTGGATAATGCTGTATAGCGTCTGGTACAAAAAATTGCTCTAATCCACCTGGATTTAAAATTAATTTCATATCCTTAACATCAACCTTTCCGTTGTATAGGTTAAGGTTAATTTTCTTGCTCTTTAATTTTCTTCGCACAAGACTGTTGCTTAAATAACTATTGTCATCTGCCCAGTCTAAATGATCTTTTCTCCATTGCTTGCCCTTTTGCTTAAATGACAGCTTTTGAGTTGGAAAGTTTTTTGTTTTTGACATCTTTTAATATATGTTATAAATTTACTAAATATTATTGCTTTTTAATTCCCACTATTATAGCTAAAATCCAAAATCCTCTATGGTATTACCATCATTCCTTCGAGCCATTGCATTGCCCCAGTTGTCATCCAAGAATGGATCATCATGAAAATATGTGTCTGAATTTTCAGTTCTTGACTCTTCAAACTTTGTTGTCATCTTAGCTCTATCTTCTCTTAATATCATCACCATATCCATAGCGGACACTCTATCTGTATTTATATCTGGATTCCATGCGATACACTCCTTTATATATCCAATACTTCTAATTCTTCTTAAATTAGGTATTGACATAGTTGTAGTTTCTCCAGTATTTTCATCGTACCTTTCTTGTTCATATGGAGTAAGCATCCATTGTCTTTGAAGGGTTTTTCCTAGCTTAATAACCTCTTTTGTAGTTCTCGTACCTTTTGATCTATTTCCATATAAAGCAGACTTTACAATCTCCATATCACGCAAAATTTCAGGACTATCCGCCAATAAATACAATGCATTGTGGTTGGAGAAGTAGGAAAAGAGGCCTTTAAGGTTGTTCTCATAATTAGCTTGGGCGTTATAAAATGAAGTAAGTCTTAAGCAAGTCTCGTAAAATTCATCTGCCATCATAGGTCTGCCAGTATATTCAGCTACAATCTTATCAGTCCACAAGTCAAACACTATAATACTTGCCAAAGATCCACCAAGAGTATAATCATTATCAATTGGGTCAATCCCTGCAATATATCTACCGTCATGAATATTGCCATCTCTACCTTTATTAGGCATCTCAAATATTTCAACAGCACCATCAGATGTAACCCCTCCTTTAACCTTAAAGGGAAAATCCCTAATTGGCTCTATATTTGGATCATTTACCCACTTAGTCAAGCCGCCTTCATCATAAGCAATTTTACCAATATAATGTGAATCCACAAATGAATTTAAATCTGGAGCAATATCTTCAAGATAATCTCTTAAATCTGCTACAGGAAATGCCGTACCTTCTGTACGCATGATCGCTTCTTGAGGTGTAATTGGCTCCTCAGCTTTCTTTTGTACAATTGTATTTACATCAGATGATCCGTATTTTACTTTAGACCTTTCTTTGTTAATCTGAATAAGCGCACCAATAACATCACTGTTACCATTCTTGTCCATCTTACCTCTATAATTAAGATAAGTTCCAAAGAAGAATGCGCACTTACCCTTTCCATTAGTATTCTTATCAAATACATTAGGCATGGAGTGTATATTGTAACCTGAAGAGTTATAGAAAATTTCTTCTAAACCCTCAAAAGCCCCACCTTCAACACCACCAGTACCACCTGCCATCATGAATCCAAATGCAAATCCAGACTCTTCAACTGATGGCCTAGCAATCTGCCAAGCTGTTAAGAAGTCATTAAATTTTCCTGCTTCTTCCCAAAGTACCAACGCACCCCTTTTACCCCTTGCTTTTTGCGGGTCATTCTTTAAGGTAACACCCATTACTTCATTAAGAACACCAATTTCTACACCTCTTTGATTGTCTTTACGACCCATTCTCCAATGCATGTCATTAAGTGAATCCTTAAGAGACCTAACTCTTGGCCATGGCGTATGTGTTGCGCACCAGTCAATTACTGAAACGTATTTATTTAAAATACCATCTTTAATCAGGTATTCTTTTTCATTCGCAATAGCAAATGATTTTACTTTCTCTTTAGCTTTAGTTGTATCTCCTAGTATGAAATTCTTAGCAAGCATATTAGATGCCTTTACTGAATATCCACAACCCCTTCTTTTAAGGTTAGCCCCGTGCATACCTAATGCTCTTGCTTGCTCAACATAATGAAAGAACCAGTAATCTGCATCATATACATACGCAAACCCTTCAAGCCTGTCGGCTTGTTTAGTTCCCTTTATAATTTCAGCTCTAAGTAATGGTGCGTAATTTAACTGGAAATAATAAGCTCCCGGTATCCACTCACCATCACTTTCCCTAATGTATCCTTCACGACATCTTCTAGCCTCCTCAGCCCAGAACTTGTAGTATAGTGAATTAGGGTTTTTATTAGGGAATAATTTTGTGTAGCAATTGTGCTGTTCGTGATGTATTGCTGCTGGTCTAAAATAATCCATATCCTCTAATATATGAGGATTAGTTAAGTCTACAGCGATAGTACCGTTAGGGTCAGCAACTCTTATTGCTTGATCAGGGTCGTCAGATGATTCAGGTAACAAAGCATTATCCCAACGAGTCAAGTCAGCCACCCTGTTTCTATTAGGAGAGGCTAGGTTTTGTATAAATTGTATAGAGTCAATACTGTCTAATAAATCCTGCTTCTCTTCACGAGGCATATTCTCTAACAACTCCTCAGTAAGATCTGTTTGTATGAAATTAAATACCCTCATCAAACATTGATATTGATTTGTTACCAGACTGAGCTTTTAGCTCTTTTTCTTTTATTACTTCTTTCTCAACCTCATTAAGAGCCTTTATAAGTTTAGGTATTTTTTCTACAGCGCTAGTTATCTTAGTGATATCATGCACAGGCTTACCTCTATCATCCTTCTCCTCCATATTAACATTGTCAAGAAATTGAGATATCTTCTGAAGTATTAACCTGGTGCTTTGAAGTAATTTTGTACTTGTAGTTGCTGATAATTGCTCGTAGTAATGAACAGCTCTGACTATTTCTTTAGAATTGCCTGTGAATTTCTTAGGCATGTTTATAAAGCTTTTTATCTCTTCAATCCTTTCATCGTTGTCAAGGATGTGCATAAAGTCACTCCTCTCGTCAGCCATGTAGTAAATAAATGCCAACTCCAATGTAGCGTTAACTTTATCTTTACTCTTATCTGCGTCCCATATGCTTTTAAAAGGGGCAATCATCAATGCTTGTGGACTGAACACCACGACATTGTTCTCTAATTCAAATAAATTCATCTTCTCTCCTTTTTGTTGAAATACTAGGACTCGAACCTAGGCTAATTGCGTCAAAGGCAATTGTGCTACACATCTACACCATATTTCAGTTAAAAAACACACCTAATTAAAGACATGTTTTGTTAATTTTACTTTTTAGGAGCTGCGATTGTAACATCGTAAACCTCTCCTGGCACATACTTATCAAAAAGAGTATCTCCTTTTGGAATGCTAATTGTAATGTCAGCTCTGCTTTCCATGCTTGCTGGGTCTTGTGAAAAGTAAGTAAATCTTACTAAATCCTTGTCTTCAAACTTGTTTGAATTGATACACTTCACTTGTAATTGTGGCATAATAATAATTGTTTAATTGGTTTAACTTAATTGAGCCCATTGCAAGAATCAAACTTGCTTCTACGACTTACAAAATCGTACATCATCCTTAAATGTTTAACGGGCAATTGCGGAAGAGACAGGATTCGAACCTGCAAATGTTTTACCACCGACTGTTTTCAAGACAGCTTGACAACCATTGTCCACTCTTCCGTTAGAACTGGAGCACCCCACTGTTTTTACAAGTAATTTGAGGTGCATTTCAGCTCTTAGTTTGTGGAGTAGACGAGTATTTAATTCATCTACCCCTGTCCCAACGATGGTAGCGAGCCCATTTGCACGACGGAACAATAGTGGCGAGGGAAGGATTCGAACCTACAACACCAAGGTTATGAGCCTTGTAAGCAACCGCTGCTTTGCCTCGCAATTTTTAATCATGCAATATACAAAAAAAATAGCTCTACTGTCAAGTAGAGCTATCATCATAGTTGTGTGATAGTTTAATCACATTTACCTACTTAGTAATTTAGTGACGTTTAAATAAATGTATTTGAAATGTACTTTATGTCCCTTTCCGAAACATACAAATACTCTGTACCATCAATTATTTCGATAGGCAGTATAAATTCAAACTCCTTATTTAATTTTTGTGCTAAACTACTCTCTAATCTTTTCTTGAAGTTGTCCATATTGATGACAACTTCGTACCCTGCTTTTACTTGAGTGGCATGTTCCCCACAAGCCAAGACAACTTGTTTGTCTGAAAAGTCTACATCCATATCAGTGTCAGACCCTTTTCCAAAAGATGCTGTTGGTAGGTATATTCCATTCTCAGTTAACTTATTTCTTCTTGCTGTCAGAAAAACTCCAGTAAACAATGGAACTATGTGGCTTGGTAATGTGCTTACTTCTAAGGACTTATCATATAACTCTTGTTTAATCTCAATTTCTTCTCCAAGGATTTTTGCAGAATCACCCACGAGTCCCGCTGTTTTTCTTTTAGATTTATCCCTATTTGTAAAAAAATCTTGCACACCAAGATCTCTTGCCTCTTTAGCCTTCAACCTTTCCATATCCTTAGTTACAGCTCCTTCTTTTAGGGTCTCCATTTTACTGTTCTTCTTTTTTTTCGTCAGTTACAGTAACTGCTCTTGATTGTCTGATTCCATTTACCAATCCATCAACCTCTGAGAAAAGAGTGTCCTTAGATAAGTATTCAATCAATGCATTTGCTAATTCAACAGTAATTAATAATGCGTTTGGTTTATCTTGTTGCTCTTGAACCACTTCTTGCGTATCTTCCTTTACTGACTTTTTAACTCCTTTTGCCATAATACTCCTTAATTTTAGTTTTAATTATTAAATCTTAAGCTAAATTAATATTTATTTTTAATATAACCTAATTTTTTTTATTTTTTTTCTTTTGTATTTCACTGTATATAAAATATGATGCGTACAGCTTACCTATAGAGGGAATGTTGAAGTTTATTTTCATTGAGTCAAATTCTTCTCTATCCATATTGTCTTTAAATGTTGTTCCTTTTAAAGTCTTATGAATGAAACTGTATGGAGATTTTATTATGCTCTTTACCTCTTCGATAGATAAGTTATGCTTCTCTGCAATTTCTTTGATCTTAATTGATTCAGCTCTGTTTAGTTTCATTTTTCTTTACTTCAAAATTAAAGACTAATTTAAACCCTTTTTCGGTCATCATTGGTATTAAGACTGGGTTTATTTTGTTATCTTTTGTGATAACACCTTTCTTTCTTAATGATGTGAGAAGATTGTTAAACACCTTCTGGCCCATATCATTTAAATCCTTTCTTATCTTGCTTCTTGTTTGGGTTGAGAACAATATCATATCAACTGTTTCCATATTTTTAATCTCCCTAGATAGCTCATATCTGTAGTACAGCATCAAGCTCAAGGCCTCTATCTCCTTAGTTCTTAGCTTATGGTAAGGCTTAAGGAATTCTAACCAATACCTAAATATTGATTTTTTGTCTGTGTGTATTCTTTTTATGTTCATTCTTTTTTTTATCCTTGTAAAACCTAATGCCAACCTTCAATATATATTTTGATTCTTTTTTGCTCCCGGTAACAATTGTGTTTATTACGTATTTCCCTTTGAGTATTACACTGTTAATAGCATTGACTTCCTTATGTAATTCTGTTGTCTTTTTATCAATCCATTTTGACGTTGACGAAAAATATGTAACCTTAACTTTGTTATTCTTGAATCCTTTAAGGTCAAATATGCTCATTTTACTTATTGCTACCTTTAGTTAGAAATCTTTCACCATACTTTTCCTCATACAAGTCTTCCCATTCAGATATGTGGGCACAACCTATGTCTGTGTTTCCACAATCTAAGCAGTAGTCCACCTCCCTGTCTTCTCCATCAGCCCCTTTCTCGAACTCAACAGTTTTTATCACTATAGACAAACATGTCTTACAATAATGTATCGGTTCGCTATTACTAATGTCTTTTGATGTAATCATATTTAGCTTTTTTAAATCATTTATAATCTCCGTATCATATACGGGGAATGGAGCAAACTTATTGTAATACTCCCTTCTTTCGATTTCGTTAATCAATTCGTCATGCCTCATCTCAATTTATTGTTTTTCTATTAACGCACATTGTGTGGTTAGTAATGTTCCTGCAACACTTGCGGCGCTTTCCAGTGCTATTCTGGTTACTTTTTTTGGATCTAAAATACCCTCACCAATTATATCTACATATTCATCAGTCTTAGCATTGTATCCAGTTCCTAATGGTCTTTCTAAAACACCATTCAGTTTAACATCTGGACTTACCCCAGCATTTTCACATATCGTTCTAAATGGAGACTCTATTGATTTTAACAATATGTCGATTCCTTTTTGATGACTATCTGTTTGATGAGAAGGAAATGGTTGTAATAACATTTCTATCCTTGCTTGCATTAATGCTATTCCTCCACCAGGAATAACCCCTTCTTCTAAGGCGCTGATTACAGCCTCTTTAGCATCGTCTATCCTGTCTTTGATTTCACTCATCTCTAATTCAGACTTGGCACCAACCTCTATGATTGCTACACCACCTCCTAATTTTGCCTTTCTTTCAGCTAACTTGTCGGCTTCGAATTTAGTTATTTTGTTTTCTTTTAGCTTCGCATCTATATTAGCAAGCCTAGCTTCCACGTCTTCTTTGCTTCTTCTCCCTCCCATTATGACGGTATTCATTTGCTCTATTTTTACAGCACTTGCTGTACCAAATAGAAAGTCTATATCACTTGGTTGTATGTCAGTAATTCTTTCATTAGGAATAACCTGTGCCCCAACAATGGATGCAATATCTCCAGTTAAATCTTTTCTAAATTGCCCAAATCCAGGACTTTTTATAGCGGCAATTTCATGCCCGCCTCTCATCTTATTTAAAATAAGTGTTGACAATGCATCTCCAATTACATCTTCAGCAATAACTACTAATGGCTTTCTTAATTGAATTACTGGCTCTATTAACGCCATTGCTTGTTCAGTAGTTTTAATTTTACCTTCCACTACTGCTATATACGGGTTCTGCATAGATACCTCAGTCTCTTCGGGGGAAGTAGAAAAGTATGTAGACAACAGGCCTCTATCAAATTGTAATCCATCCACTTTCTGTACGACAGTTTCAAATCCAGACCCCGCTTCAACGGATACAGCTCCATCAGATCCAACAGTCTTAAATGCGTCAGCAATTATCTTACCTATTTTAGGATCATTATTTGCAGATACAGTAGCAATTTGCTCAATCATATCTGAGTCATATGTTACTGGGATTGTTAATTTATTTAACTCATCCACCATCATTCCTGATGCTAAGTTAATTCCTTTTTGTAACTGCACCGGATCATATCCTGCAGCTACTAATTTCATTCCTTCTTTTAGGATAGACTGAGTCAATACTGTTGCTGTTGTGGTTCCATCACCTGCTTTATCATTTGATTTCTCAGCAACTCTTTTAACTATTTTTGCCCCCATATTCATCAATCTATCATCTAAATCAATATGCTTTGCAACTGTAACCCCATCTTTAGTGACTATTGGGTCTGACCCAACTTTATCTATAATAACATTTCTTCCCTTTGGGCCCAATGTTACTTTTACTGCATTGGCAAGCTCATCTACTCCTGCCATAATTGCATCTCTTACTTCTTGATCGTACTTAATTCTTGTCATTATGTTTTTTTAATTTTGGTATATATTTTCCTGTTTCGTCTAAATAATACTTTTTTAACTCATCTTCACTAATCATATTCTGTTTTTCAAAATGTTTAACTAATATTAAGGTTGTTTTTGAAGATCCAATAATCATATTCCCAATTGCTTTAATAATCTTTTAAGTTCTGATTTGTTTTTTATTTTTAGAAACCTATAAGTCTCTTTTTTTAATTTAATATCTATTGGGTATAGCTCATCTTTATTTTCTCTAAAGTAAATTAAAGTATCTCCATGTCTAAAGTTATTCCTATTGCTGGTTTGTTTAAACCCTAAACTCTCTATATCTTCTCTATCTAGGTATTTTACTCTATATGGATTTAAGGATCTCATCATTAATTCTTCCATTTCTAATATATCTTGACTTGAAGAAACTATTTTTTTATCCCAACCCTTTAATCCTTTTACTTCATACTCAAACCCTACATGAAACTCTTCTATTTCTGGTGTGTAATATTTATCTTTCATATTAATTATTTTCACTTATATCTGCATCAAAGTACTGTAACGTGTATGTTCCTGGTATGTTTGTAGAAATGTATGTACCTCCCTCAACATAAAATCCATGAGCCCCGTCCTCATAATGGTGCATGTTCCCAACGCTAATTAAAAACTTTATTACTTCCGGACGTAGGACTACTAAAGTTATCATGCTACCACTTTTTATCTGGACAATTCGTTATTAATGATCTTGTTTTTGATGCTAATGGACATCCACAAAGAGAGCATCTATCTAAAGCAGTTTTTTTCGGACATGCATTGCATATTGTTCTTCTTGCTTTAAAAACCTCTTCATCTTTCTCATCAGACAACCCAATCTTAGATTTCACCAAGTTTTTGAATCCATCTACTATTTCATCAAATTTACTCATACTTACCTTTTGTTTTTTGTTTCTTACTTTTCTTTGCTTCCTCTAAATGCAACTTTTTAAACTCACACCACTTCAACCCTAATACTGGGCAATATTCAAATTTTATCATATATAGAAGTCTATTGCTTTAATTTCTATCCTCATGTCTTTTATGACAAAGAAGGTTTGTCCTGCCATTTTTAATTTTCCTATTGATTTATGATTAATCATAAAGTCATATATTTCGACATGCCAATTTCTGTCAGTCATTATAACTATACCCGACTCCCCTTTATCTTTTGCGGTGTCTAATATACTTTTTAGTTTTGACTTAAAATTATCCTTATTCGTTAACGATACTGTCATCATTTAGTACTTTTTTAAGTTCTCCTCTTATTAAGGCGTTTAGACTATTTATTTCTTTAGCTACTTCTTCAGTAGTAATGGTGCTTCTATTTAATCCATAGGCAATTCTCTCCTGCACCATGCTTCTCTCTGAAGATGATAAGGTTTTACAGCCCTTGTGAAAAATTAATGCATTGTATTTCAAGAGTTGATCCTTAGTCATGTTAAGAATCTTTTTCTTGGAAGGTGATATTTTGAGGCTTTTTGCTACTTCTTTTATATCAATAGATCCTTCTGCTGCAGCTTTTTTTACGTCCTCTATGTTCTTGTCTTTATTCATACCTGCAATATATACGAAATAAAATGATTACACAAATTTTAAACAAAAAAAATACCCCCAAGAATAAACTCAAGAGTATTTTATGTTAAACAACTTTATTAATAGTTCCTTATCCGAAGAGGTGAATTAGGATGTAAAAGAACACTGGTATTGAGTTATACCACCAATCCAAAAACTCTGGATTACCTTTACCCAATGCTTTGTCGTGTATTAATTCTTTTAAAGCATAGAGAACTATTGCTACTCCGCCGCCAGTAACTCCAAAGAATAATACCATTGGAAATCCTGTAATTACCCCAAGGATTAGATGCGCTTTGTGATCACCACGAATTTTTTCAATATATTTAGCTAATTTACTCATAAATTTATTTAAGATTAGATATAGTTATCCCTAGCAAGGTGTTTTGCCTTGTGTAAGATATAAATTACTTTGTATCCCATTTTAACCTTTTATAATTATTAGAGTCCGTTCACTTGACCTACTTGGGTGGCTTTACCTGCCTTATTTTTCCCAACACTCTGTAAATTATATAAAGGTCTTTTTCGTGATTACCGGAGAAAACCTCAGCTTTATTTAAGCTTACTAACCCGATGTCTAAATTCCACCACAAGGGAAGGAATTGTCATCCATATGGTAAATGGATATCACTTTGCAAATATAATGCATTGTCTGTCAATAACCTAATTTAGGCATCACCATCTTTTAATGATTATTCTTCATCATTCCTGGCAAATACCATAGATATAGTTATTATTGTTAAATGAAACTGGAATAAATGCATATGCATTGTGTATTTATTTTCTTCTTTATCTGTAACTCTATATGATTCTTTATTATAATTAACTCCAATCAAGAATCCTTTAGTGAACTTAGCTTCAGCAGTTCCATTAAGAAGGCTCTTTATTATTGGAAATGCGATCATACCCAATACAACTACAATTTCTATAAGTGTAATTAAGTCCATATCTATTCTGAATTTTTATTTAAAGTTCTTCTTTCGTGCTTTTCTACCTTCATCTCAGATATTAACTCTCTTGCTGTTGCCTTTAGAATATTAACTGAGTCTGTAAGTGAATTTACACTTGCTAGTATGGCGTTAATTCTTTCATCATTTGTTAACGTAGCATAAGGATCTACTCTATAATTATAACTACCTGTATTATTAACTAGGTTAAGAGTCTGGTTAGGGGTAGTAGTTCCTAATCCTAAATTACCTAATGTGTTTAGATTAATGCTGCTATCAACATAACTCTTTGATGTATTAGTTGTGGTCATTGTGTTTGTTAATTTTTGAATTTCCTCTTCTCTAAGTAATACATTTTCATCTTCCATTGTTATTTATTTAAGTTATTGTTTATAAAATCTTTACTCCTTCTATTATACTTATTATTATACTTAATTGTAGATATATTAGGCTTATCGTATTCTGAAAAATCTAGTATTTCAAATCTATAAGATTCTGAAGTAGGTTTATTTGATTTAATTTCCATGGGGCTAATATACAATTTTTTTTTTAATTTTTTTTTTTTTTGAAAAGATAGTTGAGTGAGGGATAAATACCACTTCAACCCCCACTCATTTTAAATTTTGGGTAGTAGGGTGTAGCCAAACGGCAACTCTCTATCCACCGAGGATACATATTGTGTTCTCGTAACTATTAAAACAAATCACAATGAAAAATCCGATTAAAATCATCGAAAATTCAAAAACAGGTCAGGTTGTAACAATGAAAACTATAACTGATAAAAGGAATGGAGAACAACGTGAGGTTGGTAGCATCATGGTTCAACAGAAATCCTTAACAGGAATGGGTAGATTAATGCGTGTTAGTTCACGTACAGCCTACTTAACTTTAGAGCAGGATGCTCTTGAATTCTTGTCAGACTATCTGACAAACGGTGCTGAATTACCATTTGAGGGTAGGCTTGTAGTCCAAGAGACTCTTGAGCCATACGTTAAGAAAGATGGGTCTTTTCAGGACCCAAAGATTAACCCTACAACACAGGAAGTGATAACTTACAAGGGTAAGCCTGTTTACAGAAACACCTTCTTCAGTGAAGACACTTCTGTGAAGGACATTTTCCTCAAAGACTCTCCTGACTCTAACTCTGGTTCAGACGTAATTGAGTAATTCTAAGATACTGATTGTGAGCATTGCCCTTAAATGGGTGTGCTCACTCAGTTTTTTAGTGGGAGTCACATAGAATAGAGTTAAAAATAAAACAATTAACCACGTAAAATAGATTGAATTAACATTTAATTAAACAATTATAAAATAGATGCAGTGATATTAAGCAAAGAGTTGTAGATAAGCTTGAGGGGGATAATCCCACAACACCTCATAAGCCTTAATTTTCACACAACTCCAAAGTTAATGCATTATTATAAATAGCTAAAAAGTTTGTAAGTGTGTCCTTACAAGTATAATTAAACCCTGTGCAATAGAGGGGAAATATGTCAGCACCAAAGTAAGACACACTTATTATTATTAATCAATTAAATAAAATAGAAATGAAAACAATATTCTTATTCGTGGTATTTATAGTGTCCTTCACGACATTTGCATTCTTTATTGCAGAGTCAAAGGGCATAATACCAGTTGGCTTTGTCCTAACTATCTCAACATCAGTTGTATTCATAATGTATCATGACTACAAGCATAATAACTAACATTTTAAATCAAATAAATAGGAACCAATCCTGAAAGACTACACATAACTTGGAATGGTGGTAATACACATTATTTAGCATCATTAGCTATTGATATGTTTAAAAATGGACATTGGATTATTTTAAACAAGAACTCATCAGCCCTATGATAATACTAGAGAATAGTATTTGGTTCTACTTAAATGATGTGTACACTCAATGGTAGTTAAGAGTGTAAATTGATTACTACTAGAAATAGTTAAAATAATTGGATAAATAAGATTGATTCGTTTCAAAAGAATAATTCCAAGTAATCAAATTAAAGGTTAAACCTATGACCTTGTGATTAAGTCCATTAACAGGTAATGCTGTCTGAAAGAGGGTTTGACCCGTTAATCACAAAATAAAGATAAGGGAAATTGTACTCGAAAGAGCCATCAAATTATAGTATGAATAGGTGTTTAGTCACAATGGCATGCTACATATAACCTTATCAAGTGTGCCAAATGTATTGTAATATGTTGGTTTATAGCGAAGCGTATGCTGCACACTTAGGAGTTTACAACAAGAGATAAGACTAAGTGAGTGATAATACACAGCGATAGCAATCTCGTGACCATTGACGTGGAAATAAGTATTAAGTTACTGAGTCGATGGTGTTAATTAACTCTTTGCTTGAAGATAAACAGTAGTGAAAACAATGAGACCAATGGAGAAAAGTATAACAAAGTTGACTCCTAGTTAAGCAGAGTAATTTACTGCATCACTCCTACTAGTGTAAGAAACATTATAGGTAGAAAGGATTTGTTTTTATTACAAACTACATTTCAGAGTAGTTGTTGTTTATTGGATGGTGTAAATAAATGGTTTGTAGCACCGATAGGCTACATTACATTCCACATAAAACTGAAGGTGGAGCAAAGAGTTTTTAATTTAAAAAATAAATATTTATGGAACAAATTATATATATGTTTGCAGCTTTAGGAATGTTTTTTACATGTTTTACAGTATTCAATTTTATCGACGAAAAAGTAAAAAAACACAACGCAAATAAACCTAGAAATAAGGAAAAAGATTATCTAAATGGTTATGATTATTTAGATAAAAAAGATTTTATGGAGAACTACAGATTTTGTAGTTATTGTAAATCTTATTGGAATTCTAGTGAAGATTATCAATGTATGTGTTATTCTAGATAGTAGAGCAAAGAGGTTTTTAAACAGAGAGTTGGTGTAATTGGCAGCACGTTTCGCTAGGGTGATTCCAAACGAAATGAACAGGTTCGAATCCTGTACTCTCACTAAATTAAATTTTATGCAAAAAATATTAGAAACAATAAACAAAGGATACACTATTGACTCAAAAGGAGTTGTATATAATCCAAAAAAAGAAATACAAAAAATAAGAGTAGGGACAAGAGGTTATTTATTATTTTCAGTAAGATTTGGAAAAAAAGTAAAAATCATAAAAGTTCACAGATTACAAGCTTATAGGCTGTATGGTAAAAATCTTTTCAATGATGGAATTGTTGTTAGGCACTTAGACGGAAATCAATTAAATAATGAAGAAAACAACATAGCTATAGGGTCTAAGAGTGATAATTATTTTGATATTCCTGAAGAAAAAAGAAAAAAAATGATAAATCATATGACTAGAAAAGCTTCAGCTAAAAATAGAAAATATGATTATGAATCTATAAAAAAAGATAGAAATGCCGGCATGAACTATAAACAACTAATGATTAAATACAATATATCAGCAAAAGGAACTTTAAGTCATATTATTAACTCAAATTATTGACAAAAACTTTTTTATTAATAATACGGATGTTATGTGCCAAGATCAATACAGAGTGATGAAAGTTCAATTAGGAGTATAGGTTAAAAAGTGATCCAATGCACGTCTTGTACTCTCTACAAATAAACACGCAATTAAGTGATCAGTCCTGTCTACAAATATGGTGTGAGTTGGTAGTAGATAATTGAGTGTTTTCTTATTTAAAATAAAATTCAATAACAAATTACTATATTATTATTATTAGTATATTTGCTACATTAATCATTAAACCATCATTAATAAACAATTTAAAAATCATGAATTTAGAAGTAAAACAAGGAGTATATTTCCTA
>Ga0209092_10002012_pt1 | contig 19111 bp, 10 predicted proteins | sample FraStrMetagenome_FD_187446 | JGI IMG/M metagenome (GOLD analysis project Ga0209092, IMG submission 187446) | Marine eukaryotic phytoplankton communities from Arctic Ocean - Fram Strait ARC3M Metagenome (SPAdes) (version 2) | ecosystem: Environmental > Aquatic > Marine > Oceanic | place: Fram...
TAATAGAAAAATTATTTTTTGTCTACTACCAGGAACTGGCATCATACTCGTCGAAGGATAATCTGGGGGGTCCACAGCCGTTCTTTTTTACCAGACTACTATGATAGAAAGACTAGACCTTCTGATATAATACTATATTGTCTAAAAAAAAATACATATCAAAGTGAGACGTGTTCCAAGAGAGAACAGCTCACGGTTGTATTTCAACAACATGGTGCTTGGCCAGCACAACGTTGTACTTACCTTGATTTGGTATGCTCTACAAAGAGCTACTAGATTAATATAATTGTGGTGTAGAGAACATATTAGAATTGTAGTTAAATTAGTATATGTAGTATGTAGTAATTTGGCAAAATGCCAGATTACTATTTAACTCACAATTTGGTATACACACCAAAAACAACCCCCCAACACCAGCATACCCAACCAGTGTGTTTCATCGACACCTATCTCCAGCATAGGTCAATGTCATTAGACAGCTCTATCCTTGTCTTTACAGCCTCCTTCTTTAAACTGACAACATTCTTTTTCTTCTTTGTTTTTATCTTCTTGTTGCTGAGGGCGTAATTGCCTTAGTGGTTAGGTGGTGCACTAACCATGCCAGTGGTCACTGGTTCGATTCCTGGTGGGGGGTCATTTGACCAATTAATTTTCATTCCACCATTTGTCCAATTAATTAAATTAAATGCGTAAGTCCTCAGCTTGAGAAGGGCTAGTGTTTCTTTGGACCCTCTACTTGTATGGTTCATTGAACTACACTTAAAATAAGATATATTAATTATTATTATTATCTTCTTGTTGCTGGTCACTGGTGTACTGAAGGTCTCTTTTCTGGGACCTAAGGAACCCCTCGTGATCATGGTAGTACCGGCAGTGGTCTTCATTGAACCACTGCCCTTATCATATCGATGTTATTGAATTGTTTTAATTAAATAATTCATTGATAATTTTGCTTAAGTAACTTTATCTAAATCTTAGATAAATTTAGCTGAAGCATACACTGTATATTAAACATATATATTTTTTAATTTTTTAATTATCAGTTTCATCTTAACATTATCTTTATCCATACTACTAGTGAAAAACTAATTTGTTTGGTTATTTTTTTAACAAATTACAACATGACAAAGCAAAATCTTTTTTTTTTTCCGGGACGAACGGTTTTTTAAACATTGAATACACTGAGAGAAACAACACAGCGAAATCATGACGGAGGGAATACGATGCATTTGAACAGGAGATGGACACATACTTTTTTTTCTTTTCTTTTTTACTTTTGGTTGGACATTGATATTTTTACTCACCTATCTTTTGGAAGCCTTATAAGTTGTCCCTCGTGCTTGTGCTCCGGCACCTGACACTATGTATCACATTCATTTTTTTATGGATTTTAATTTGTTCACCGAAAAATAATATTGAAACTATGGGATCTGTCGCAGCACATTGCCATTAGTACAATTAAAATAATATCATATACAACAACGTTATCTTGAAAGAAAAATAATAACTTGTGTTAAAAATGAAACAAAAACTCGGTTTGGGGGGTAACATAAATTATCTTTGAGTTTTTTTTATTAGAACAAATTGTTACTCTTGCAATTCGTTTTTTCTTAATGGAGAAAAAATATATGAGGGCTACAATGATTTGATGTATGTTGAATTATAGTAAAACACAGTACTATCACAGAGCCGAGGCTAGTCCTTTCCCAAAAAATAGTAGCCAAAAAGGAAGGCTGTGGACCCCCGGAAGGTTTGAGTATTATGCCAGTTCCTGGTAGTAGTTAAAAAATAAAATGAATTTTGGAAATTTAGTGGAGATATGTATTTTTTTAATTTATTTGAACAGCTTATTGTTGTTTATTCACTATATTTTGTAGCTAAAGCATATTATGAAAGTGTATTCTGATAGAGCGTATTTTTCTATTAATTGTAGTATTTTTGTTGTGTGTAAATGACATTCACATGCCGAAATAAAAGAAGAAATGTAAAACGTATGTTTTCGTTTGTTTGTTTGTTTGTTTGTTTCTGCGGTATATTTTGTTAACGGGGGTCCACCAAGCCAATTACACGATGGTAGCACAAGAGTTTCCCCCAGTAAGACGCGGCGCCGGGACCCCCCCGAAGAGGCTAGAACGACTTTAAACCTCCCCTTACTCGGCCCCGAAGGGTTTTCGTGGAAAGCGCCATCAGCCCCGGGCTTTGTGATACTTTTTGCGTCTCCCCAAATGATTAAAAGCCGCCAGAATCACAGATAAAAATGTATACAAACAACAAAAGAATTTTACAGTACCTACCTGTGAAGACTTACACTTTAGTTTGACTTCCCAGGTATAAAAAGGTGTATAGTATCCTTGTCGTCAGGAGATTTTGTTCTATGTTTTCAATTTTATGTTGGTATAAATTAAGCAAATTATATTTTCTAGATTTGAATTCTTCCTTTTGCTTATCTTTATTTCTTTATTGCAGGGCATTCGGAGACTTTTTCTAGATACTGAGTTACCTCGGACAATTTTCCACCAGTTTTACTAAGGAATTTCCTAGCTGCTAATATATTGAGATCCGGATCTGCATTAAAAACTTTCAGAGCAAGTTTATTCATCAGATTGAAAACGTCCCCAGCATTAATGTAAGTCCAAATACAAACCGCCATCTTTACTGCCACTAAGACCCCGCTGTTTGGGCCTGAAATTTGGTTTCTCTTAACTAGTTTCCATTTTATATCTGCCTTCTTTTTGAAAAGTTTTCCTAATTGATCCCTCGCAATTGAAGTGTCCAGTGATTTTTTGTTTGTGAACTCAAAAACCCATCCCTTAACTGATCCTTTCCATCTGTTGATAAAAATCAGGTGCCAAATCGCTTCCTTGATGTTTCCGCAGCATATCGGGAAGAGAAACCACCCATCCGGTATTCTGTCTTCTTCCTTTATATTTAGTTTTTTCTTCCAATCCTTCCACTCACTGCAATTATTATTGTGCAAAAGGTTGGAGCAGTCCGCTCTTGCAATATAGAGATCTTTCCTTTTGGACCAGCTTTTGATGTCTGAAATGATGAACTGCATAGTGATAGAGGAAACTGGTTGCCCTTGATTTCGAATAAGTTTGTTAAATTCGTCTCTCGTATTTAATTTGCTTAAAGAGTTGATACCAAGAGCCGAACAAATGTCAGAGTCGCCTTTAACTTTTTTAACAAAGGAATCTGAGCTTCTTGATTCTTTATCTTTTCTCGATTCCCTGTTGTTGATGGATATGCTTTCTTCTAAGTTGTTTCGAATTTCAGTTTTGGCCAGGGAACAGGCGTTATTTATAAAACAATTGGTACAGATTGGTGAGTTTTTATCTTTCATTATCATTCCTGTTTTCTCTACTTTTTTTACCGTCGAAAAACAGATGCAGCAATTTGTCTCATCTTTACCAAACTTCGGATGAAGTGTATTATTCCTTAGAAGTAGCACGTGATTAAAAATTTCTTCTCTTCTTTCTCTGAAACCTATATTAAAAGCAAACCCCAGAGCCTTACTCACGATGAGCATGGCTAGTCTTTCATTCTCACTAATCTTTGTGCCAGTTATTTTCTTTGATTCGTTATTCTTTAGTTTCTTGTTATTTTTAGCAAAAAAAACGGTAAAATAAAGAGGAGAGATCATTCATGTTCCTAATACTGTCTTCCAATAGTTTTATCGTAGTTTGTTTGAAATTTTCCTCTGCTCCCATAAAGTTATCCCTTAGATTGATCAAAGTTGCGGAAGCCTTTTTCATAGCATTTATGTATCTACTACATCTGTCGCATTTAATGGCTTCCAAAGGAAGCCAGTTTGGTTTGAAAACTGTAAAACAATTCCAATAGTTTTTCTCGTTTCCGCAAGTTAATCCTAAACATTTTCTGGGTTTACTCCATAAATCGGACAAGGAAATGCCTTTAATCGCTTTTCTTTTCTTCGTATTTCGAATGTCTCTAACATCTTCATCATCCTCGATATCCTCAAATTTCCTTTTGTTAGAAATTAAGTCGCTTCTGGTTTCTATCAAATTTCTTCTGTTTAAATTGTAAAGTTTCTTGAAATTTGATTCCATCTCCTTTGAAATTGTGTTGCATATATTGTGTATGCCTTTGAATTTCATCAAGACTAAATTTTTTATGTCCTTCCAGAGAGAAGTTAATTTTTCCTTTAAGCAGATGCTAGAATCGTCTCCGCGCCATTCGATGGTGGCTTTTTTGATTTCTGATTCGATAAGTTTGTCATAATCTTTTGGAAAAGCCCCTGTATGTATGCAATCTACAACGCCTAATGTATCATCCGAAAGCTCGCCATCCCCTAAAGCTGTTCCGAAACCAAAAATATGTGAGTGAATATTTATATCTAACAACTTGTGCCTTATGTCTTTTCTATCTATATCAAAAAAGGAACACCATCCTTGAATTGAGAGATAATTTGTTACTGAAGGATTTACTGATTTCAGCCTTCCAGTATTATTTCCTTGAATCCTTAGTAGAAGATTTTGTATTTTGATAAGGATTTCGTCGCTTGTAATGGATGATCCGCATAGGTCAAAAAGTTTCAGAAATTTTCTGCACGTGTTTTCGATTTCTTCATCCATGCTATCTCTGAAGTCTTTTAGCTTGCTATTTTTACAAAAAAAGCAAGCATGTCTTCTGTTCCCTTTTAGATTTTTGCCCAATTTCAATTTAATTGCGATCGGTTTGTTTTTTTGTTCATCGCACCAAGTGCAGTATAATAAATGATGGTCCTTACTGAAAATAGTACCGTTTATTAAGATGCTGTTTTGTAAAACTAAAAGTTTTTCCTTATCCAGAGATTTCGCGTTTCTGCTTTCCATAATGGTACCTATTCTGTAGCATAGAGCTTTATAAAAGCTTCTAGTATGAGTGTTGGAAAGACCTAAAAAAGCTCTAAACCAACCTTTATCTAGGTAAGGATCATTCCACCTCACATCTGTGTGTGGTAAGATTCTTTGCCCCAACCCTTGGGTTTGTTTGAGGCTGAGCCGAATCTTTCTTTCAGCATGTAATTTACTTTGGATGAACTTATTCGTATTTTTATCAATTGTTTTCCTTTCCCAAGTTAAGAAAAATCTCAGATTTGAATCCGGAAGATGCAATTTACTGGGGAGTTCGTTTATTTCCTTAAAATTCTTTTTCTTTAATCTATTAACTTTTTCAGCAGCAACATCGGCCCAATGATTCGCATTGGCAATAGCTAAGTTAGGAACGATAGTGGTATATCTTGGTTTAGATGCCAAATTATTACCCTTTTCATTTAGTTGATGTGAATCAACCTTGATTATAGGTCTTAAAAAATGATTATCCCAATATTCTCGTGACCACTTCATTGACGGGACGTCCGCTGTGCCCTTATTACTATCTATTTGTCCTACCCAAAGTTTGGCTATTGATATAAAATCTACAAGTCTTTTACCTAAGGAGTGTATTACATCGTTATCTTTGAGAGTAGTTTCCTTGTTCCATCTAAAAATGTTGTTCTCCATTCTTGAAATAACTGATTTTCCGATGCCGTTCATCACTTTCCTGATATGTGATCTTTCGGTATGAAATTGCCCATCTCTGATATTTATGGCCCTACTTCTAATTGCCTTACTGTCCATAATAACACATCTTGGTATTAGAGGGTGAAAGCATTCTTCTTGTAAGCATAACGCAACTGCTTCTCCGTGCCCGATATCTGAAGGTGAGTTTCCATAATATTGTGGAAGAATGTTTGATCTACCCAAAATTGGGATGACTTTTCTTTTTTCCCATTCTCGGCTAAGTATTGTTTCATCCTCTCTGATGAACGTAAAACGTATGTATAAACGTACTAAGAAGGAAAATTGAGTTCGTGAAATTCAAAAAGTTATTTTTTTGCGTAATTTACTTAGAGTTGGGTTATGGGTACGTAAAAAAACAAATAAACTATTTTTTTTCTACGTGGATGTAAAAACGTGAACATCTCGGGAAGGAGAAGGAATTGGGCCAAATAAAAAATTTTAAAAGTCAAAGAGAAATTAATAGAATCTGTGAAGTAAAATATTACTCAAGTTTAATACTTAGGTAAATAATATTCAATTACGAACATTCATTTAGGATAAATCATTCTAAGTGAGAAATTACTTATGTCTAAGAGGGAGTGATATTTAGAGACCCTAGATTCCCTATTAAAAAAAACTGTATACAGAGCTGGATACAATTGAATGATCGTCTCTGACTCAATGTTCATCTACATGATGGATATCATTTACTTCTATTTTTCGTGTAAATTTTTATTTTTTGCTTAATAGACAGAATGACAGTACACTGTAGGGGGCTTGTGCCCGCCCTTGATTAGGGGGGCCCACAGCCGATTAAAATTTACAAAAAGACAATAGTTCGGCAATCTGCCGCTACAAGTAAATAATACGGTATGAACTTTTTGAACTATATACTTTTAATATTTTTTTAGCCTTTGGATCCATGTCAAAGTCTAAACATATTTAAGTCATGCCTAAAAAGCTAGGACTTTGAATCGACATGCATACGAATCAAAAAATCGAGTAAACGTTGATTCAAAACTAATTTACCTCATTGAAAATTTAGGAACCGTCTCATTGCGCTGCTACATACCTAAAACAATTAAATAATAGCATATAGCACACCACCGTACGTATCATACGGATGTTCCTAAATAAATCCTAATCATGCATTTTTGTATTCTCGTCTTATAAAACAAGACCGGTGTATACGTTTTACCTATTCATGTCAAAGAATGATTTACTGTGTTCGGTTTGCGTATATCTACTGCATTTTCGGAAATATTTACTGAGACTTGAGAAAATTTGTCTTGAAGTTCATTTGATGATTTTCCTAAGTAACTATGAATTAATAATGAAAGAGGAATACTCTGCATCCCTTGGCTACGAAGAATAGCTACCTTTTTGGCCAGGTTCCAAGATTTTTTTGATGAAAAGCCTAAGAGAATTTACAAAAACTCGATGGGCCTAGCATATAGTAGCAACCTAGAACTATGTGCAGTCTTATTCTTTTGTAGATAGATGACTACTGCGACTTGAATTGTGAAAATAAGTTGCCGTTGTGTATAGTATGTTTTTAGTATAGTGATTAAATCATTAAGGTTAGTAAATTAGTAAAATCCTGTATATCTATATACACGCAATGAGCATGGACCTTGCAAAAATGACTTTTCATAATTATTCATTTCAAATGTTTAAATATGTACCTAGATATCAGAGGATTGATTGAAGGCTCATAAAATCAATATTTGTCAGGCGATGATATTGAACAAAGTTCACAATGAATTTCTCTAGATGGCCTATTCTCCTTCTCTTTGGTAGTCTTACCAGGGTTCAGTCCCATGGAGTTGCAGTTTACAGTTGTGTATCTACTACTGGTGCGCTCCGCGTATTCATCGAACATTGGCACCAGTCATCATCCGCGACGTCATCTATGAGTGTCGTAGATGCGAGCGGTGCGTGGTTTACATCTTCACCTAGTGGAAACTTAGTGGACGTCGAATGGCAAAACCTCCCAGGATGTGCTAATGGAACCCAACCAACGGCAAGCAATGTCTGTAGCCAATATGAATCATTTTACGATGATTTCGTTTATTACGATTTCTCCGTTCCACTTGTATGTGGTAATGTTTCAAACATTTTCACACTGCAAGCTAGCAATGATTTAGTGCTGGTAGAAGCCTGCAGCTTGTACCCCGCTACATTAAATCACACTATTCAAGAGGTCAGTGCACCTGATATCAAGATCAATGGCGAAGACTGTGCTGACGGTGGTAGTGTTATCGTAACTGGACCAGCTGACTTTACCTGCAGTGGGGATACGACAGTGTGGAGCGTACCTGCTGAAGCCTCAAATCCTTCTTGGAATACTGCAGTTTCGGATGCCTGTGATCCAAATCCAAGCATTAGTGATCCTTTTAATAATCAAAACCAAGCTTGCCCTGTTGGAATTACCTCAAGAATTGTGACAGCCACAGATAACACTGGAAAGACATCAACATGTACTGTTTTGGTTACCGTTACCAACACAACCAACCCTTGTTCTTATTACGATGATTACTACGATGATTATTACGATGATTATTACGATGATTATTACGATGATTATTACGATGATTATTACGATGATTATTACGATGATTACTACGATGATTACTACGATGATTTTTACGATGATTTTTACGATGATTACTACGATGATTACTACGATGATTATTACGATGATTATTACGATGATTACTACGATGATTACTACGATGATTACTACGATGATTATTACGATGATTACTACGATGATTACTACGATGATTATTACGATGATTATTACGATGATTACTACGATGATTACTACGATGATTATTACGATGATTATTACGATGATTATTACGATGACAGTTACGACCCTTGGTTGATTGATAATGTTGTTGCGAACACTCAAAGTAACCTCATCTTAGTATCGTACGATATTTTTTCAGGTCCTGTAGGTGCTGAAGTAACGCTCTATGAAAAGACTTGTCAATCGAAGATTGATACAAATGTAACAGAAATTGTTTCTATTGTGTCTGAAAATTTTTTCATTGGAGACAATTTCACTTACACACTTGGTGTAGATGCAAGTCTTATTGGCAATAGTTCACTAGTTTCACCGGTGGATGAATCATCAGGAACAATTTCATTTTGCACAAAAATGGCAACGAAAAGTTCCAGCGGTACCCTTGTGGCCTCCAAGAGCAATGTTTTCAACGTAGGGTATAACCTTTCACAAGTTGACTTCTTTGTTTCAAGCGTTCAAATTAGTGAGGATACTGCTCAGTCGGTATCATTAGATATGGATGATATTTCGATTGCTGCATGTGAATGCATTAGATTTTCTTGTGTTTCCCAACCTGGAACTTACAGTCAGAGCAGCACAGCGCCTGAGTTTAGTGTTTGTCTTACTCCCTCGTCATCCACTCTCTCTCTTAACAACTACTATCTAAAACTATCGAGTGACAACGGCTTCAAATTTGATTCTGTTACCATGGGAACTGGTGGCCCAGTTGCAAGCGCACTCACTAGTTTGAGTCAATTCCGTGATACCACAATGATTACGTCAAGGCTTGTCCAAGGTCTCTTTGACAGTGGGGCGTCTACACTCACTGCACACGGTGCAGCATCTCTTCAAGTTACTGCAGGAAAAGTTGGTGAAATAGCTATTTTTGATGTCGAAATTGTTATTGAAGGAGTAACCAAAGAAGAAGGTACTGGATGTTTGCAGCAGCTTTTGAAGCGATTCAATCTTTAGTTTAAAGTGAACAAACCAATATTTAGCGAACATGTTTAGTGAGCTTTGCGGAGACCCTCTTCGAAAGTATTAAATAATTGTAATTGAAATTAACACTAACTTTCTCAACACTACTGACTATCTGCGTACTTACGGTACCTCTCCATTTTTCTCATACATGATCAGAACTATGATTTAATCATTCTTTCCTGTTTTTGTTAGGTAAAAATTTCTCCGTCGCTCTCAATGCCACCGTACGTGTAAGGTCGAGAGAGCAATATTGATCCCTGCGATGTCCTTCGAGACTGGCCTTTCGGATGCATGATTCTACCTCAGTGCCCAATGCTCTCTCCAAACAGATTTTTCCATATTACAATCGCTGACCAATGGCCGCTGCCGTTGCTTCCCCAAAACATTGGAATTATGTAAACTCCTGGTGGTTTGCTGGCAGATATTAAATAATAAGGCATTTTATGTTAATAAAGAATACGAACAAAAAATTATAATAAATATTTGTTTCAATAGCAGACAACTACTACGTACACATACCCTATTTTGAAAGCAAAGTCTTTTTTTTTTAGGGACTCATAATCACACTTCATTAAAGACCTCTCCTTACCGATATAAAATAGAAAATGCCCCTTTCTTCAATTCGCTCAAGCAGTACCAGACCCTCCTCACCGCAAAAAAATGCCAATAAAAATGTCGCGACTTCTTTGCCTACTAGTTCCAATGTCCCATCGTGGAAGGAAGACTTTGCTAAGAGAAATTTAGATGAATTTTATGAGGAAGCATATGATTTTTTTTATAGAGACAGACAGAATAACAATCTTAGGAGTTTCTCCAGCTATCAATATTATCATGACTTGTTTCGGGCACGATCACATTATTGGTTAATATTTTTTTCTATGGGGTTAGCCAACATTGCTGATTCAACTGAGTTGGGATGCATGGGATTTTTGTTGACCTCTCCAGAATTCATTCAAGATATGCTAGGAGGGGATGTCAGTAGCCACGGAGCCATGTTTACAGGATCTATATTTGCAGGAATGTTAGTTGGTGGAATATTGACTGGTGCATTTGGTGATCAAAAGGGACGCAGACCTACGCTTTTGTTAGGATTGGGTTTGAATTCCATTTCAGGATTTTGTGCTGCAATATCACCCACAATTTTATTTCTTTGCATGTGTCGATTTGCAGGTGGTTTGGGAATTGGTGCCATATTATCAAGTTTGATTCCATTAGCGACTGAAATTTCACCATCCTCACAACGTGGTGCTTATGTCACAGTCATAAATGCGTTTATGCCAATCGGTGGATTAACTGTAGGTGGCTTAGCTATGTTTATGTTAACTAAATGGGATTTATCATGGAGACTTTTCGTGGGCGCATGTTCCATACCCTCATTTTTAGGGTTTTTATTGGTATATTGGTATGTTCCTGAGAGTGCTCGCTATCTAGCTCTGGAAGGCAATTTTACTCAAGCTACGAACGAAGCAAATTATGTCGCGAAATCCATGGGCTTTCATGGCACATGGTTAACACCAGAGGAGTTAAAACACCATTTTGGCCATGAGCTAGAAATTAATGATTCGTCCACTAAACAACATGTGAAAACCTTGACTCTGATGATTCAAGAGGCCATCTCTGGATTAGGAAACTTATATTCTTCTGAATTACGTACTTCTACCTTCGCACTAAAACTCCTTTGGTTTTGTCTAGGATCAGGCTCTTCCTTTGGTACTTGGATACTTGCCATATTTGAGCAACTTCAAATTCAACACGTTTATTTCACACTATTCCTATTTTGGCTAGCTAATGTGCCAGGACTCCTTGCTGCAGGAATACTCATTGATAAAATCGGGAGGAAAAAAGTCCTTGGTGGAAGTTTGGCATGTACTGCCATTTCTCTTTGCTTTTTTTCTCGGGCTGCATTCATTGGAGCCGAAAATTCAGAAATGTACATTATTATTACTAGTTTTATATTTCATGCTTTTTTGGTCATGTCTTGGACAGCCAATGGTATATTAACGAGTGAAAGTTTTCCAACCAAAATTCGAACAACAGGGTTGGGAGTATGTACTGCCAGTTCTCGCATTGCTACTATATTGGCACAATTCGTAAATAGTTCCTTGATTCAGAACCCATCGAAATTAATATTGATATCATCAGTGCCGATAGGAATAGGTTTATGTGCTCTTTACTTTTTAGAAGATACAACAAATCAAAGTTTGAAGGATGATTTAGATCAGGCAATCGAACTTAGTCAGTTCAGTCGAAGTAATAGTCAAAACAATAATAACGGTAAACAAGACGAAGATGTGGGTGACCGGAGCAATTCGTTTGTGCTCTTAGATGGATCTTCTTCGGTAAAGCTTGTTTAAATATTTGAGTTTTATGAAAAACATTTAGATTGGGTTTTAAACTCACAATATTCATATTTTTTAATGCAAACTTCTCTATAGGAAATTTTTATTCTTCCTTTTAATGAATAAAATATGTTTCACTATAATGTTTTCCGTCCTGATTCGAATTCGCTTGAATACCTCCAATAGAAAAATGAAAACGAGGAATAAATCTCAGTAAGGAGGTGAATGTATCAAAACATTATGATCTTCCTTCAGCTATAATAATGATAATAATAATAATAAATATAGTTTTTCCAAAAATCAAGATATTTTGAGCTATAGTATATATAGTACGTGCAATTCATCGTATTCTATTACGATAGAAAATGAACATGAAAATTAAGTAGAGAGGAAGGGAAACATTTGAGCAAACACGCAGCAGACAAACCAAACAGTCACAATAGTGGCAGATTCTCCCTCCTTCACCTCATAATTACAATTTGAAATCTAAATTCCTTGATCAAAATGGGGAGTCAGGATGATGCATTACGACGCATGTTGAAGCTAGTGAATAGCTTTTTTTCACGTAGTGATTGTATTCCGTTTCGTGAACCTGTTGATTGGCGCGCTTTAGAGCTGTGGGACTATCCTCAAATCATTACCAAGGTAAGTAAATAAGTAAAGGAAGAAAAGCTATGTTCAACCCGGATCGATGTGATTGTTTCATTTTTGGTTTGAGATTTTAGCACCCTTTTGTGCGTTCTTGTTCCCAACGAAGAGTTTTAGTATATAGATGAATCAAATGTAATATGTTACATGACTCTATGTACTCAGATTCTTTTTATTTACTTTGATCAATGACAAAATTCTGTTATGATATTGAAGAGAAGAAATGATGCACCTATTCGATACCGGATTGATTTGAAGTAGATTTCTTTCTTTCGTTCAGAGCGGCATTCTTCTCATGAGATTAATGAAACTTGACACGCGTCTATATTGTCTTCCATTTGAAACTATGATCATAAAATTAAAACTCACTTGAAAACAGATGATGGACTTAGGAACGGTCAAGCGAAAACTAGAACGAGGGCAGTATCAAACAGCTGCAGAATGTGCGGATGATATTCGACTGATATGGACCAACTGTATGACATATAATGCAGATGGTTCTGATTTTTTTCTCTTGGCGGAATCCTTTTCCAAACGATTTGAAGATCGTTATCGAAAAATTAGACAGGAGTGTGAGTACTCAGGTAGTATTTGAAAATATAGATTTGATCATCTACACAATGGTTTTGACAGTTCTTTCTGTTGGCTTTCTATTCATAGTCGATACAGGCGAAAACTTAGGAAAGTCGTCTTCTAAAGAAGGGCGTTCCAAATCATCCTCTTCTACTTCAACCTCGCAAACTGAATCTTTTTTATCGACCTCCTCTCAAATGGAACCTCCTTCACTCGATGCCAAAACCAAATTTGGTAGTAATTTATTTCGATTGACTGGAGTTCAGTTAGGACATGTGTTACAAGTTATTGATTTGAAGTGCCCTCGTGCTTTAGAACGACCCTTGACTCCAAATGATCCTTCGAATGCTCCTTCTTCGTCACTTCCTCCTCCTAATGGAGAAAATGTAGAAATTAATGTCGATGCGATTGATATGAAAACATTTTACGAATTGGATCATTATGTGAAGGAACGGATATCCAAAAATAGACGTAAATCCAGTGGTGAAAAGGAAGATAGTTTGAGTAGGAGCACCAGTGGAAGCGTGTTGGACAATTTGTCACAATCGTCAACTTTCACTTCGAATCAATATTTCAGATCTAATCAGAGTGGAAGTAGTGGTAGTGGTAGTTCTAAAAAAGTAGGCAAACGTAAACGATAAGCAGGAAAAATGAGGAATTCTATTTCTATATATATGATTCTTAATTTCGCGAAGGTAGGAATTTGAAAGTAAAAAGAGAGATGCATCGTTCCTTATCAATGCATGAATATTAGATTTCATTTTTTAAAGCATGTTTCCAATTATAGTATGAATCATACACATTTGCAGTTGCATATTGCTCCCTATTCCATACTTCGATCGGCATTGCTTTGTGTACCTTCTAAATAATTGTATTTATATGATGGGTCCATTTGAATATGACGTAATGTACTCAAGAGTGAGCTAATTTGTAAAGTTTCAAAGAATCAAGAATGTGGGAACTCCCAATGGGGGGCACAGGAGAGCAATTATTTATTTCATGCCATTATGTTACATTGATTCAATAAGAAATAATTTTGCCATCTTCATCAAAACAACTTCAAGATTTTAATGACATTTTTAAGTTTTATTACTAGCTATAGAGGTATAGGTTTACTCATATGAATATAATAGTCGTATGGGTATATGAAAATGTAATAAATTTCGGTAATCTACGTACGTCAATTATATACAATGTGGCTCACACAACAACGAACTCACCCATCACACGCTAACCAACCAAACTATTCACAACACTATTTCGTTTCAAGAACTCGTTCAGCATCAACATGTCCAAAAAACTCAAAGTTTTGATAAGTGGTCCTGTCCAAGGATCCTTTTCTTTACTTGCAAAAAAATTACAAAACCTTCAAAAAAGCAAAGCAGGGCCGTTTGATTTATGTCTTTGTGTAGGACCTTTTTTTGCAACTTCACCCAACAAAAATGAAAAAGAAATGACAGATATGAGAACGCAAGCACAGGATTTACTATCCGACTTAAAAATACCTCTTCCTGTTTATTTTGTTGATCTTGGTCAAGTTCCTTCCGGTATCTCTCTTCCTCTATCTAATAATAATGTAGTGCAAGATGACGACGAAATTGATTTAGATGCAGATGAAGATCAAGAAGAAAAAGTCGCCAAAAGTGATTTCAATGGCACCAAATTAGCTCCAAACGTATTTTGGTTAAATGGCGCTGCTGCCGATATTTTATCACTGCCACATGTAGGTTTGAATGGAAAGGAAATATCCCCCCAAAACAAGCTTCATGAAACATTGATAATAGCCTATGTGAATCCCCATACAGCCTTTTCTTCCATTGCCAACCCAATGACTTCCTCATCATCTTCACTACTTGAACAAAAAGCCAGACATGCGTCCTATTTAGGGTGCGATATTCTACTCACATCTGAATACGGGCAGGGATTGCTTTCCTCAGATGCTATTCTCTTCAATGATAAACACCGCATTATTCAATCCTTCAACTCTAATAATTCTACCCCTTTGAATCTAAATGATATGGGATCCTATGATATAGCAGAATTCGCTACATTAGCAAGACCACGATATCACGTTGCAGCATCTTCCAATGCTATATCATTTCAACATTTTACTTCCTTGCCTTTTCGAAATGTGGCTCAAGGAGTTGGTACAGAAATGCACAACTCTATTATGCAATCGCTACACGTATCCAGATTTATCTCCCTTGGTTGTGTTATATCACCTGCAGAAGCGAAACAACATGGCAAATCTAGAAAATTTCTTCATGCGTTGGGAATATTACCCATTATGACCATGAACCAAGTGGAGCTGAATCAAGAACCCAACGATACAGTAAATAATCCGTATACAGATGAAGCTTACAGCAAAGATGCATTGAATTCCAACCAAGGAAATTCAAAGCAGACCCATTATGGTACCAACAATAAAAGTAGCAATGGGAAATTAAGCGAGGCACAAGCTCGACGTATATTAGTAGAACAAGAACAACAGCAATATCGATGGAATACAACAAATTTATCTTCACGGAAAAAGAGATCGTACAATTCATCTCAAGAACAGATAAATCAACAAACACAAGCAGCCAACGATCCTAACAATAAGTGTTTATTCATTCATGGGCTAGATAAAGACCCCACTCTTGATGGACATTTATTATTAAAAACATTTCAAAGCTTTGGTAGTTCAAAAGTCCGTTGTAAACAGCATAAAAGTTTTGGATTTATTGAATTTGAGACTCATGACCAAGCTAAAAAGTGCCTAGAGGCCTTTTCTTCCTCCACAAATGGATCAAAAGATACCCCTCAACAAAGCGGTATATTGATTAATGGAACCTATTTGGGGTTAAAATGGAGTAGTGGGGGGGCAGTCTCAATTGATTCAACACATGGTACTTTTGTGGATGGGGTTGGTGAGAGCTCTGCTCTTACACCCCCGTCTAAACGTCAAAGAGTAACTGAAGCGGAAGCGTCTGATTCTGTCTCATTGTACTTTAAATTACCATCACAGGTAAATCCCAATAATTATGCTTTAGCTTTTGATATAGTAAGGTTGCTTATGGAGTCTTCATTGGAAGATGCAATGAATGTTGGTGTTACTGACGAGAGTGAGCGTATCACAGCCAAGACTGAACCAGCCTTAGCAGTTTCATTGCGATATCCAAATAAGCCAAAACAGAATCAGAATACTGGTGATAATTCCGCCTTGTCTTCGCCATCCGTAGCAGAGCTATGTCCTTTTGTATTTTTGGTCTTTGCATCACATGCAGGAGCCAGTATGGGGATTGCTTCTGTAACTGGACATCCAGATGGAGGAAAAGTACAAATAGAATCATTACAAAAGCTCCTACCCGCGTCAAATTGGAAGCAACTAATGCAAATAATTGGGGAAGAAAATTTACAACATCTTTCGTTATATTGGGCACGAGGAAGTAAGCAAACCTATAATATAAAGGACCAAATTAGAAATAGATATCCAGTTGATACACGAACAGACTGTTGGTTTTGTCTTGCTAGCCCCACATGTGAGACGCATTTAATCATTACAATTAAGGAAAAAGTATACATTACGATGCCAAAGGGTGCTCTAGATAACTTCCACGCTTTGATAGTCCCTATTGGGCATCCAAAACATGATATGGCAAAAGGTGTTACAAACTACAATGATAATGAGGAGGCGGAAAGTGATGAGGATAGAGAGATTATGATGAAAGAAGTTTGTTCTTTGAAAGAAGAACTACGAGATTTTGCTCGGAAAACTCTAAAAAAAGAACTGTTTGTTTTTGAGCATTCGATATCCACAAAAAGTTCGCGCATGTATCATACTCATATTCAATGTATACCTATTGAAAGAGATATATGTAAAACGCTAGAAGGAACCTTGTTGAATACTGCTAAGAAATACGATACTGAGATAAAGTTGTTGCATGAGGGGGATTTAGATCTTTGGGGTGGAAATATGAATCTGGACAAGTTGGACCTACTTTGTGAGAGTGGCTACTTCTACGGGGAAGTTCCTGTTGCTTCAGATGATGGTGTGATATCTTATCAGCGATATCTTCATGTAACACAACCAGCAGGTGAAGAAGCAGGGCCACACAAAAAGAAGTCTCTTCCTTTGCAATTTGGACGAGAAGTATTAGCATCTGCCATTGGAAAAGAGCATTATGCGCATTGGAAAGCTTGTGTAGTGGACAAAGCAAAAGAAACAGACTTGGCTTTAAATTTCCAAGAGAATTTCACCAGCTATGAATCAAAAAACTCTTAGCATCCAATCTATCTGATATGTATGCATCCTGTAAGATGGAGGTTGGGATGAAAGGATGATTTCAATAAGATCCAATTACCACGACGAACTTACTCACTGCATAACATCCAATGCTAGTCAAAGGGTCATGCAAATGAAATGATTACTAAAAGATTTTTACTAAATGCTGTGTTATACCAAACGAAAATTTTTACCAACCTCAATTGACCATATCGAACTGAAATTGGTACTATTATTGAAATTTAATTGTTATCTTACCATTCATAAGCCAACCTGTTTTACCCAGGTGAGACCATTTTTGAACATTCTTTGCAAGAAAATACGGCATCCGTTTTTCTCAATTTCGTTTGGTATAACCTCTATGTTTATCTCTATGTCTCTATATTCGATACCGACCATGGAAGTACTCTCTAATGCAACCACGCCCGACACAATGACAGCATTATTGTTCTCATCGAAAAGTCCAGAAGCAAGAATTGTTTCAACTATCTTGGTAGAATTACTTTCTCTCCATGATGAAAAAAAATCAAAATCTGGCTCTGATTCTCCCATGCTTATAGGCTCGTATACATAAGAAGTTACATCATTTTTTAACTGAAGCTGCAGGTTAGATATAAAAATATTTTGTAATTTTGGCGACATTGGCACAATGCATATTCTAAACACGGGTAGAATATCACCTTCTGCATACTTCTGATTTGTACACTCATTCTTTGCATCGCAAGCACATGCACTAACTGTACTATTGCTATCAATGTTCATATACGCAATTTCTTGCTCCAATGCATCTTGATCAGACACTTCTCTGAGAGTAAAAGTATTGTTAATAAGATCAAAGTAAATATTGAATCGGGTCCTTTTTGATGAAACAGCAATTGAAGTAGACGAAAACGTTGTGAGCTTTGAACAGAATGAGAAGGTCCCGGAGCTTTCCATGCCGTTATCGAACTCCACCAAGCTACTAGTTTCTAACTGATTTGGGTCGACTGCAAACCTATAGTAAACTAGAGATCCCGGAGATATGATTGTTGAGTTTGATTCTAGATAAACTACTTCATTTTCTTGAATAGGAGTACTACAGTCTGCTTCGAACAGTTCCACAAGAAGTGATGTCGGGCCTGTATATACTTGATGCTTAACATCAATATATGTACCATTTATTTCAGCTTCAGCTCCTTCGATAGACCAAGGATCTATAGATGGTACAGATGTTGTAGTGGGCCTTATGGAGGTGGGATTTTTTGTTATTGGAGCTATGGTAGGACTTCTGGTAGACCACATTGTTGGTGAAGTGGTAGGTAATAATGTCGGTGACACAGAGGGCGGTGTAGATGGTAATGCAGAAGGTAGTACAGAGGGTAATTCAGAGGATGATGCAGATGGTAATGTAGATGGTGATGCAGACGGTGATTCAGATGATAATGCAGATGGTGATACAGAAGGCAATGCAGAGGGTGATGTAGACGGTGATGCAGATTCTAATGCAGAGGGTGATGCAGATTGTAATGCAGAGGGTATTGCAGATGGTGATGCAGATGGTAATATAGAGGGTGATGTAGATGGTGATTCAGATGGTAATGCAGACGGTAATGCAGATGGTAATGCCGACGGTAATGTAGATGGTAATGCCGACGGTGATGCAGATGGTAATACAGACGGTAATAGAGATGGCAATGCAGATTGTAATGCAGACGGTAATGCAGATGGTGATGCAGATGGTAATATAGAGGGAGATGTAGATGGTGATTCAGATGGTAATGCAGAGGGTGATGCAGAAGGTGATTCAGATGGTAATGCAGACGGAAACGTAGACGGTGATGCAGATGGTAATGCAGATGGTAATGACGACGGTAATACAGATGGCAATGCAGATGGTAATGACGACGGTAATACAGATGGCAATGCAGATGGTAATGCCGACGGTAATACAGATGGCAATGCAGATGGCAATGCAGATGGTAATGCCGACGGT
>Ga0209092_10002013_pt1 | contig 19101 bp, 17 predicted proteins | sample FraStrMetagenome_FD_187446 | JGI IMG/M metagenome (GOLD analysis project Ga0209092, IMG submission 187446) | Marine eukaryotic phytoplankton communities from Arctic Ocean - Fram Strait ARC3M Metagenome (SPAdes) (version 2) | ecosystem: Environmental > Aquatic > Marine > Oceanic | place: Fram...
TGAGACATAAACTCTATATCGCCTTTATATACTGACACCTCATGACCTTCAACTGCTAAAAGATCAATGTTGTAACGCAGCTCTACTACTGTTGCAGTGCACCCACGCGATCCTGAAGTAGGAAGTACAGATGCCTCATCTAAAAGAGCATTCAAGAGAGATGACTGAGCGATCCATCGATGTACAATTTAGATTTGTTCGAAGTTTCATGAGTGAAAGTACTAAAAGCATTAAAGTATTGACATATTCAAAATAGAAACATACCTTTCCAACTCCAGTATTTCCCAAAACACCAAAAACAGTACTTGGAGCTGTCTTCAAAAGCGTTTGACTGATTTCTCCTCTCCATTCCTCTCTTCTGGCATTGTTGCAAAAGAGAGGATTATTTTGAAGTAGCAAATCAATGGATTTTAAAGTCTTCTTGCAACCTTTCATTACAATTCCATTTTTATCAGGGTTATCTTTAACCACTTGGAGCTCATTTTCAACACCAATCTCTTCTGGCATATTCACGTCCTGAGTTTTATCAGGATTCGTCGCATTAGTAAAGATTTCATCAGTTTCGGATTCCTTACTTGAGTTTGCACTGGAGAGATCAGACACCTCCCGAATTTCTTGTGTTGTGGTTTTCTTTTGAACGCTGTCCTTTTGTATTGTCAAAGTTGATTGCTCATGTTGAGGAATTTCTTCTTGCAAACTATTCAATACAATCTCATTATTATGAGAAATATTGGGACAAAATTGTGTCTTTTCAACGAGAATTTCTTGATTCTTAACAATTGAATCAGTTGGCTTTGGAGATTTCTTACTACCAGAACAAGTTTTCTGATATTTTGCTGGTGGCATCTCTGTTTCCACATTGCTACTCGTATTATTTACACAGCTTCCTCTCTTCGATTTGATTCCTAACTGCCTATCAATCAGATCCCATGCCCTTTTCTTAGTCTCCTGTTTTTTGGATATCCGAATATCTTTCAAATGAAATGCAAAGTCAGGAGGAATCATATCATCATCAAGCTCCTCTAAGATTTGCTTTCGAACATCTTCAAGAGTAGCATCTTTATTGACATCAAGAAGACCTTTCACTCCACCAGCACATTGGAATGACAATTCTTTGGTGTTGTTGTTTTCATTGGTTGACATGAGTATAGAATATGTATGATTATTTTGTGGGATAGATTTCTTTCGGAACAATTCAACAATCATCGCGCCAATTATTTTAAGTACCTACAATTCCACGTGATATTTTACAGAACTTATTATGAGAGTGTGTGACAAACAAAAAATGCCTCCACTAAAATCTTGTTGATTCAAATAGCGCTATCATATCATTCCATACTTTAAATTGGCGGGAAGTTTTTGAGATTTTTCTGAACTTGAGTCGAACTATTCATACATAAGTTATTCGTTTGTGTTTCTGAGGTTGAGTCAAGTAAAGAATACAATATTCTTTTATTCATGTCTTTCATAAACATCAAATAATAAGTGAACTAGTTTTGAATGAAAATGGCTTTAAAGCTTAGTGATGCAATGTTTCAAATTATGTACTCCTAGCTTATTGAATACTTCTACTTCAAGTTTTATCAGAGAAATAACACAAGACCTATCTATTTTGAAGAATTATCACACCACATAGAGTCAATTTCAAGGGAGAAGTCAAAAATACCTTCTCCGAAAGTTTCTGGAGGATTACTTCTCCCATCACTTAATTTCAGTGAAAGCATAAATCCAATTTCACGTATATCAGAAGCTTCGAGTGAATAACCTTTTGAATCCAAGGTACTCCCACCGAAGGATGGTTTAAAGTCTTTCAAAGGTAAAACTATTTCTTCATAGTCGCCACACTTTTGTGTTGGCAAGTCGATTTGCCACGAAGGATTCCTTGAGAATGGTCCACCTGCATTTCCATTTGATAAAAGCACTTTGTATGTCTTTCCGTCCCCTCGAAACTTCATTCGGAGTGCTTCTATGTTCTTAGGTAAACCCGAAGATGGAATAGGAGCTCGTATCGAAGTAAAGCCTCCTCCATCTGTATTGATTGTTCCTTTAAAGTGGAGTATGTTAGTTTCTTCTGATGACTCATGCAATGTCTCGCTACGGCCACCCATGACTCCATCATCCAGTCGATGCCAAGAGAGGTTGGATCCAAGAAAGTTGAGAGCTGGAATAGCATTCTGTTCGTTTAAACTTCTATCATAACGCATCATCCTCATCACTTGACCCATTTTATTCGTTCAAAAGAAAGACTGCTGTCAAATACTTATGAAGCTACGGCATTGGAAATTATTTGTGTAAATCGCATGTCAAGATATTTAGTTTCTATTTTTTACGTGTGCACAGCAGTCTACGGCGAGGAGGGAGTTGAAGTTGTGAGCTAAAAAATTACCATAACAATGTGATTGATTTCTCAGCATAAAATCAACATAATAATTGTCACAAAATGATGATGAGATAGTTCTTTTTAGGAGTAACTAATAATGTTCATTATAATCAATATGTATATGAATCTTGCATCATTAAAGTTACAAAATTTTGGAATCTTCTATAAGTCTTAGCAAATCATCAAGAACACCCGCAGATATTGTACGAGCTACTTTATGAGGATATGCAACATCTGTATTTACACCTGCCCAACGTAGCCATGGTTTTGTATTTACCTCAAGAAGCCATGGGTTTCCTTCTGTATCTATTATGAAATCAAATGCATTGACTAAAATTGCACCCTTTGGAAGCCCGGTTGTCATCTTATGTTCGTTTCCTTTAACATGTGATTTCCTAGGAAAGCAGCATGCATTAGCAGTGTCCTGTATAGCTAATACTATTTGTGGGAGCATCTTTGTGTCCACCCATGAATTTGATCTCCCGTCGTCTGCAATAGATGCCAAAAAGTCTTCAAGAGAATAGCTATTGAACATTTCTGACTTTGATTTCGTTGTATTTGAGCAAGTGTGGGCACTATTATTTGCCATATCCTGCCGTCGTTGATTCAAAAGAATAGGCCCAGGCCCTTTATTACTGTTTGGAACAGGCAATGCTTTAAAACGAAGCTTTGGAAATATATGTACAGATCCATGTTGCAATCCAATACATCTTTGTTTGCCTTGTCTAATAGAAAAAAATGATTTTTTCGAATTATCCAACGAAGAGTCTTCCATACCAGTTATTACAGCCATTACTCTAACTTCAAAAAGTCTTGGAATCCCATCCATATGATGCCATACCATCCTTCGCCTATTCGACATGGCTTGTTGGACCAAACATACAGCTCCAAGTTTATCTTCCTTCTTTCTGAGTCTTACCCACAGAAGTAAATATTTTTCTAATTCAAATAAGCTTTTTACGAAATTTACTGCTCGTCCTCCTCCAGACATCGCCCCCCCCGGTTTCACATAGTACCCATCATCAGGAATCCAATCATTCATATTTCTATTTCGTGAAGCTCTCTCTTCTTCTTTCCTTAATATATTTATCACTTCGTCTACTGTAAATTGCCCGTCTTTCATTGTTTCTTTATTGAATTTAGCACTAACAGCCCAACTTCGGAAATGAAATCGATGCTTTTGAGCAGTATTATCATTCTCTCCTATATTTTTCGCATATTCTTTCTCCTTTTCTAGAAGAAATTCATCGAGATAATGAGACAATAACCATTTATCTGACAAAGGCCGAAAGTCAGCAATCCATGTCCAAGAAGCTTTTGATGCAAGTCGAATAGGTATAATTTTGTCCACGTCAAGAGGTAAAATAGCCGTCTTACGTTTATTCAAATCGGCAATCATCTCCAGATCTATGTTTTCAATATTTTCTACACATGAAGAGTCACGTAAAGGTAAAATTATCCTTTTCCAACCAAGATTTTGAAAGAACTCGTCTATAGCTTTCGAGTTTGAAACCTTTCCACACCAATCTTTATCAGCTTCCGTAATATCTCTATGGCTAAAAGTAAATTTGTGATCAGACTGCATCAACAAACCATTGGAATAATTGTCATATCTATTGTTCCCAGAGGATACCCAATCGAATATATCAATGGTATAATGATTCTTTGTACATGGGATTGCATCACCAAAGGTGGCGCCTCGGTTTTGATCGAGGTAATAGAAAGAGGAAAACACCTTGTCTTCGTGCTTGCTTCAAAAGCTGCAAAGGTACAGGAGTCTGATGGTTGCGAGATGATGATCATCGTTACGAATGATGATATGATGTGAACTACTTACAAACTGTACGTAGAACTCTTCATAGTTACATAAATCATTGCTTTCAATGCAGGATAGAGGAGGTTCATTACGGTCCTGATATTTTTATTTTTTATTTCTTTCTATTTTATTGTTTCAGGCATGGCTGGAGAAAAAATTGATTGTTTATCCTCATCATTTGTTTGAATGATGGATGCTATTATATTGTTTCTTTTCAGTGATATGTGAGAATTCTTTGATAAGAAGATACGATTGATCTATGAGAAATTCATTTTAAATGATTTGAGTCACGGGATTAAAATCTGTTGATATTGAAAGCTCGTGGGATCGGCTGCTGTGACATCTTTGGCTTATTTTTTGTCAAATTGTGAAAAAAATTGAACGTTCACCGATGACAGCGGCACAACAGAACAGTGAAGAAAGTGCAGTCCAGCCACCAGGTGATATGGCACAAAAAATCAACAGCCTACTTCATGTTGAGCCTTATTCCTATATCTTTCATTCTTTTTTCTGGGGATTCATATTTATAGTTGTATGCCCTTTGGTTGGAATATACTTGATATTGAGATCAGGTTTCAGATTCATTAAAAACAAAGCTCTCAAGATAGAAGATTGTGACTCTGCAGTTATCAATGCAAAAACATGTGGAAAAGAATTAGGAGTCTATATTACTGGTTGTGATACAGGATTTGGAAAAGATTTGGCATTTGCTTTAGCTGAAAAGGGTTTTTTTGTTTTCCCTGGATGTCTTACCGAGAAAGGAATGAAACAATATGAAGGTGAGATAGTCACAATAATTTTGTTCATACATTAATCTTTACATTCATGTTCTTTGTAATTGTTTTAGGAGTTTCTTCAATTTTTCCACAGAAAGTGGATGTTACAAAAAATGAGGATACTTTGGCAGCTGCTACCAATGTTCAAAAGTGGCTTGATTCATCATCTGCCAAAAATCCAAGGTATCTTCATGCTGTTGTGAATAATGCTGGTATTGGAATTGGTGGATTGATTGATTGGATGGATGTGTCTGTTTTCCAAAAAGTAATGGATGGTGAGATAAATATTCTCAAATCCCAAAATGTTGTCTACTTTTTGCTTTTGTGTGTTTCATCGATACAACAAATACTCATCAACTTCGTTTCCAAAACCAATACAAAAGTTAATTACTTTGGAACAATTAGAACCGTCAAAAGTTTTTTACCCATATTGAAAGCACAGGCATGTTCACATCTCCATGACAATGCTCGTATTGTCAATATGGTTTCGATGGCAGGTTTAGTTTCAAACGCAGGTATATCATCATATTATGGATCAAAGCATGCACAAGAAGCTTTCACATCATGCCTCAGGATGGAATTAAAATCTTTTGATATAGATGTGGTTACTGTGAACCCATCCGTACACGAAACACCAATGAATGATGGTCTTGGGAAACAAATCTCAGGCATTTGGGAAAATTTGAGCTCAGAATTAAAGGAAGAATATGGCATGGGTAAGTACACATAAAGAAGCATTCGATTTACGTAATTGCAAGAATTGATTATTCGAGATATGTGAGCTTATGCTAGCTCATTTTTTTCAACAGATTTTTTTTCAAGGTATTATAAATTCATCTGTGAAGATCACATCAAGGTTATGTGGAAAGCAGAGAATGTGCAAGATAAACTTGTTCATTGCGTTGAGGTTTCAAAGCCTCCAAGTCAAGTACTTATTGGAAGTAATGCTATGTATCAATCAATGTTATTTAGGATGCTTCCTATGTCTATCCAAGTTAGCATCTTGGAGCGAGTTACACCTTTGAAAAAGGCTGCAAAGTATTTAAAAAAATGATATTTGTTGTCTAATTTAAAAATAGGAATTCAGTACTATTATTTATGATCGTCTTTCTCTTTTTTGGATATAAAGTCTCACTTTTTCGCTACATTTCTGATTGGACGCAAATTTACACAATGATAAAAAGGGTACAAACTTGAGTTTATTTTTAAGATTATACAAGGCAAACCTTCCAATATTAGGATGAATAAGTATTTGCTTCCTTTTTAAAGGAAATCTAAAAATTACTCCTCCATTCATCAATGCCTTATTTATCCCATAAATTTTATGTCTTATTCTTCAACATTTCCAGGCATCTCTTCCATATTTCTATGCTTTCGTTGGAAACTGTGCTTTTGAATCTCAGGGAAAGAAATAAATTAATCAACACTGCATTGCCTACCACATTGTCTTTGTCTTTTTCTAGCATCAACTCAATCATTTTTAGTATTCGTTCATAGTTAGAACTCATTTCAACGAAATCAGTAGCCAAGAGTACTTTCAATATGGAGGCACATATTAGAGCAACCATGTCCATATCTGATTTGTTGACAAAAAAAGAAAATGATGATAGAGATCCAATCAGGCGTACCAATTCTTTATGATTTGCCCACGGCATTTCAAGTAAGGCATGAATAGATTTGATGTTCACTCCGCGAGAAGCAAGTCTATTTTCAATTTCAACACCTTCTTTTCCATCTTTTGATGAAAGTAGAACCACAGATTGCATTGAACACATAGTTTTGCAAAAAAGGCTTTGAAACTGACTTCTCATTGAATCTCTTTCTTTCCTGTAAAAAGTTGTATGCGTAGTCTCAATAAAGAAGTCCACTACGCTTCTCATCAAAAACCTCGCTTCGGCAATCAGGTATTTGTCTGATACAGTATCCTCACAATAACGAACACCGCAATTCATTATTTCATGAACAAGACGAAGGATATAAAATCGAAGTGATAGAGTGGATAGGCATTTGGTGACATCAACGCTCGCTAGGAATCCTTTTATCCACGATGTTAAACCAACTTTTTGAGTAAAGTGGGAGTAAGCAATTCGTCCACCGTTGCGTACCAAAATAATAATAGCCTTGAGTATACTTTCCATTTCGAATGAAGAACTTTTTTCCTTTCTTCGTGCAGTAGTTTCGAAAGTTGTGAGCAAAAGAGCTGGCACATGACGGCGGGATGCAACAACGTAATCAAAGTTGTCAAGAACTGCCTCTGACAATAAAGACAAAGCCCATATCTTTTCCTTTTTTAGCTGATCAGGACGATCACTTGAGGAGCAAAATAAAGAAATGAACGCAGGCAGTGACCCTGTATCTTTGTATGCACCATGGTTTTCTGTTAACTTTAGAAAAAAACCATTAATGCTGCTGTACATGTCATGGTCTACTTTAGAAACAATTAAAGAAGCCTGGGCAAGGAAAATAGCAGACACAGGAGGTAGACGTGAAACATCCGATAATGAAGATTCCTTGTTCTTTGATTTAATTCCATCTCTTCGTAAAGTGAGGCCTCTCTGGATTGAATCAAGAATCATCTGAATTTGAGGTCTTTGCTTCCACAAATCTATTTCGTGAGCTTCTTTTGAATAAATCCCTTTCAAAAGAAGCCCGATTATAGCAACAGATATCTGGCGCAAACATGGGTCGATACAAGATAATGACGCAAGGACCAATGCCGCACCTCCCTTTTCACAAAGACGATAGCAAATATCAACGTATACTTCACACTGAACGGATTGATCATTTTGTGATTCATATTCGTTATCAAGCATAACTTCATCTGTTTCTGTATTTTTTTTCCAGATTTCATCATTTTCATCATTGAGTTCATTCATCTTCGATATTTTAGACATTCTTTGTAGTCCTTCGGAGGGTAAAAATGCTAATAGCATACTCAGTATCATTGGTAGGATGAAAGATGGACTGTATCGCCCATCAGTACCTTCTCCTTGCCAGTAATCTCTTCGTATAATATTGACAACTTTCTTTTGAACATCATTTTCTGACCTTGTCTCGTTTCCTTTGCTTCCGGTTTCTGAGGTGGCACTATCACTTGACTTAGATTTATCATCATCCTCAGTATGTTGATTATCGTCATGGTCGTCATCCGTACTTAAATACCATCTTTCAATTTCAATGAGAGGAAGAGGGTTTAGGCTCTCCCAAAAAGGAAATTGAGATAAAGTTAAACGAATTCGTTCTGGCGAAAGATTTTCTATGAACCACTCCCAATTCATATCACGACCTTGAACAAGAGGAGAATGTTCATTTTCATAAATGCCCCATCTCACCTCGTCAGTGAAGAGATTTCGGCTTGGCTGATGATTTAAAGACACCATTGAAGTTGAATTTAGAAAAGTATTTGATTGTTTCATTCTTGACTTCTAAAACGTACCTTTTCATGTTTTGTCGAATTTAGTTCATAAAGATAAAATAACCGGCGCAAGGCTCTGTCAAATTCACTAAGTCCTGCATTGTAGGCCCCTATCAAACTACTCATGCCATAAGTATCTATGTCAATATATTTATCGCTTACAGACACACAGCAAAGTAAAAGATATACTAATTCGAGCTTGGTATCCTTCAAGTCTAATTTCGTAAGATCCATGATGTTAAAATGCAATAGACTCTTCTTGTGATTTTCAACGAACACGTTGTTTTTTATGTCGCTACTTTCTTGCTTAGCCAGGCTTGATTTGAACATAGAATGTGTTGCAATCATCATATGAATTTGAAATGCATTCAAAACTTTCGACAAGGAAGAATTTAATCCTGAAAAGGTAGTCACTAAAACTCTAACGAACCGTAGACAAAGTGACGATACCTCATCTCTGCAGATATTCGAAATTCCAATCTTAAGAGAAGAAATAACAGCTTTCACTATTTGGTTCGAATAGCCCGAAATAATATCCTCGTCAAAAGAAGTTTTCGTTACTATTGTAATGTTTATGATGTTTATGAGGCACATAAGGACTAAATAGGCAGGAAAGGAGTCGTCTTTCACTTTGTTATGTTGATAGTCTTTTTGTTCCCGTTTCAATTTTTTTGGAAGTATTACACACAACCAACTAAACAAGTTGCTGCGCAATTTCATTATCTCCTTTGATTCTATGTTTCCTTTCCTTGCAATGGAGGTCAAACTCATTACCAAAATTGCGTCCACTTCAGGACCTGCTTTATTCATCGATTTGTCTAACATATATTGAACTATGGAAGAAAATGAGAGTATTATATTATTCTTCAATTCAATTGAAACATTTTGGTTTCCAAACAAAGTATGTAAGCACTTCACTTGCAACTTCCATACAAGAATATTTTCTGGTCTCCCATTCTGTAACTTATATGAAAAAAATTGAGAGAGTCAAAAATTTATTTGCGGAAAGATATACAGAAATGTTTCAAATTCAGTACTCACGAATTCTTTAACGTCTTCTAGGAATTGATTAGAAATTTGAATCGAGAGTTGGTGCAATTGTGGGTGAATACATGTAGATTCGTTGAAAATGGTACCTTTCGATCTTACAATGAGCTCCGCAAAAGCTTTTTCCATTATTTCTAGTTCCACTTTAGAAGATTTGGGACGTGCACTTAGTACATCCAGAATTGGGCCAGCAAATATTTTGCAATCGTATGCAATTAGGGCATTCAAAAGACTTATATCATTCCTCAAGGAAGAAGCTTCAGGTAGTAATTCCCTTGATGAGACAAAGCAATGCATCAGTTTTGAGGGATTACTTTTGATGATGGTGTAAATAGTGTATGCTCCGATCCCGTATGATTCTGCATTTGTGAGGATATGAGTTATGAGCTTTTCTAATTTGGACAATAAAGTATGCAGGCGAATATTTTTTCTTTCACTTAATATTTCCCATAGATGAAAACAAGAATTTGTGAAGAACTCCTGATTTAAAATGGCATTGGAATTCAATGCAGGTTGTTGCTCCTCAATAAATTCGAGGAGTAAGGCAAAAAAGAAATTCTTTACTCCTGATGTGTAATCGGCGCTGTCAATCACGCAGCAAATCCCTAGTAAGTTTTCTAAAATGCTGCTTTGAGATATGATTGAAAAACGAGCTTTTGCCATGGAACAAATAAGGCTAATCTGGATGAATGCATTGCTTCCTTCTTGTGAAAAAGGATTTTTCTTCTCAACTTTAAACTTTTTCATGTTAGCAATCATATTTGCAGATGTACTCTTTAAATAATTTTGAAAGGAGGGACATTGCTTTAAAAGTTCGGCGCTCAGAATAGGAGCTGACAAAGCTAAGGAGAGTAAGATTCCAGTGTAACACGAATAGCTATGCTCAAACGTTTGAAATATAGCCTCAAGTCCTGAGATGCAAAGATCTCTATCCGGGTTCTATTTTGGAAATTGTAATCATTTGAGTCTGCGAGAAGATTGACAATTAAAATTAGAAATACATTCCGTTTACAAATGATCTTACCTGAATTGCTTTGATGAAAGTCAAACGTATCATTTTTTGAATATCATTTGAAGCAATGTCATACTCTGCTTCTAATGAACACTTATTGAGAAGAAGAAGATGGTGAAGGCTCTGGCACAAGTTAGGTATAATTGAATTGCTGCTATCCATGTGAGGCATTGCTGAGTCATATATGAACTCCTTTTGTGAGCCTTGATTTGGGCTGCAAGATTTTAAAAATTTGTGTACAATGACTTTCGAAGAATTGTTGAGAAGAGGTTCCAAATTCTTGAGACTTCCATAAAATTCTTTCTTATCAACCTTCGAATGCATGGAGCTATTTACTTTCACAATGAATTTTGAGTATTCTAGTGCTTCTCCAAACAGATCGTTTAAGAAAGTCCGAATTTCATTCTTTGAATCATTTCCTTTGGTTGCGTTTTCTTTTAGAAGTTCCATACTATACAAAAGGATTGTCGCAAGAGGCAATGGATTTAGTTGAATTAAAATTGATTTCAGGAAAATAGAACGAAGACAAGTAGCAAAATCTTTGATTGATTCATGGGATGTTGATGTAATCAGATAAAGAAACGATGACATAAGCAGCGGAGAAAATGAAAGTTTAGGTAAAGACGAAGATGGAAAGAAGTGAGACCAAGCTTGAGCAGCTAGGACAGAGTGTTGGATTGGATTCTTTTGCATATTATCAAAACATTTCTCTAAAGAGGGCAAAATTGGTTCAGATGAATGATCCACCCAAAGTTGCGCTTCATGTTGAAGACAATCGACAATGTGTACGGGTATTCTTTTCGAGTCCGCACGATTGGTAATGATCATCATGGCAATATCCCTCGCTACTTCTTTCACATCTTTAATGTTGGAGGAAATTGTGATGGATATCAATGTGATGAAAAATTTAGCTGTAAATCGTTGAGTGTCTTGTAAACTATTTTGACCCTGGTATCAAAGGAAGAGAAAAATTAGACCTTGAGATTTCAGATGGCATGGATTTTTCTTTACTTACATTCATTATAAATTTTGATGGAGTCAAGATACTCTGCAAAGTTTTCAAAGATCTATATTGTAAAACAGGATGTATGGAGTCAAACATTTCTTTTTCAGGTACTAGCTTCGTCCATTCAAATTTTACAGAGAAGAAAAATTGAGGTAGACATTCTTTATATAATTGGAGGACTTCATAGATCTGCATTGATAATATAAGATGCATAGATTTTTTTCCGGTTTTCTTATTGGATTGTTCGAATTTTGACCGGATGGCAAGTAGGGACTGAGTATCTGGAAGACGATGAATTAATGCACCCATAAATCGAGATAATATGCACTCCAAAACCTCTTTATTTTCATCCTTTTCATCTGATGAAAATGTAATTAGACTATCGAGAAAAATTTTCGATCTGTGAAGGATGCTAATGCATAATTTCATAGATTCGAACACAACTAGCGGATTAGGGTGCTGGATTGATTTGCTAAGGGTGTTCTTTGTTAGAGATTTGGGAATACTGGTTAAAATCAAAGATTCATCATTTTTCGACTTTAAGTTACTCAAAGAAGTATGTGTCAATTCATTTTCCTTAACTAAGCATTGTAACATGGTAGGACCTTCCCTTATATAGAAAGATAAATGGGCTAAGGAGGAAATGCATTCAAATGTCGGTTTAGGATCTGAAACTGTTGAAATTGAATTAAAAAACATTGGCATCAACTCAGGAGTAAGGCTGAAGCAGTGAAGAATAAATGAACGCATGCCAAGAGTCATGTTAGCCGGTGAGGATAGACTTATTAACGATCGGACTATTTTTTGCATGAAATTGCGACCAGGTGATTCCACGCGATTAGCTTGAGTAGAACGAGAGTAAAAAGGAGATCTTATAGTATCTGTGAGAAGAGAAAACAGAAGACGACGGCATTGTACTGCAGAAAATTGCATGGAAGAAAGCGGATCATTTTCTGTGTACTGATCGACACATGATAGAATTGAATCTAATTCATCTTTTCTCGACAAAGATGGAGAATATGTTGAGAGATTTGTTAAACGATTCAATACATCTCCCCCAAAGAGGTCCACCTAACACCAAAATATAGAAGTATATAAATTGTTTAAGCAATCAAAAATGAAACTATTTTCAACAACTTAAGTCGAATTCAAATCTCACCTTTAATCGATGATTAATATCGCTTTTTAGAACGTCAAATGATGAATCCTCGTTCTGTTTTGGGAATATGAGTATTCTAAAATATGCCAAAAACAAACCTAAAGACTTGAAAAAATGTTGATGGGCTTCCAAATACTTTGCGTCTTCATCTCCTTCACTGGGGTCATAAGAATTTATGGCACGTTCTGTCATTGCAACTCGAAAGACAACATATATAATACCAGGGCAAGTTTTTTGGTGTTTACTCCCAGGTGACATAACTATATTTAAGGTTTGTGAGTCATTTGTTTGTATGAGAGCAGTAGCAAGAGAGAGGCAAGAACGTCGAGTTCGTTCATGATCTTTGTTGAACATTATTTTCGTAGATTTTGTAGTTTCTTCATTATTTTTGTCTTTTTGGTCACCAGTATTGAGATTCTTTGTAGTTTTTTTTAATGATGGGCGTAATGTATTATTGAGTGCGCCGTCTTTCAAAGAAGTCATTGCTCTCGCTATCTGTCTAGATATCTTTATGGAAGTATAAGATAGATTAGTGAGTAAATTGAATATAGTTGGAGCTAATGGACCACAATCATTTCTCGATGCATTATTCCCTTTATAGGAATGGCCTGATACTTGGGTAGATAGAGTTTGCAAAATTTCAGAAAGTCTTTCTTTCATAATAGAAATGATCATGGGATGGCTAGATTCCATATTAAAATCAGATGAAGAAATTGAGAGAGTTTTGTCATCTAAAAGTAGGGACGAGAATGACTTAGAAGATAATTTTTCAGATTGAATGCGCATGATATTTACAAGAATGTTCTTCGGAATTTCTGCAGTCACGAGTTCTATCAAAGCTTCTAAGTAAGCTTTGTATAGGTTTGATGAGAGCTTATGCCTTCCAGCTCGTATCAGTGGTTTTTGAAAAGCACCAGATGGTGGAAGAAATACTGTACTACCTGCCAATTCTATTGCATTTGGAGACTTTTGTAAATAGGCGGATAAAAATCCTGTAGGCCATTCATTCGTTACGACAGTTCCAGTGTCACCTTTTGAAACTTTAGTTCCAACAAATGGCACATTGTACGATTTCACATCTAATTTCCATTCTTCATCAATTTTAGATTTTTTCTTCTTTGGTGGACTCAACTCATCATCATTATTTTCCTCATCGTCACTATCTGTATCCATATTATCTAAGATTTTATCATCTTCGCTTTGATCGACTATAATCCCATGAGAGGGATCTTGTTGTCCCACATCATATTGATGGGAAAATAAGGCCAAATAACGTTCCTTGCGAACAGTAGCTGTAAATTTCCGCAGGCATTTTAAAGCTACTTCGCTGTCATCACCATTCAGAGCAGCGCATAGCTCAAGAACTCCAAGTTTAGTGTTTTCATTATTGTCGGACAGCTTGTCAATTTCTAAAGACATTGGATTACCCAAATTTGTTTTGCAATAATTTCTTTCCTGAGACAACCATTCATTAATTCATCCAATGTTTTTCTCTAATAAAAATCGATTGATGTCAGCAGCAGCAACAGAGCCATATACTGTAACTGTCAAAATAGTAGGATACAGTAGGACCTTAATTAATTAATAGAACGAAGACGTGTACATGTACACATAGGTTTTGTACCCACTCTCGAAACTGAAAATCTTGGGGTACGTTGGTGTAATATGCTATAGAAGATGGTTTCATTTAGTTTTTTGTTCCAGTTGAAAAACTGATTGTTATTATTATTAAAACAGGTGTCAACTATTTCATAATCATTTGATGTGTAGAAAGCAAGATGTCAGCAGACTTTCTATTGAACCTTTCTACACATAATGGACAAAAGAATAACACACTTGAGGAAATTTCCCTGGAGCTTATCTTATCAAACTTGGTTACTGAGGAATTTTCTGTTCCTATTTCAGGATATGAACGCCACAATGCACAACATACTTTTGCAATATCAAATCAGAGAGTCCAATGCAATGAAGATTGCACGTATGACAGTTCTAGCGAAAAAAACGACATAATAAATAATTCAACCCACTTTGAGAGGTATAAATTCACTCATATTGCACCCTGTCATTCAGAAAGATGTGTGTACGTTCAAGAATCTACGTCTGCACTTTTAGCTGCAAGAGCATTGGCAAAGGCGGGACATTCTTCCAAAGCTTGGGAAATTCTGGAGTATATTTTTACTTCTCAAGGATCTAATGGAATTCTACCCAAATACATTTATGATGATTCTAAAGTCTTTCCTTTGCAACGTACCAATGAAACAATAAAAAATAGCAGCCGATATATCCCTGGCACTTGTTTACCAAGCTCTCGTCTCTTTGGAATGGTTCCTCCATCTTATCAACCCTTACTAACATCCATATCGCAACGAATAGGCATCGCATCATCAGGAAGAATCACTTCTCCACCTTTTCATGCACGAATCGTGTTAGACGTCTTTTATCTTTCTAATCAAACGGAACATGATGTTAAGTCCCTCGCAAGATATTCCAAAAAATTATACAATTGGCATGGCTTTTTGCACCAAGATGTTATGAGAGGTTGTCCAATCATTGCATCATCTAATGAAAAAGAAATCCCAAAAGTATCTTATGCATCTGAACTTCCATGCTATAATATAATTCATCCTTGGGAGAGCATGATTGATTCATCTTCGCCGATTTGGAAATCAATATTTGAGATTTTGAACCTGGAACAAGAGATAAAAGAAAAGAACTGGACTCCTGACTTTTCAATTCCGAAAGAAGTGAAAAATAGTCCTAATTATCCAGGTGCATCAATGTATAATATCACCCTCTATCTCCTGGAGTGTTTGTCCAAAACAATTGATATTAATGTAGCCGATGATAAAAACCTTATGGATAGAAAGTCGTCTGACTACGAAAATCAAATTTTGCAGAAGTGCCCTTTTGCTATGCTGGATGTTGGGTATGCGTCAGCTTTAGCAAAATCAGATGAGAGCTTGTTGGAAATTTCAAAGATTTTAGTACAAAAAGATTTTCCTCAACAGCCCTCTCCAGCCCAAATGAACAATATGAAAAAATGGTGGAATCAATCAAACTTCATTTTAAAGTCAACATTGTGGAATGAAAAATATCAATCTTTTCTACCAAATTTAATTGTTGAGGAAAAAAAGAAATTGGAAGCTTCATATTTGCCTACAGATACCATGTTTACAAAAAAAGCTCCTAGCAAATGGAAAGGATCAGAAAAGAAAAAAACCTTTTCTGATGCCTCTCTTCTATCTTCATACTCTTCGAGATCTTTGCCCGTGCCCATTGTTGATAACTTCATGGCTTTATATGGTACAATTAAATTGGACAATCAAAAGATACAGTCCACTGCCTTTTCTCTACTTCAATCAGAGGGAAAATTTTCTTTCAATTGTGGTAACTTTCCAATCTATTCAATTGGCGGATGTGATTTGAAAGAGCTTGATCAAGCCTTGATATCTCCACTTTACAACTACTATATAGCAAAAGGATTTCATCAAAATAACGAAATAGCTCTCTCCCATTTTCTCCAAATGTCTACTCTAAATTTGATTTGCTCTCTTCCGAATACGAATAATGATAACTTTTCAGATAACTGTCTTGAAAAGAGAGTTTTTGCAAATGCCTACAATGCAACAAGCCACTTCCCAATTCTTGGCTCTTTCTCTAATCTTGCTTGTTCCAATTCTTCAACCCTTACAGCGGCAGTGGTTTACAATCTTCTTATCCCTGATATACCATTTCAGTATGAACCAGCGCCACCCCTTCCTAATTACTGGGTATTTGCTCTTATCGCTACTGAGTTATTCGTAGCTTTGAGCATAGGAATTGGGTGCATAGTTCTAAGCTTGAACCTTATTCAGAAATTGAAAGTAGACAAAGAAGAGGATACGTTTGTAAGATTGAATAAAGATGAAATGCTGCAGTACATCAAACCTAATTCTTCTGTTATTTTTGGCAAAGACCAGCCGGTCAAAGGGAACAGTGCACAAAGCTTAAAATCAGAAGGAACTTACCTTATTTTGGAATAATTCATAAATGTGTAAGATTAATTTGGTTCATTATATTTATGACGTGCTTTGTCATGATATAAAGGTATTGAAAGCTTTATATAATTATAAAATGTGCTTGTCTCGAATTGATTCTGAAGGCAAAGCAAAAGTATTTCTTCATTGGATCATTCAATTAGCGTAAAAAGGGAAAGACACTATTTCTTTTTACCATTCGGTTTTTATTGCATGCTAGTATTCTTCCCATGATATAATTTATTTACAAGAGGAAAATGAGACGACTAAGAACAATTCAATAAAGCTAAACTTTTTCGCAGTTGTTTCATGTCTTTCTTCATTTGCCGCTTTTTTTCAAATTTGGCCTTGGCTAGATCTCTCTTTTCTTTCCGACGACTTTTTTTCATCTTCTTATGCACACGTCCCCGATGTTTCGCATTTTCTACAATATGAGCCGCCAAGGTCCCATATGTGTTCACAACCTTTCGAGTTATTTTTACTTTTTTACACTCGCTGCCAAGACGTTGACGTTTCGCTTTAGAATTACAAGATCGAATCTGTTCTTTGAGTTTTTTTCGTAACTTCGATCCCCCATCTTCACCAGTCCAAAAGAACGGAAAATCTGGAAAACCAGGAACTCCGTTGTTTGTTTCATTGGGTGCTAAAGAATTGATTTGAGGAGATGCAAAGTTCATTTGTGAGTCACGGCAAGTTGAGTAGTACATGCCTTTATGCGTTGTTTTAGGAAGATTGTAAGCGGTTGCATCAGATTTGACTACTTCTGTTGGACCTAAATGGAGCGCTGTCGCACAAGCTCGGGCGAGATCATCATCTTCTGAAGATGTGAAGCCCTGAGACACAACATATGATCTATTTGATTGTAATGTCTCCATTCTCATTAATATAGAATGATTTGTGGAACGGTAGAGCGTGGAGTATGTATGTTATCCCATTCATTTTTGAGTAAATATTCTGAAGAAGAATTTATGTGCACGTGCCGAATCGCTAAAATTTCATTTTATCTTAATTAATTTTCAACAACGAACTCAGTACATAAACGAAGTATATATAATACCTTCTAGAGACGTTAGATTTCATCGTTGAGTTTCTTGACATGAGCAGTCTTCACTCAAAAATAGGTCTGAGAAGTAGTCGAGTCGTCACAATTTCTCGTAAAATTTTTATCACAAGCAGCAGAAATTGCTTACACGAGTGATGTGCAAAATATTCCCCAAAACATGCCAAGAAAAATGATTGCAGTGCCTTAAAATAGAAATCGTACTGGGAAATTGAATAATCTAATTAATATAATATATGGATGCAATATATTCTGTTATACAGTTTTTAAATCTAGCAAAAAAATTAAATGCACAATCAAAATCTCCGTAAATCATTTCAAGGATAAAGATTGTTTCTGGAAAATATCCTAAAGATTCTAATGTACTCCTTGTGGTAGATAGCATCTCCTATTGGCGTCTGTTTTTTTTACCACTCGAGCAGCGATTACTTGAAGCGTTTTAATTACATGTATATTGACACCAGACTCCAAAGCATGTTCTATTGGACATTTCTCATTGTCATCCTTTTCTTGAATTGTTTTTGGATTGTGCGATAGCAACATTTTTATGACATTTATCATTCGCTCTTGTGTGGTAATTTCGGAAAAAGATTTGCTTGTATTCTTGTAGTAAAAGGAGCAGACTTTGTGTATTGGTAACATTCCCATGGCATCTTTTTGCAATAAGGCTTGAGGATTATTTCTAAAAATTGCTTTCACAACATTTGGTGATGCTCCATATTGGCATAACAAATGTAAAGGTGTTCTTCCCTTATAATCCACTTCAAATGCAGCTAATGGGTAAAGCTCTAAAAGGGAATTCATAAAGCCAAGAGGCGGTCGATACCTGCAGGCAAGAGAGAATTGGCTTACTAATTCCTTTGATCCTCTAAAGCTAGATTTATGAATTGATATTAATTCATTTTTGCCAAATCTAATTAATCTGTGTGCTTCTTTCCATTTTCCCATCTTCATTAGGACTGAAAGCATCATCCCAGAAGTCTTTGATGAAGGTTGTTGTGATCTTAGATTCGACATGTTTAATTTCTTTCTACTGTGGTATTTGTGAGATAAACGAGCTGATTTCAAACTTCTTTATACTGTTAACAATATAACATACTTTACGTTTTACTACATAGAGAGGCTATTAATTGAATTAGTTCGAAGTCGTGAAAACGAAAACAGCACAATATAGCGTAACATACTACTACCATCATAATACTTCATAAATCGAAGAAGGGTAGAAACAGGATTTTGCCTGCGCAGGATTCAGTCATATTAGGACTATCAGTAGAGTTTGGAACACTGCTTAATCTGTAGAAAAGTAACCGTTAATATAATTATACCACAAAAATGTTTCTTTTTTAAATGTAATGCATTTTTCTGATTTAAGAAGTGACCGCATCAGAATCACAATTATTAATAATATAGGTAA